>Ga0233449_1000916_pt1 | contig 29975 bp, 37 predicted proteins | sample SI_124_October20_FD_183012 | JGI IMG/M metagenome (GOLD analysis project Ga0233449, IMG submission 183012) | Seawater microbial communities from Saanich Inlet, British Columbia, Canada - SI_124_October2016_200_MG | ecosystem: Environmental > Aquatic > Marine > Inlet | place: Canada: British... | reverse complement strand
ATGGGAAACCTAATACAAATTCAGATCAACATATATTTAAAAAAATAATATCAGGTGAGTTAACGCTTCATTTTTTTGCAAGATGGGATAACAAAGATGTTGAGTTCACATATCTTGGGGTTGGAAAGGTTATAAGCTTCAAAAATGAGGCAATAAGTAAAAGTGGGTTAGAAAGTATAGAATTAAAACTTCATGTAGATGAGATAGAATTTATATTACCTGTCGGATCAGGATTAACTTCGCTCGAAAAATCATCGTTCATGTTCGAAAAACACTTGGAAGATTTTATAATTACTAATTGGGATAACACTCTTTTAGCAAATGAATATAAAATATATGAAATAGATGGTGTACAAGTTGGTAGACAATTCAAGACAGAAACAGGCCCATTGGATATATTGGCAATATCTAAAGACCAAACAGAATTTCTGGTAGTGGAATTAAAACGAGACAGGGCTGGTGATGCCGTCGTCGGCCAAGTACTAAGATATATGGGTTGGATTAAGAAAAATATGTGTAATTCTAGTCAGAATGTAAAAGGATGCATTATTGCTCTCGATGGAGATAAGAGAATTGAAAATGCTCTTCATATGACACCTGATATCTCATTTATTCGTTACGAAGTTGATTTTCGCTTAATCGGTAATATTTGATTTTTCGATTGCCGTTTAATCTGATTCTATCAAAACACCCCGCGGTGCTGTTTCAAAGCAATTGCAATATCAACATGTTTGGGTAGTGGGAGAGGGGAATTGAACCTCCGACACGCGGATTATGTTCATATACCATCTTAACTTACATGTTCAGATGGGTGGGTAAAAAGGTGGGTAGGAATATTACTAATAAATAATATTTATATATTTCAGATACTTATATATAGTAAATGGAGGAGAGGAAGGGATTCGAACCCTCGAAAGCTTGCGCTTTACACGCTTTCCAAGCGTGCGCCTTAAACCACTCGGCCACCTCTCCTTGTGTGACGATTAGCAGGCGCAATATAACCTTCTTTGGCGCTTACGCAAGTAAAGAGATGTGAAATCACAGTGTTTTTTAAAATTGCAGCTATCAATGGTCTTAAACTGGCGTTAGGCTATGAAAAAAGACTGGAGAAAATCATGATTATTGGAAAACTGTTAGGTTATATTTTTATCTGCCTGATGATTATGGTTTTTGGTGCTGAGGGCCTGCGAATATTAGAGCAAAACAGCGAAGGATGGATTACACTAGGGCAGGTTATTGATTTTGTTTCATCCGCTCTACCTGACTTACAGAGTGATAACGGGGCAGATCAAGGTGTGTTTTTAACGCTTGCTAATTTTTCAGCATTTTTTACATTTATGATCTTAGGGTGTATACTGCTTTTTATATCAAGAAATGCTTGACATTGACCCCAAGTTTAACGATAACACACTGTTTTTGAGATTCAGGACCGCAACAGATTGGTCCTTATAGAAATTAGGATAAGAATATGGCAGTTCCAAAAAGGAAAATATCACCACATCGCCGTGGTAATCGTCGGTCCCACGATAGTCTGAGTGCAGACACATATGTGGAAGATCAAGAAAGCGGCGAACTTCGTCGTCGTCACCATATTGACCTGAGCACAGGTAAATACCGCGGACGTCAAATTCTTGAGCCAAACGATAGTTTTTAATAAGATATTTATATCGAATTATTAAAACCCGGTTGATTTTGTCAGTCGGGTTTTTTTGTGCCCATTTATTTATTCAGAGGAAATTATGGCTAAAATAATTCTAATATCAGGTTTGGTAGGAGCTGGGAAATCCACCTATGCCCGCGAGCTTGAAACGTCCATCGGCGCTATTCGCTTTTCGATAGATGAATGGATGAGCACGCTTTTTTCAGCGGATCAGGTCGGTGAGATTGAATATGAGTGGGCGATGGAGAGAATCGGTCGCATTGAGCGTCAAATTTGGTCTATGGCAGAAAAATTATTAAAACTGGATATTCCCGCGATACTTGATTTAGGGCTATTGCAAAGAGAGCACAGACAGAAATTTTATGATCTGGCCAAAGCTCAGAATTTTCAAATAGAAACCCATCTTATAGAAGCAGATAAAGCTATACGCTGGAAACGAGTGCAGACGCGTAATAAAGAAAAAGGCGAGACTTTTTCACTAGAGGTGAATTCAGAGATGTTTGAATTTTGTGAAGGGCTTTATGAGCATCCTGATAAAGACGAGGCAAAAATGTGTAAATTTATACGCACAGACCGGTAAAATTACTTATCATCACCCATTTTAAGGGCGGCGATAAAGGCTGAGTGAGGGATTTCAACCTTACCGTAAAGGCGCATCTTCTTCTTACCCTTTTTCTGCTTGTCGAGCAGTTTGCGTTTACGGCTCACGTCCCCGCCGTAACATTTGGCCGTCACGTCTTTACGCATGCCGCTAATGGTTTCGCGGGCGATGACTTTTCCACCAATAGCCGCTTGAATTGGAATTTTAAACAGTTGGCGCGGGATCAAATCTTTTAGCCGTTCGCACAGAGCGCGGCCGCGAAATTCAGACTGTGAACGGTGAACCATCATGCTTAGCGCATCGACAGGTTCGCTATTAACCAGAATTGAAAGTTTGACTAGATCACCCTCTTGATAACCATCCATCTGATAATCAAAGCTGGCATAACCACGTGATAAAGATTTTAACTTATCGTAAAAATCATAAACTACCTCATTAAGAGGCAGACGGTAAACCACCATGGCTCTGTTTCCAGCGTAGGTCAGATCAATCTGCTCGCCGCGTTTTTCCTGACATAGTGTAAGTACGGAACCTAAATAATCATCGGGAACCAGAATGGTTGCTTTAATCCATGGTTCTTCCATATGGTCGATATAAACGGCGTCCGGCATATCGGCCGGGTTATGAATTTCCTGAATGGTGCCTTTATTGAGGTGAATTTTATAGATCACACTTGGCGAGGTGGAAATAATATCCAGATCAAATTCGCGCATAAGGCGTTCCTGAATAATTTCAAGATGGAGCATACCAAGGAAGCCGCAGCGAAAACCGTAACCAAGGGCGGTGGAGGTTTCGGTTTCAAATTCAAAGCTGGCATCATTAAGGCGTAGTTTATGCATGCTTTCGCGCAGCACTTCAAAATCGGCCGCATCCGCGGGGAAAAGTCCGCAGAACACTACACTTTGAACCGGCTTGAAACCGGGAAGGGCTTCTGGGGTTTCATTTTTAAATTCAGTAACCGTATCACCAACGTGGGTTTGCGATACTTCTTTGATGGATGCAGTGAAAAAACCAACTTCGCCGGGGCCAAGTTCATCAACAAGGGTATCTGTTGGCTTAAATACGCCGACCCGGTCAACCAGGTAATCGGTTTCTGCGGCCATCATTTTAACGCGCATGCCTTTTTTAAGGGTACCGTCAATGATGCGGACAAGCACCATAACGCCGAGATAGGTATCATACCAACTATCCACTAGCAGCGCCTTTAAAGGGTCCTCAGCGTTACCTTCAGGAGGCGGAAGTATCTCAACGATGCTTTCCATCATTTCTTTGATACCGACCCCTGTTTTGGCCGATACGAGGATTGCTCCCGATGCGTCTATACCTATCACATCTTCTATTTGTGCGCGGACCTGCTCTGGCTCGGCGGCCGGTAGATCAATTTTATTGAGCACAGGGACAATTTCATGGTTATTATCGATCGCCTGATAAACATTGGCTAGTGTCTGCGCCTCGACACCCTGACTGGCATCAACCACAAGAATGGATCCTTCACAGGCATAAAGACAGCGACTTACTTCATAAGCAAAGTCCACATGACCCGGTGTATCCATTAAATTGAGGATATAATTTTCACCGTTTTTAGCTTTATATTCAAGTCGGACGGTCTGCGCTTTAATGGTTATGCCGCGTTCGCGTTCAATATCCATATTATCAAGCACTTGTTCCTTCATATCCCGGTCGCTAAGCCCGCCGCAAAATTGTATCATACGGTCGGCAAGAGTTGATTTGCCATGGTCAATATGGGCAACGATAGAAAAATTTCTGATATGTGCTAAGTCAGTCATGAAGGGGCTTTTACCACTGGCTTACATAACATACAAGACCGCGTTTTGATTATTTTACTTCAGAAGGTTTATAGACAAGGAAGCGCCATGCTTTAACGTGGCCTTCTTTCATTGTTTTGGAACGGAGCATCCAATATTCGGCTTCTTTGATAAGCCTCTGGATTGTTTCGGTATGGTCATCGTCCTGCTTGGTGAGCGATTCTATCACTTTGTCGACGCCGGACCAGCTTCTGGCAATCATTTCGACGTAAGCATCTGTAATATCTTCGTTTACACGAACCATAAAACCACAGTCCGTAAGAAGTTTTTCCATTGTGTCATTTGGCACAGGGTAAGGTTGGGTTGGTTCCTGACGTAACCATTTCTGAACATCCAAATTAGCCAGCGCATCTACGCCGCTGAGCGTATAATCATTAATGAGAAATAATCCGCCATCTTTTAACTTACCATAGACGTCAGCGAGAAGTTTAGGCTTATCTTCAACTGTATAAAGTGCCTCTTTGGAATATGCGCGGTCAAAAGTTCGTTCAAACGGGTCTACGTCAGCAGGATTAAAATGTTGAATGGGGGCTTTGCCTTCAAGTCCGGCTTTGGTGGAGAGTGCCATGCCTTTTGTCGCAAGAACGTCAGATTGCTCATACCCGGTTATCCAGGCACCAAATTCGCTGGCGAGAACCCTTGACGGGCCGCCAAGGCCAGCGCCAATAACTGCAACGCTCATTTTTGATGTCATTCCAAGCAGTTTTGACATGCTTGTTACATATTCAGAGCCGCCGGGGCCACAATATCCTTCGCCCCAGATTAGTTGTGTTGTTTCAAGTCGTTTATCATCCCATTCCATTGCTTCGGGGGCATCGGCTTGTTTTTCGGGAGCTTCTGGGGCTTTATCTAGGTCGGCTTCATCAATATTTTCGCCGCGTGCCAACCGTTCCCTGATATCATCAAGGTCATAGCCTTCCCACCACGCTTTCATGCGCCATTTCAGGGGAACTTTTACGGTATTTTCGTTGCCTGACATTTTAATATTGTACTCGCTCATATTTTAATATGGAGATACTATAAAATGATCATCTTTATATATGGTTAATGAACAATGACTGTCTGAATAAAATTAATAGACAAACTACCGCAGTTTCCCTCCGGTTTTAGCGGAAACTGTACTAATTACCTGTTGGCAAAAAGTATCTATTTCCTCGTCTGTCATGGTTTTATCCATTGGCTGAAGCCTGACGTTAACGGCTAATGATTTCTTATCTTCATCAATGCCTGCTCCCTGATAAACATCAAAAACGGAAATATTATCAATAAGCTTCTTATTAACGCTTCCAATTACTTTAATGATCTGTTGAGCCGGTAAATCCTTATCAACAACAAAAGCGAAATCCCGTTCAACTGCCTGAAAATCAGATGCTTTAAGCACCCCGCGACTACTTCCTGATTTAGATCTGGGAAGTGGTATGTTGGCGAGCATAATTTCAAAGCCAACAAGCGGACCTTTAACATCAAGGCTTTTAAGGATTTTAGGATGAATTTCACCAAAATAGGCTAATATATTCTTAGGCCCAAGGCGGATTACCCCGCTGCGGCCCGGATGATACCAATTGGGTGCCTCAGCAACGATTTGTGCATTTTCTGCCTTTACACCGATAGACGCGAGAACTGCCATAGCATCGGCCTTGGCATCATAGACATTCACATCATCAGGATTTCCTTGCCAGTGGCGGTCATGATTTTGACCACGTTTTATCCCGGCAAGTGTATAAGATTGTCCGTCCGGTGTCGGATCGGTAAATTGGTTTCCAGCTTCAAAGATAGCAACATTTTTTATGCCGCGATCATTGTTACGCCCGGCCGCTGATATAAGATTAGGCAACAGGTTTGGCCGCATAGCATCAAGATCGGAACTAACAGGGTTATCAAGCACTAGACCAGGTGAGAAGTCACCAAAAAGTCCGGCATGTTCGCTTGGCATAAAAGACCATGTAATTACTTCCCGAAGGCCCTGAGAAGCAGCGGAGCGCTTGGCCATACGGATGCGTTTTTGCCCTGCATTTAGACCGGTAACGATATCACGGCTAGAAAGGGGGAGCGGCTCGACAATGATTTTATCGTAACCATGTATACGCAGCACTTCTTCAACCAAATCAGGTTCCCGGTCAACGTCGCAGCGCCATGACGGGGTCGTTACTTCAAGGGTCGCGCCGTTATCCGTTACGTCAAATCCAAGTTTTTCGAGAATATTGATGATTTCTGTTTTTTCGATATCAACGCCGCCAAGTTCACGGACCCGCTCAGGGCGCATGGTAATTGTTTTGCTGATATCGGGAACGTCACCGCTAAGGGTTACTTCACTCGCTTCCCCGCCGCACATTTCAAGGATAAGCCGGGTAGCAATTTCAATGCCGTCTAATACAGTGGCCGGATCAACGCCGCGTTCAAACCGGTAGCGGGCATCACTTTCTATGCTATGCTTTCTTCCAGTCATTGCGGTACGGATCGGATCAAACCATGCACATTCAAGAAATACATTTGTTGTGGTTTCGTATGTACCACTTCCCATGCCGCCCATTACACCACCAATGGAATTTATGCTCTTATCATCAGAAATAACGCATACTTCATCATCAAAGACATGTTCTTTTTCATCCAGTGTTAGCAGATTTTCACCTGCCTTGGAAAGACGTACGGTCAGGTTTCCGCTTATGTTATCAGCATCAAATACGTGAAGCGGGCGGCCATAATCATGGGTCATGAAGTTTGTGATATCAACTAGCGCTGATATGGGCTTCATTCCTAGTGATATTAGTCTGCGCTGCATCCATTCGGGGCTAGGACCATTTTTAACACCGCGAATATATCTTCCGGCAAAAACCGGACAGGCGTCAAGATTTTCAATTTCCACCTGAATGGGGCTAACGAACGATCCTTTAACTTTGGATATATCCGCTTTCTTAAGCGTTCCTATGCCCGCTGCCGCAAGGTCACGGGCAATACCGTAAACACCGAGCGCATCCTGATGGTTTGGCGTGATGGCTATTTCAATGGTTGGATCATTAAGGCCGGCATATTCAGCAAAACTTGAGCCTACTGGGGCATCTTTTGGCAGATCAATAATGCCGTCATGATCATCGCCGAGGCCTAGTTCGCGTTCAGAACACATCATACCATTTGATTCGACACCGCGAATAACTGTTGGCTTCAGTTTAAGGCCATTTGTCGGGATCGTGCAGCCACTCGGGGCAAAGGCACCAACAAGACCGGTTACCGCGTTTGGCGCGCCGCAAACCACTTGAACGGTTTCGGTGCCATTATTAACGGTACAGACCCGTAACTTATCAGCATCCGGATGCCTAACGGCTTTTTCAATTTTACCAATAACAAATGGTTTTAAACTTTCCGTCGGGTCGTTAATTTCTTCAACCTCAAGACCAATTGCCGTTAAAGTTTCGGAAATTGTGTTTAGATCTGCGTCAGTATCAAGATAGGTTTTGAGCCAGGATAGGGTAAATTTCATATTATTTACTCCCTTTGATACTGGAGGATCTTGTGCTCAGCGAAGGAATGTCGAGCGCCTGAAATCCATAATGTTTAAGCCAGCGAAGGTCGGCAGCAAAGAAATCTCTTAGATCAGGAATGCCCCACTTGAGCATTGCAATACGGTCAAGGCCCATGCCAAAGGCAAAACCTTGATATTCGGACGGGTCAATATTTACATTTTCAAGCACCCGTTCGTTGACCATGCCGCAACCCATAATTTCGAGCCAGTCATCACCTTCACCGATCAGCACTTCGCCGTCTTTAAACGAGCATCCAATATCCACCTCAGCGGATGGTTCCGTGAAGGGGAAATAACTGGGTCTAAATCTGATTTTTACATTGTCAATTTCAAAAAACTTGCGGCAAAATTCTTCAATGCACCATTTTAAGTGGCCCATATGAATGTCTTTATCGATAACCAGTGCTTCTACCTGATGGAACATCGGCGTGTGTGTCGCGTCGCTGTCATTTCGGTATGTTCTGCCCGGGGCAATAATACGGTAGGGTGGTTCACCGTCCATCATGGTGCGAATTTGCACAGGTGATGTGTGGGTTCTAAGCACTTTGCGCTTCCCGTCCTCATCTTCGGGGAAATAAAAAGTATCATGCATTTGTCTTGCTGGATGCTCTTCAGGAATATTAAGGGCGGTAAAGTTATAAAAATCTTCTTCTATTTCCGGCCCTTCGGCGACGGAATAACCCATTTCAGTGAAAATTTCTGTGACTTCGTCCATCACTTGACTGATGGGGTGGATGCTGCCCTGGCCCTTTGTTACGACGGAAAGACTTATATCAACACTTTCTGATTTAAGTTTTATATTGAGAACTTCTTCTTCCAGTGAATTTTTACGGTCCTGCACGGCATCATTAAGACTATTTTTTAGTTGATTTAACTTGGGTCCGAATTCTTTCTTCTCATCGGGGCTCATTTTGCCTAGCTCACGCATAAGCAGGCTCACACGGCCTTTTTTGCCAAGCTCGGCGATACGGATCACTTCGAGTTGCTCAAGGTCTGTTGCGGCCTTGATATTCGCTGCTATTTCACTTTCCAGTGTCTGGAGGTCTTGCATTAATTTCTACCCAAAATTTTTAAATCAAATAATTATAATCTATACATAAAGAAAAAGGAGCCCACTGCCAAGCGGCAGGCTCCTTAAACTTGATTTTTTTTTGAACTCTAAAGAAGAGAGTTAAGCGATTGCAGCTTTAGCTTGCTCTGCAATTGACTTAAAGGCTTCTGGTTCACGAACGGCTAAATCAGCCAGAACTTTACGGTCAAGTTCGATGCCTGCAATTTTGAGGCCGTTCATAAATCGTGAATATGTTAGTCCTTCTATACGGGCCGCTGCGTTAATACGCTGAATCCACAGAGCGCGAAACTGACGCTTACGTACCTTGCGGTCACGGTAAGCATACTGGCCTGCTTTTTCAACAGCCTGCATCGCTACGCGAATAGTGGATTTACGACGACCGCGGTAACCTTTAGCGGCTTTGAGAACTTTTTTGTGACGGGCGTGCGTTGTGACGCCCCGTTTTACGTGTGCCATTGTTTATTGCTCCATTAACCGTAAGGCATAAATTTCTTCACAATACGCGCATCTGCATCACATAGAATTGTGGTGCCGCGTTGATTGCGAAGTGTTTTGTTTGAACGTTTGATCATTCCATGCTGTTTACCAGCTTGTCCTGACTTAACTTTGCCTGAGGCGGTAAGTTTGAAGCGTTTTTTGACGCCACTTTTCGTCTTCATTTTGGGCATTTAGCTTTCCTTTAGTTTAGATGTCAGTGTTAACTGACCAGCTTTTTGAATGGATAGGCATGCCCTAACAGGCCGTACCATTCGTTGAGGATCGGTGTATAGCTCGGTTCTCTGCGCATTGCAAGCGCATTTAACAAGAAAATATTCATTTATTAGTTAAGAGTTTTTTTACATACAATTGACATATTTAAATTTCACACTAACAATGAAATTTCATTATAGGGTATCAGGAAAGAATAAGTATATGAGTTTTGCATTTAAGGTAATTTTAAAAAGAAATATTTATTCTTTTTTACTACTGGTATTATTCATTATACCGGTAAACAGCTTTGCTCAAGGTGACGGATTAAATGCTCATCCAGCCCTTTGGAAGGTGGAGCAGGGAAGTTCACAAATTTATTTTCTGGGATCAATTCATTTACTGCCCGGCGATGTAAAATGGTATGGAGACAGTATAGAAGAAATATTGGAAACTGCAGATGAAGTGGTTTTTGAAGTTGATATGACACCAGAGAAAGAAGCCCACGCGCAGAGGCTTACCCTTGCAAACGGTCTGCTTGCTGGCGGCGATCTACTTAGTAACTATCTTACAGAAGAAGAATATAGCTATCTGATAGAACAGGCGATAATTGCAGGCATTCCGTCCGCGGCCATCGCAAACTTTAAACCCTGGTTCGCCTCAATCGCCCTTTCGGTAAGCGCTATTATCAGAGAAGGCTGGGACCCAAATTCGGGCGTTGATAAACATATTCAAAAAGTGGCGAGGGAAAATAATATTAAAATCTCAGCCCTTGAAACTTTAGAAGAACAACTAGCAACACTTTATGACCACCCACTGGATGTTCAGGCGACTATGCTCAAAGATACGCTTGAGCAGTTGAAAGATATAAGAAGTATTACTATGGAAATGGTTGGTTCTTGGACGTCAGGTGATGAAGATAAAATGAGAGAAATTTTCATTGAACCTATGAAAGAGCAGCCGGAGCTTTTTGCAAAACTGGTGGTGAAGAGAAATAATAACTGGCTTCCGGTTATTGAAGAGCTTATTGAAAAAAATCAAACAACCTTTGTTGTGGCCGGTGCGGCCCATTTTATTGGTGATGAGGGCGTAATAAACTTGCTCAGGCAAAAAGGTTATGACGTGGTAAGGGTGCAGTAAGATGTCAGATACAATTTCGTGGGATGATTTTAGTAAAGTTGAACTTAAAATTGGCACAGTGGTGCGGGCCGAAGAATTTCCCGAAGCTAGAAAGCCTGCCTATAAAGTATGGGTGGATTTTGGTGGGAAGCTCGGTATTAAAAAATCAAGTGCGCAAATCACCGTTCATTATAAACCGGAAGACCTCATTGGCAGACAGATCGTCGCCGTGGTCAATTTCCCGCCTATGCAAATTGGTCCGATAAAATCAGAGTTCCTGCTTACCGGCTTTTATGACGAGGATGGCGCCGTGGTCATTGCCCAGCCTGAACGTCCTGTGCCGAATGGGGCGCGATTGGTTTAAAAATGAAATATAATGCCACCCATTACGGAATTATCACGAAGTCTTAAACTGTTAGTAGATTCAGAGCGTTCGTTACCTGTATACAAAGCTTTAATCCTAATTCCAATATCATCACTAAGACCAAATTCTATCGTAGCACCGAATGAAAGACCGAGGGCTTGTTCATTTTCTCTTTTTATAGTGCTAAAATTGATTGACCTAGAACTATCATAAATTGTTCCTCCAACACCTACAAGGGCAGTCAAGAACACCCGTTCAAATCTCATTCCTAGAGTTAAGTAATTACCATATATAGCTTTGTTTTCGATAGTAATATTTTCAGTGTTTTCAAATGCATGAGTCGTCCCTGCTGCTGAAGCTGCGTTAATTTCTAAGCCGAGAGCAAAGCCAGAGCTGAAAATTGCCCGATATCCGAACGAGCCACCGAAGGATTCTCCCGAAGAATTTTCATAAATAGGGTCGGTCCAGGTGCTTAACTTCACAGATTTTTGCGAAACGCCAGCTTCTGCTACAACATAAAAGTTGTGGAGTGTTCTGGCAGGTGTATTTTGAGCAGAAGCAGAAAAAGGCACCATTGATGCTATAAAGAATAGTGATAATAAGAAATGATTTTTCATAATTTTCCCCAGTAAGATTTGTATTAATGAAAGTCATTGTAACGTGATTGCACTTGTAAAGTACAGCAAAAAACCCGCCGAGTGTTTCCACTTGCGGCGGGTTTCTTCTTGCAATTGCGCTATAATGTTCAGCTGACCCGTTCCAGCGCAATATGTGGTGCTACCGATGGGCGCACCGTCATGATGACTATAGCACAAAAAGCTCTAAAATACAAAAGTGCCGTTAGTTCAAGGCGTTAAAATGGAGAAAAATTTTCGACTCGAAATAACCAAAAAAGCAGCCCTGAATTAAGGCTGCTCTCATAGATTTCTTTATAGTGTTTCTAATGAAATTATTGCGTTATTTTGGCGCAATGATCATGATCATTTGCCGACCTTCCATTTTCGGCATCTGTTCAATTTTAGTCACTTCAGCAAATTGTTCGCGGACCCGGTTAAGGACATCCATACCGATTTCCTGATGGGCCATTTCGCGGCCGCGGTACCTGAGGGTAACTTTAACTTTGTCACCAGCGGTAAGGAACTTGTCAATGGAGCGCATTTTTACATCATAGTCATGTTTTTCAATGCCGGGGCGAAGCTTAATTTCCTTAACATCAACCGTTTTCTGTTTTTTACGGGCAAGGCTGGCTTTTTTCTGCGCCTCATATTTATATTTTCCGTAATCAAGAATTTTACAAACAGGTGGTGTTGCATTTGGTGATATTTCTACCAGATCTAAACCGGCTGCTTTAGCCATAGTAATGGCCTTCTCTGTTGCAACAGCACCGTGGTTTTCACCAGTTTCATCAATGAGTCTGATTTCATCATCCTCAATATCACTGTTGACCCGTGGTCCTTTTTTGGACGAGGGGCCCTGCATTGGTCGCTTAGCTATTTAATTTCTCCATTATTTGTTCAAATTTCCTTATTTAATAAAGGGATAAACTTAATTTATCGCTTATCCGGTTCAATCGACTCGGTGACAAGTTTATGAATTGCGTCGCTTAAATCAAGGGTTTCCTGATTCTTTGATCCAAGTCGCCTTACAGTTATAGTATTATTTTCCGCTTCTCGGCCACCAGCAACGAATATTGCAGGCACTTTTGCGTGGGAATGTTCACGCACTTTATAATTTATTTTTTCGTTTCGAATATCAATATCAGCACGCAGTCCGGCCTCTTTCAGTTTTTTATAGACCTCACGAACATAGTCGTCCTGATCGCTCGTTATGCCAGTGACAACGACCTGAGTAGGCGCTAACCACATGGGGAAACGTCCGGCATAATTTTCGATTAGAATGCCGATAAAACGTTCAAATGAGCCCAAAATAGCACGGTGCAACATCACAGGGCGATGCTTCGCATTATCAGCACCAATATAATTAGCGTCTAGCCTTTCAGGAAGAACGAAATCAACCTGATGGGTGCCGCACTGCCAGTCACGGCCAATGGCATCGGTTAGGATAAATTCAAGTTTTGGTCCGTAAAAGGCCCCTTCACCGGGATTAAGGGTATAATCGAGACCGACATGTTTTACGGCATCAAGGAGGCATTTTTCTGCTTCGTCCCACACTTCATCTGATCCGGCCCGTACTTCAGGGCGATCAGAAAATTTAACTTTAACATCTTCAAAGCCAAAATCTTTGTATATCTCAAGCAGCATTTTACAGAATATTTCAGTTTCTTCTGTGATTTGATCTTTCGCACAGAAAATATGCGCATCATCCTGCACAAACGATCTGACGCGCATTAATCCATGCAGCGCGCCTGATGGCTCATAGCGGTGACAACTGCCAAATTCTGCCAAACGAAGCGGAAGATCACGGTAACTGACGATGCCCTGATTAAAAACCTGAACATGGCACGGGCAATTCATTGGCTTAAGGGCAAAGATGCGTTCTTCGGATTCTGTCGTATACATATGCTCACGGAATTTTTCCCAGTGGCCTGATGTTTCCCAAAGCTTGCGGTCAACCAGTTTTGGTGTATTGATTTCCTGATAACCATACTTGCGTTGCTTGCGGCGCATATAGCCTTCGATCTGGGTATAAATGGTCCAGCCATTTGGATGCCAAAACGGCATGCCGGCGGCTTCTTCCTGAAAATGGAACAGGCCCATTTCTTTACCGAGCTTTCTATGGTCGCGTTTTTCAGCTTCCTCGATGCGTATCAGATAAGCTTTTAGCTCTTTACGGTCACGCCATGCCGTGCCGTAAATACGTTGCAGCATTTCATTATTGCTATCGCCGCGCCAATAGGCACCCGCGACGGACATTAGCTTAAAAGTATCGCCGCCGAGATATTTTGTAGAAGGAAGATGAGGCCCGCGGCACAGATCAATAAAGTCACCTTGTGTATAAAGGGTGATCGGCTCATCGCTCGGGATAGCGGCGATCAGTTCTGCTTTATAGTCTTCACCTTGCGCTTTGAAAAATTCAACCGCTTCACTTCGGGGCATTTCTGAGCGGACAATTTCTTCGTCGCGAGCGATGATTTCTCTCATACGCTTTTCAATTGTTTCAAGATCTTCCGGTGTAAAGGGCTCTTCGCGCGCGAAATCATAATAAAAACCATTTTCAATGGCCGGGCCAATGGTTACCTGAACGTCAGGCCAAAGCTCTTTTACGGCTTCCGCTAAAATATGGGCAGCGTCATGCCGCAAAATTTCCAGCGCTTCATCATCGCGTTTGGTGATAATGGAAACTTTTGCATCTTCGCTAATTTCACGTGATAGATCCCACTGCTCACCGTTCACGATGATGACAATTGCCGCTTTAGCTAGTCCGGGGCCAATATCGCTGGCCAAGGTCATACCAGTCACCGGTCCATCATATTCACGGACACTGCCGTCGGGCAGAGTTAAGGCAACTTTTTTAATAGCGTTCATAAGGATCTCATTTTCTAACTTTATATATTAAAAAAGGAATTTATATTCTTTACTACTCAAGTCAAGGGAACAAGCGCAAAAAAAGCAGTTTTCCATGGGTAAAGTTTATATATTATGGTCATTATGGAAAAATAATCGGATTTGAACGAAAAAATGACTAATAAAGCAGATTTTATCACGAGCCAGAATAATCGTAATATCGCTTACCATTATAGTCCCGGCAGTGGGCCAACGGTGGTTTTTTGCGGTGGTTATATGTCTGATATGGAAGGGACCAAAGCGCTTTTTTTGGAAAAAACCTGTCAGGAACTTGGACTATCATATATTCGTTTTGATTATTCTGGTCACGGGAGTTCATCGGAAAAATTTGAGGATGGTACCATTGCTACCTGGTCCGAAGATGCTATTTCCATTATCGATCAGGTCAGCGACGGGCCGCTCATCGTCATTGGTTCGAGCATGGGTGGTTGGATCGGGCTATTAACATGCCTTGCTAGAAAAACACGCATAAAGGCTTTTATCGGCATAGCCGTTGCGCCCGATTTCACCCGTGAGCTCATGTGGGATCAATATTCTGATGGGATCAGGGAAACCTTAAAAAGAGACGGTATTTATCTCGACCCATCAGATTATAGCGATGAACCTTACAGAGTATCCTACGCGCTGATTAAAGACGGTGAAAATCATATTCTGCTTAATAAACCGATAGAACTTAACTGTCCGGTGCGGTTATTTCATGGCCTAGAGGATAAATCAGTACCCCATGAATATTCTGCACGCGTGGCAGAAAAACTTACCAGTGAAGATGTTATCGTCAGCTATAAAAAGCTCGGTGATCATAGGCTTTCTACTGAGGCGGATTTGGAGAGATTAAAGCAGGCCTTGCTCGAGTTTCTCTAAAATATCGGCGTAGCCTTGTTTATAATTTGCAAATTTAGGCTGCCAGTTTAGCTTTGCTTTAGTGAGATCATTTCTGACGCGTTTGTTATCTGAATAAAAACTTTTGGCCATATCACTTAAATTAGCGTCTTCAAATGCAATGCCTTCTATTTTAGGTTCATTTACCAACTGACAAATAAAATCGAGTACATCCGCAGAAGAAGTGGGTAAATCATCAACGATATTATAGATAGCGTTTGGTGATGGACTTTCTATTGAAGCGATCAACGCAGCACTTATGTCATCAATATGAATACGTGAAAAAGTATGATTTTTTTTGATAATTTTTTTAGCTGAGTTGTCTTTAACGGCGCCAATCTGATTTCTATCCGGGCCATATATGCCGCCAAGTCTGAAAATATGTACCGGTAAATCAAGTGATTGCCAAAGTTGTTCTGCATCTAGCCGGTTTTGACCGCGGCTCTCTGTCGGTTCGGGTATGGTGTTTTCATCTACCCAATCACCATTATGATCACCGTAAACGCTAGTTGCTGATAAATAGCCAATCCACTTTAAATGGGGCATGTTTAGAATTTGTTCTTTGTGATGATGAAGCACCGGATCTATTTGCCCAGCGTTTGGCGGTATAGAGATCAGCAGGTGGGTGACATCCTTTAAATGCTCCCCTGCATTTACAAGTGCTGTACTACCATCAAAAAGGATATCGCCAGCTGATTTGTGTGTGCCTGAAAATTGCCATGATGATGGCGATAATTCTGAGATTAGGTGCGACGCTGTATAACCAAGGCCAAAACAAAAGAGTTTCATGTGGGATCACTTTTTACGGTTTGCTCTTTAACGGGTTTATATTTATACAGTTATTTATAAATTACTATACTGAAATTGGATTTAATCAAGATGAGCTTAAGGCTTACCCTAATACTATTATTGCAATTATCCTTCGCACATGCGCAGGACTTTTCAGATGCTGCACAGTCAAATAAATATAATGAATGCCTCGCACAAGTTGAAGCTGATAGCAGCGTAGCGCTTTTATCCGCCCGTAAATGGTTTATTGAAGGGGGCGGTGTCGCGGCCCAGCACTGCGAAGCTCTTGCGTTAAGTGAACAGCAAAGATACGACGAGGCGGCAAGTTTGTTTGAGAGGGCGGCTGCTAAACTAAAAAGCGGTGAAGCCAGTGAATTTGCAACAGAAAATAAAGACCTGCTTGGTGTACAGCTTAATTATCTGGCCGGGATTGCATGGCGCGCTTCCGGCAATTTTGATAAATCCTATAATGTTTTTACCGCCGCCATTATCAGTCTGGAAGAAGGCGCGCCGCTTGCATATGATATTTATATCGACCGGGGACTTACCCAATCATTAAACGATGATCACCTGAGTGCTATTGATGATTATGCAAGCGCGCTGGAGATTAACGAAAATAAAATTGATGCATTTTTATATCGCGCCGAAGCCTTCCGAAAATTAAATCAGCATTTAAAAGCAAGGCTAGATTTAAATGAAGCCCTTGCGCTTGAGCCTTACCAACCGGATTTGTTATTTGAGAGCGGGATTAATTACCGCATGCAAAAAAATGATGAGAAAGCCGTTAATGAATGGCGCAAATTAATTGAAAATTATCCCAATACACATTGGGAAGAGCTGGCCGAAGATAATATTAATCTGATACAAAAGTGATCAGTGCCATTCTTTTTGCACATCAACATCGCTTTCTAAGTTGGCATATTGATTTTTAAATTCACCAAATTCGCGCACCGTGCATAATTGCTTGAGTGCCCACACGGCCATCGCTCTAATCAAAGGGCTTTTTTCTTCAAGTTTAGAGCAAAGCAGTGGAATATAAGATTTGTTTTCACTATTTCCCACGGCGATAAGAACGTTTCTTATAAAATAATCCCTGCCAATTCTTTTAACCGGTGATCCAGAGAAAAACCGGCGAAAAGTAGCATCATCCAGAGCAGCCAAATCATCAAGTCTGGGATGATCTAGTTCAATTCGGGGATAGTAATGTGGCTCGTTGGTCTTTACGGCATATTTATTCCACGGACAAACGGACAAACAATCATCGCAGCCATAAATGCGGTTGCCCATTGCTTTTCTAAACTCAAGATCAATATGACCTTTAAATTCTATCGTCAGGTAAGAAATGCAGCGCCGCGCGTCTAGTTGGTAAGGCGCGGGAAATGCCTTAGTTGGGCAAATGTCGAGACAGGCTTGGCACGAACCACAATTATCTTTTTGGGCCTCGTCAGGTTCGATCTCAAGTGTTGTGAAAATGGAACCAAGAAAAAGCCATGACCCAAACCCGCGACTGACCAGGTTTGTGTGTTTTCCCTGCCAACCTAAACCGGATTTTTCCGCTAATGGCTTTTCCATTACCGGTGCCGTATCAACAAAGACCTTAACCTCTTCTCCAAAATCCTGATGAATTTTTCGCGCCACTTGTTTAAGACGTTTTTTAACAACATCGTGATAATCTTTGCCGAGCGCATAAACGGAAATATTGCCGCTATTTTGATTTTCGAGAAACTTTAAAGGGTCCGTTCCCGGGCCATAATTCATTCCGATCATGATAATCGATTTTACATCTGGCCATAAAGTGAGAGGAGATTTGCGCCGATCTACTTTCTGTTCCATCCACGTCATTTCACCGTGGCGGGATTTTTCAAGAAACGTGTCAAAATATTGTGCTTTTTGCTCTAACCCCGCTGGGTATGTAAAACGAACCGCATCAAAACCTACTGAAAGAACCAGTTCTTCAATATCTTTTTTAAGAGAGGATGGTTTTGATACAGAGGGCATATTTGTTAAAAATCCAGATCCTTGTAATGACTGGCAGGACTTAGGCCAGCAATGTTATCTTTTAATATAACTTGCATGCTTGGTCTTGATTTTATTCGGGCGTACCAGTCACGGGCGGTTTTAAAATCATCCCAGGGAACACCACCGAAAAAATCAACACAGGATAAATGAGCGGCGGCAGATATATCCGCATATGAAAAATCATTACCGGCCAGCCAGTTTCTGCGGTCGGCAAGATATTCAATATACTGCAGGTGATGTTTAATATTTTGACCGGCAAACCTGATAACAGAAGCCTCAGTGGTTCCTTGTTTCAAATAACGTTTTTTAACCTTTTCTGTAATGATTAGATCGGTTACTTCGCGGTTAAATTTTATATCAAACCATTCAACTAGCCTTCTTACCTCAGCCCGTTCCTGCGGGTCTGAGCCCAGAAAATCTTGCTTGGGATATGTTTCCTGTAAATATTCCATGAGAGGATTATTGCCTGAAATAGTCATGCCATCTTCTTCTATCAGAACAGGCACTGTTCCAGCAGGATTAAGAATGAGAAATTCATGGCGTCTTTTCCAGGGCAGCTCAAGTTTCAGTTCAAATTCCAATGATTTTTCCAGCATTGCGATGCGGGTTTTTCGGGAATATGGGCAAAACCAATAGTGATATAATTGACGCATTTTGTGATTTTATCCTAAGCGTGTCAGAAAGTCATAGTCAAAAGTAAGCCTATATAGTAAAATGTGTTTTTTTGTTACTTAAAATTAAAAAAACAACAGTAAATTTTGATTAGGGCGAATTGATGGCGTGTTGCGATCACGATATACATGAAGATGAATTAAAGGTAAGCAAATTCCGTACCGTGTTATGGATTGTTTTCGTTATTAATCTTGTGATGTTTGTTGTTGAGTTTGCGACAGCCTTTTTTGCCAATTCTGTTTCTTTGCAAGCTGATGCGCTGGACTTTCTTGCCGATTCCATGACGTACGGGGTTACATTGTTGGTGCTTGGCAGTTCACTTAGAATGCGTGCTTCCGTCGCTATGTTAAAAGGTATTAGCATGGGCGTTCTGGGAATGTGGATTTTTGCCAGAACCTTTACCAATGCCAGTGACGCTATAATACCCCTTGCCGGTGTTATGGGCACGGTCGGTTTTGCAGCGCTTATTGCTAATGTGGTTAGCGCGCTTCTGCTCTATAAATTTAGAAGTGGGGATAGCAATATGCGTTCAATTTGGCTTTGTTCAAGAAACGACGCAATTGGCAATGTTGCCATTATTATTGCGGCATCAGGTGTATTTGCCATGAATAGTGGCTGGCCAGATTTTGTCGTCGCCATCTTGATGGCAACGCTTTCAACGGTGGCAAGTTTCCAAATTATTAAACAGGCAAGTTCGGAACTTAAAACCGTAAGTTCAGAATTAGGGTCTTAATTTTAAGGTCTTGATCCTAGATCAGTGAGGCATCTGCGGCACTTGGCAGATCCATTTCCAGTATTGCCATTTGAAGAGCGTAGGATACTTCGCCTTCATCTTCGTCCTTGTAAATCATGCCAATAAATTCACCGTCAAAATGAACTTCCATACTATCGTCTGTGGTTTGACTGTTCACTATAGTATATTTTGAGCTCTCAAATTTGCTATTGAGATATTTTTGAATACGTAAAATTTCAGTACGTGTCATTGGTAATCCTTAAACAATGAATTAAGCCGGGCTATGTAGGGGCTTATAATGGGTATATTTTCGTTCTCAATATAATTAGGATCGCTCATTAATGCCATAGAATTTTGAATTTTATTTTTAAGTATTTGTTTTTGTTCACTACTTATGAATTGGTTCTTTTCAATTCTCTCTAGGCTCGCCTGCATTTCGTCCGTTATAGCACCCATGTTTGCCCCGTTATTTTGCGGAGGGTTTTTAAGTTGATAAGCACTATAGGCGATCATGATCCGGTCCCCGGCACTCGCCCATTGCTGTGGACTTGAAAAGCCAGTTCTTTTTATAATTTCTGTGAACCTGTCATAGGTAGGGTGTGTTGTTATTTTTGAAAGGCTATCGGTTATCGGGGTGAGTGACATTGTCCCGGTTTCTTCAAAAAACTGACTTTCTACTACTTGGTCATCATTTTCGCTTTCCGCTTCAATCTGCGTATCGAGTAGCTGGAGGCTTGTTATTGATGATAAGTACCGTTCTATTTCAACATTCGTGAGTTGATCCTGCGCTAACGCGATGGAATGGTTAAAAAGAAACAAAATTAATGACATAATAACCAATATATTTTTATTTTTCATTTTGTTATCCTTTTAGAATTATAAGCAATTATTTAGTATCAAAACCGACGAACAATTTTATCTCGGCGATAGATTAAGTAAAGCGCAAAAAGAAAAAGTAAAAGGTCAAAATTTAATATTTATTGTTATCATGACTTTTTATCGTTTATTTATAGTATGTTGAAAAGTTTTTATTCAAGGTCTTTTCAATTGATGAAACACTCTTTATGCTGCGATCATTATAACGATAAAAATATGATAATTTTTTAGGATTTCTTATGACAGAACCATTGATGCCAATGGCTACAGGTGTGTGGCTAGTGGATAATACCAGCCTTAGTTTTTCGCAGATTGCGAGATTCTGTGGATTACATGAATTAGAAGTGCAGGGGATTGCCGATGAGCAGGTGGCTATAAATATAGTCGGACTAGACCCTGTTTCAAACGGACAGCTTACCTGGGAAGAGATTGAGCGTTGTCAAAAAGATGTAAAGGCAAGTTTGCAAATTATTATAGATGCTGTGCCAGCTAAAACCAGAAGCGGTGGCGCAAAATATACACCTGTTTCCAAAAGACAGGATAAGCCTGATGCAATTTCATGGCTTACGCGTAACCATCCGGAGCTCACTGATCCCCAGATTTCAAAATTGATCGGTACAACCAAACCGACGATTACGGCAATACGCGAAAGAAGTCATTGGAATATGAGCAATATTAAACCTGTTGACCCTGTGCTTCTCGGCCTATGTAAACAAATGGAACTTGATGCTGCTGTGACAAAAGCTGCACCGAGACGGGTAGAGGTTGCTGAAGAGACTACGTAATAACTTTACCAGATTATTTTTAATCATAAAAAACCCGCTAGGATAAGCGGGTTTTTTTGTTCGTTTTGTTTGCTTGATTATTGGGTTCTAAGCTTTGTCATTTCATCCTTTAGGACCAATTTCTCTCTTTTGAGCTCATGTAGTATAGTACTGTCTGGTGCCGGTCGACTTTCTTCGCTAAGGATTTGTTCATCGAGGGCTTCGTGTTTTTTATTTAGAGCATTGAAATGAGCTTCTGCATGCATATTAAGGTCTCCTAATATTAAAGTGATGATAGATTGATTTTTGGCTATTAAATGCGAAGGCAGCGATGGGGATATGATGAGTGTATGGTAAAAGAAGTGAATATATTTCACTAGCAGGAATAAGTCTTTTCTTTAGAAATGGTATGATGGCCATTAAAACTCCCGGTTACACCTTAAATCAGATTGCTGCCCATATGATAAATTGCATAAGGAATAGCTGAGATAATTACAGCATACTTTTATTAATTTGTCACTAATTACAGGAAATTTTTTGTATGTTTCTTTATGAAAAGCATACTAACTATATATAAAGGCCGAATATTTTGATATAAATGGTTTTTATTCTTCAAATAGACGTAATTATAAATGCGTTATAGGTGTTTTTTTATATGGATAGTGACCGAAAACGACTCATAGTTGGCATTAGTGGTGCTTCAGGAATTATATATGGCATTCGGCTTCTTGAACTTTTAAATGACTTAAAAATTGAGAGCCATCTTGTAATGTCAAAAGCGGCCGTTGTTACGGCTGGACTGGAAGTAAAAAGAAAAATTTCTGAAATAAATGAGCTGGCAAGTGTTGTTCATAAAGTCGATGATATCGGCGCCTCCATTGCTAGCGGGTCATTTAAGACGGATGGAATGCTCATCGTTCCCTGCTCCGTTAAAACCATGTCTGAAATTAACTGCGGTGTTACATCAAGCCTGTTAACCAGAGCGGCGGACGTGACACTAAAAGAAAGACGTAAGCTGCTTTTAATGGTTAGAGAAACGCCGCTTCACCTAGGTCATTTAAGAACCATGACATCTTTAACCGAAATGGGGGCTATAATTGCGCCGCCAGTACCGGCGTTATACTGTAATCCTTCATCAATTGAGGAAATTGTTGATCAAACGCTGGGACGGGTATTGGATTTATTTGGCATTGAAACCGCCAGTTTAAAGCGCTGGAAGTCTTCTTAAAAAATAAATGGGCACCCTCTAATAATTTCGTAAATTTTATGCTATAATTTTAAAGTAACGAAGGTCAGCTTTATTAATGAATATAGAAGAAACAGACATACTGGAAAAAATCCAGCAGCTCCGGGTGCAGCATCGTGACCTTGATGATGCGATTACGGCGTTGATGGAGACGGGGACAACCAATATGCTGCAGATAAAGCGTCTTAAAAAACAAAAGCTTATGCTTAAAGACAAAATTTCCATGCTTGAAGATGAACTTTTACCGGATATTATTGCCTAAGCTCAGCTTTCCTTATTTTTCATAGATTTCTTATGGCTGTACATTTTCTTGTCAGCGTGATCAAGCGCTTGGTCTGGACTAAGGCCAGAATGCAGGGGATAGATGTCATAAGCTATTTTTAGCGGCACTTTTTTTCCATTTAATATTAAAGGATTTTCATCAAGAGAGGCTAAAATTTGTTGCGCCTTGCTATCAGCATTGGCTTCGTTGGCTTTGGGTAGAATAATGCCAAACTCATCGCCACCTAACCTTCCGATAATATCAGAATCGCGAAGACCTCCGATCATGGTTTTTGCAATATGAACCAGTGCCTGATCGCCAGCTTTATGACCATATGTATCATTAATTATTTTTAAGTCATTCATGTCGAGAAAGATAAGAGAGCTATTAATACCATAACGATCGGAATATGAGATCATTCGTGTCATTTCGCGGACAAAAGCACGGCGGTTTGATATTTCAATAAGGCTATCCTGATCAGCCAGTTTTTCGAGCTCAGAAATGCGTCGATGGGCAATTTCAATTTCATGACGCATATTTTCTACTTCTGCCATTAAAGTCATGATGGCATTGCGCACTTTTGGTGTCATCTCGGCTTCGGGAATGCCAAGAACGCTTGCGGTATCATTGATATTCCTCGCCGGCGCAGCACTGGAAACCGCAGAAGCACTTCTGGTTTTTCCAATTGTTTTTCGGCGAATTGGTTTTGCCGAACTTACATTGCTGGTGCCTTGAATTTTCATTTTATACCAAATGCCTTACAAATTAATTTTACTAATACTCACTCCTAAATACAATATATTGTAGTTAAGGTCTTATATAATACATATAGTTAGTATATATGATAATCAAGGGTCATTAGCATATCTATAATACCACAGTTCACTTGCCTATCTGATTTAGATCGCTATAATCGCTTTTTTTCGGCAAATAAATAGCATTTATTTTGTGATATTGAAGGAAAACAAATGAGTGAAAATAAACCGGTTGTCGGCGTAATTATGGGAAGCCAATCTGATTGGCATATAATGAACGAAGCGGCAAAAATTCTTGAAGAACTTGGTGTTCAAAATGAAACACGCATCGTTTCGGCGCACAGGACTCCGGACCGGCTTTATGATTATGCCAAATCTGCCAAAGCGCGTGGTTTAAAAGTGATTATTGCCGGCGCTGGTGGCGCGGCACATCTGCCGGGCATGACGGCCTCAATGACTTCTTTGCCAGTGCTTGGTGTTCCTATTGAAAGTAAAGCCCTAAAAGGTATGGATAGTCTTCTTTCTATTGCGCAAATGCCGGTCGGTGTCCCGGTTGGTACACTCGCCATTGGCGCGGCAGGATCGAAGAATGCCGGACTACTTGCTGCTTCAATTATTGCCTTAAGTGATGAAAAAGTTGCTATGGCTCTTGAAAAATGGCGTAGTGATCAAACCGCAGCCGTCGCTGAAATTCCAGTAGATTAAAATATGAAAACTATCGGGCCCGGATCAACTATTGGTATGCTAGGTGGCGGTCAGCTTGGTCGTATGATGGCCATGGCGGCAGCCCAGTTGGGCTATAAAACCCACGTATACTGCCCCGAAATTGATAATCCGGCTGAACAGGTATCAGATCAAGCCACCCACGGCAAATATGAAGATATGTCCGCGCTTAAAAAATTTGCTAGCGCCGTTGATGTGGTGACATATGAATTTGAAAATATTCCGGTATCAACCGTAGAAGCGCTTTCAGAAAAAGTGGCCGTTTTCCCAAATTCAAAAGTTCTTCAAATATCGCAAGATAGACTAAGCGAAAAAACATTCCTAAATGAACTTGGTATAAAAACCGCGCCTTTTTCGGCCGTCTCAAATGTCGATGAAGCAGCGAGTGTGCTTGAGGAGATATCATATCCGGCCGTGCTTAAAACGAGGCGCTTTGGCTATGACGGAAAAGGCCAAGCCATAGTGAAGTCAGTGAATGATCTAGAGCAGGCATGGCAAACACTTTCCAGTGATCAGATCATCATTGAAGGTTTTATTGATTTTGATATGGAAATTTCGGTTATCGCCGTGCGAGGGCAAGACGGGGAGGTTAGATGTTTTACCCCGGTGGAGAACCGCCATAAGAACCATATACTCGATATTTCTATAGCCCCGGCACGCATCAGTGATGCCCTTAAGGAAAAGGCTATCATTCAAGCCACCAAGATCATAAATAACATTGATTATGTTGGTGTTTTAACGGTGGAGTTTTTCGTTTCTCAGAATGATCCGAAACTAAGAGTAAACGAAATAGCACCGCGAGTTCATAATTCAGGGCATTGGACCATTGAAGCATGTCCATCAAGCCAGTTTGAGCAGCATATTAGGGCGATCTGTGGTCTGCCGCTTGGCGGTACGTCATTTATTGGTGAGGCACGCATGACCAATTTAATTGGTGAAGATATTTTGAAACTGCCCGAGCTTCTTAAAGACGGAAATTTAAATGTCCATCATTACGGCAAGAGCGAGGTTAGGGCCGGGCGTAAACTCGGTCATGTTACAAAGATATCAGTTAAATAAAGTTAGTTTCCGAAGCGTTTTTTGCCAAGTTCGCGCCAGATATCAGGGATATTCAGATCTTTATTACGGCACTTGGCTTTTAATTTTTCAAATTGCATAACATTTTCGATGCGCCGGTCAAGAAACTCCCATGTTTGGTCCGAGTTTTCACTTTCATCACCAAGCCAGATAAGAAATGTGCTGGTATAGACGGCGCTGAGTGTTATGCGTTTAGTATAAAAGTTAAAGTCTGTCGACGGATCTGAAATGGCTTTCCACATCAAATCGACGGTTCTATATAATATTTTAAGGCTGGCAAAATGATTTGCTGGCATAGCAAGAAATGAAACAGTTCTATGGGCGGCCTCTTTATGGGGCAGTTCTGATAATGTCCGTAGCTTAACAAGTTCGGTAATTTTTTCCCTTATTTTAAGCGTATCCAGTTTTAGTTTTTTTGCCTCTTCAAGCATAGCCACATCACAGTGCTGCGCATAAAGGTCAATCATTTCAATCGCACCTTTTGGAAAAGCAAGATCAACAATTCCGTAATCAATGCCAATGTCATCAGCAGCCTGGCGTAATGTCTGATCTGACCAGCCATCAAAGGGGACATGTACAAGCGCGGCATATAAAATCGACTCGCGCAGTTCGTCCGGGGTTTTATCGGTATCTTTGTTGTTCATTTTGTGAATATGGTCCTCAAATGGCAAAACGTAAAGTCAAATTATCGTTAAATTGACATAAAGGGTGAGAAAACACTTCCCAAAGCGCCGTTCTTTTGCTAGAAAGCGTCTCCTTTGAAACATAAGTTTCTGGAAAATAACACAAACTAGAAAGGAGTGTGACCTTAACCATGCAGGTTATTGTCCGCGATAATAACGTAGATCAAGCCTTACGCGCATTGAAGAAAAAACTTCAGCGTGAGGGGGTTTACCGCGAAATGAAAATGCGTCGTTTTTATGAAAAGCCTTCTGAAAAGAGAGCCCGTGAAAATGCCGCTGCAGTTCGTCGGTCCCGTAAACTTGACCGTAAGCGTCTCGAACGCGACGGCGCAGTTTAAGCTTTTACGTTCTTTATTGAATCCGAAAAGGCCGTCCTCCGATCAGGTGTGACGGCCTTTTTTTATCAAGTCTGGCAAATTATGAAATATTTTTTTACTTGTATATTTGTGCTTTTATTGAACGGCTGTTCTTATTCGTCTAGTGACAAAATAATGGGCCATACTGACGATTTAAACAGTTTTAAGAGCTTTGGTATCTGTTATGGGTATGGATGCCGGTATTATCAGAAAACCGGCCTTACCCAGAAGGAGCTACAAACAGTTCGGGATATATTTAGCCCCGCCGCCAGCACGCCGGGCGAGGAAAGAGTAATGATTGCGAGGGCCATTGCCCGAATTGAACAATATATCGGTCCCAAGACAGGTACGGACGGTGATAAGGCACGGGCTGCTGTCGTTAATTTTAGTACCCGCTCACAAATGGACTGTATTGATGAAGCCTTTAATAGTACCAGCTATTTATATCTGATGAGAAAAGAGGGCTTGATAAAATTCCACACTTTGGGCGCTCATCTCAGGCGGAATTTTTCCGATCTTAGTTATCCGCACAGTACGGCAACTATTCATGAAATTGGTAAGCAGAGCAAGATCGCTTCTGAAGGACACTATGCGGTGGATTCGTGGTTTCACAAAAATGGGGCGCTAGCGGAAATTATTCCGGCCAGTATCTGGATTGGCCCGTGGTATCCGAAAGACCGAAAAGAGCGTTATAACTTTTCCGCATCATAGTCAGAAAAATCCCATTCGTTACTTTTACTGATTTGCTCCAGAAATAAATGTTCCGCCGCTGTTGCAGCTTCTTCTTCGCTGGCGGCAGTAACCGTTGAAACCCAATAAAAAGTTCCATGCTTAAGTTCAGATTTTAACGTAACTTTGTAGGCAGACATTTTTAATATCCTGTTTGAATAATCATAATTAACTTTCTATACTCTGAAAATAACGAATGTGAAAGATTTATCGTTCACTTCTTAAATGAAACGCTCATGACGAGTTTTAAAAGATGACAAAAGATCAGCCACCCCGTAAATCTCTTCGACAGCGCGTCGCTGACCGCAAACGCGGTATTAAAGAGGTCAGGCCCGTTAGTGCTCGTAAGAAACGCCTTTTAAGGCTGTTGAGGCTGTTTTTAACGGCTTCACAATATGCCGGGCTTTTAATGTTGCTTCTTTCGATGGGAGGAATTGTTGCCAATAATTATCAAATAGAGAATACAAACTTAATTATTATTTATTGTGCCATGTTTCTTTTCGGCCGTTTCGGCTTAACGATCATTAAGTCCGTTACAACATTCAGATAAAAAAACAGGGCCCTATATAGGGCCCTGCTTCTTAAAAAATTATAATTTTTAGATTATTTGTTCTTTTTGGAAGGTTTTGAAGCAGCTTTATCTGCTTCAGCTGGGGCTTGAGCGTTGCCTTCGCTATCTTTCCATTGTTCGGGGAATAAATGATAGTGGGCTTTGTTAACAGCATCACTTACGGATTTTAAAGCTGTCATGACGCTGTCCATTTGAAAGCCGACGCCGCGATAGACGTATATCTTTCCTTTAGTGTCAAAGGAACGGAAAATCTTGTCTATTTCGACATCTTTATGCTGGCTCTCGCCCAAGTCACCAATATAATCATATAAGATATATTGGCCGGCAGTTTTTTTAATCCATTCTTCATTTGCTTCATCGCAATTATCAAATAAAGTTTGAATATCTTTATTATTCAGCGGATGTTCTTCAGGGATACCAAGAAATTTTCTTATCTCTTCTGCGCGGTTCTTGCCTTTTTTGCGCGGTGCCCACACGATACGGGAAATCTGCATAGTCGACAGGAAAATTGACTGAAGTGCCATAAACACACCTACATTGCTGCTTTTTTCCAAAGCCTGGTTCAGTATGCCAATATTGCCTTCGATATAGTTAAATTGGTTTCTGAGTTCATGGATGTGTAATCCAAGTTTATTGAGGTCCATGATGGTCCTTCCTCTTTTTTAATTCAAAGTAACATTATTTGAGACGTTATATATCCTGCTTAGAAAATATCGGCAAGCTTTAAAGCAAGGCCCATATCGCCTTCTATTTTTAATTTGCCCATCATAAAGGCCATTTGAGGGTTTAGGGAGCCGTCAACAAGGGCTTCAAAGTTTTCCATAGAAAGAATAAGTGTTACGTCTGCATCATTATCATCATTTGATACGGTCGGTGGTGATGTGGTGGCATCAACATGGATAATACCGTCTTCTTTTAAATCGAATTTCACTTTTTTATTAAGATCTGCAGCTCCAGCTGTTTTTTCTCTTATTAAATCTGTGTTTTGTTCAAGTGACATATTTTTTCCCTATCTGTCAGTAAATACAGTTATTTTTTACATATATTTTCATGAAATGGCAATGTTTACCAATGATTTCTTAATTCGCGAAGGGCAAGGAAAACTTCTTTTTCACTTGGTGCTTTTGACATATCGGGAAATGCTTTTTGCAATTCTTTTATGATAGATGGATTTTGCAGACGCAAAAAGCTGTTTATTTTTCTCTCATCCGCCATGGTTGAAATATATGCATCATGCGGACTTTGTTTTTCGAGGCTGTTTAAATAGGATTTTGCATTCTCGTTATCCGGCTCACGGTCAATGGTAAACTCAAGATTGTTGACCATATAATCATGGCCAGGAAATATCCTTGTTTCGTTGGAAAGATCTGAGAGTTGTGAAGAAAAAGTATCGTATAGTGTGTCTGGGTTGCCGCCAAGCTTACAATGACCTACGCCGGCGTTAAATAACGTGTCGCCGCAAAATAGGGCAGGAGACGGGCCCTCGGAGAGGATACATATATGGCTATCAGTATGGCCCGGTGTATCGAGAACCTTAAACGAAATTGATGATCCGATATTCACATGATCACCAGCTTTAAGGCCGCGATCAACATTGGGTATTTTTGAAGTAGCGCCGTGATGAGCCACTATTTTGGCACCGGTTTTCTCACACATTTCAGCATTGCCGTCTATATGGTCCCAATGTTCGTGGGTGTTGAGTATGGTGGTAATTTTAAAACCATGTTTATGTGCGCTACTCAGGCACCGCTCAACGTCGAGCGGGTCTATAACCATTGCTTCTTTAGTAACTTCACATGCGATGAGGTAATGAAAATTTCTTAACCGGTTGTCTGCATAAAGTTGTTTAACAATCATTTGCAGTCTTTCCGTTTAATTATTCACTTGGGGTGATGAGGCGATCTTTAGGGAGGTTTAGATTGATTATTGTTCCCTCGCCGGGGGCGCTGATAATAGAAAGGCTTCCGCTATGTTTTTCAAGTAGTTTTTTTACATATGAAATGCCAAACCCTATGCCAGTGCAGGGGTCTGAGTAAATATCATCAAGCTGGGTATCACTACTAAAGGCTTTCGTAATTTCATGAGGCGTCATTCCTTTACCATTATCTTTACAGCAAATGACGCAGTTACCTGCTTGGTCCTTAGCGAGACTTACCGAAATCTTACCTTCTGGTTGGGTGAATTTAACGGCATTATCAATAATGCATTCAAAGGCTTTCAGCAGACGTGGTCTGTCACCGTAAATTTCCGGGAAATTGAGAATATATGAAACTTCAACAGTCACATTCTTCTTTAAGGCCTCATCTTTATATTTATTGATGCTATCTTTTAAAATATCAATCAGATCAAAATTTTCTTCATGAAGCTCAAATTCTGTTGTCTCGAGCTCTTTTAGTTCAAGCAAACTGTCGATTAGCTCAAGCAGTTCCTGACCGGCACCGTGTATGTCGGCGGCATATTCCTTATAAGTA
>Ga0233449_1000911_pt1 | contig 30161 bp, 26 predicted proteins | sample SI_124_October20_FD_183012 | JGI IMG/M metagenome (GOLD analysis project Ga0233449, IMG submission 183012) | Seawater microbial communities from Saanich Inlet, British Columbia, Canada - SI_124_October2016_200_MG | ecosystem: Environmental > Aquatic > Marine > Inlet | place: Canada: British... | reverse complement strand
ATGGCTGGCCGAAGGGCTTTGTTTCACAGACGGCTTCCGCCGCCGGCATTTCAGGCGACGAGACCTTCGAAGGCATCGTGCGGCACTACATCGCGAGTCTCGGCAATGCATGACACGGCCGCAGCTTCACCGGATATCTGCATCATCGGCGCCGGCTCATCGGGTGTCGCGGTCGCAAAGGCATTGCGCGACCGAGGGCTTTCGTTCGACTGCTTCGAGAAGGGATCGAATCTCGGCGGCATGTGGCGCTATGAGAATGACAACGGCCTGTCCTGCGCCTATCGCAGCCTCCACATCGACACCAGCCGCAACAATCTCGGCTATCCGGATTTTCCCATTCCCGCCGACCAGCCGGATTTTCTGTCGCATCGGCAACTATTGAATTATCTCGAGTCCTATGCGGATCATTTCAAGGTCCGCCCCGCGATTGCGTTCAATACCGAGGTGATATCCGTCGAGAAGACCGGCGGCGGGCGCTGGCGGGTCGTAACCAACGATGGCCGTGCGCGAAACTACCGCGCCGTCGTGGTCGCAAACGGGCATCTGTGGAATCCGCGCCACCCGTCATTCCCCGGCACATTCGACGGCATCACCATCCATTCCAGCGAATACCGCACGGCTGCGCCGTTCGATGACAAGAATGTTCTGGTTGTCGGCATCGGCAACTCCGCCGTCGATATTGCGGTCGACCTTTGCAAGCGCGCAAAGAGCGTCGCGCTGTCGACGCGAACCGGCGCTCACGTGATGCCGAAATACATGATGGGAATTCCGACCGACCGCTGGTCGGCGTTCTTTTCCCGCAAGCTGAAATTCCCCACGCTGCTGACGCGCATGATCATGGCGCGGCTGGCTTACTTCGCTGTGGGCAATCAGCGCCGGTTTGGAATTCCGAAGCCGAAGCACCCGATGTGGCGCGAGCATGCGACCATCAGCCAGGAACTGCTGCCCTATATCGGGCACGGCTGGATCGGCATCAAACCGAATGTCGTGAAGCTCGCCGGCGACGCCGTCGAGTTCGCGGACGGGTCGCGCAATCCATTCGACGCCATCATTTATGCGACAGGATACAAAACGACATTCCCGTTCCTGACGCCGTCACTGTTCTCCGTCCCTGACGGCGAAATGGTCGATCTCTACCGGCGAATGACGCCGCCCGGCCTGCCCGGGCTTTTCTTCGCCGGCCTGGTGCAGCCGATCGGCGCAACAATTCCGCTGGTCGAGGTGCAGGCGCGATGGATCGCCGCCGCCCTTGCGGATAGAATGGCGCTGCCCTCTGCCGCCGAGATGGCACGTGAAGTCAGATCGCACCACGAGCGGAAGCAGCGGACGTGGCTGAACTCGGCACGCTATACTCTGGAAGTGGACTTCAAGAGCTACGTCGGCGCGCTTCGCAAAGACATGGAGCGCAATCAAGCAGGCCTCTAATGGCTAAATGCGGATGAGCAGACGCGGGGGTCGCATCACAGGAATTGCGACAGGGTTCGCGTTGATCATCTGTGTCTGCGATAGCCCGGCGCTCGCCGCATGCGAATTCGTGCGGCAGGGCGAGGGCCGGGTCGGCAGCGTGCTTGACGCAAGAACCTTCCGGCTTGAGGACGGACGCGAGGTGCGTCTCGCAGGAATCGAGCTTGCGGTGGACGCCGCAGGCCTTGGTAAGGTAATATTATCCTCGCTGATTGAAGGCCGTGACGTCACGTTGCACGGCTTCGACGACACGCCGGATCGATACGGACGCCAACCGGCTTTCGTCGCCTTGATAGACTCGGCAGCGCCGGTTCAGTTCGAGATGCTCACACGCGGCGAAGCCCTGGTGTCGCCGACCGGCAGCGACCCTGCCTGTTTCCAGGCGCTGCTGGCCAGAGAGGCCGCCGCGCGTGCGGCAAGGCGCGGCATTTGGGCTGGTTCCGCTGCCTTAAAAAACGCGAAAAGCACCGACGATATTTTGGCACGATTGGGACAATTTACTATGGTGGAAGGAACGGTTTCGTCGGCCCGGCTGGCCGGCGCGACATTTTATGTCAATTTCGGACGTCGATGGACACGGGACTTTGCCGTGACTATTCCAAGGCGCATGATGCCGGCCGTCGAGGCCGCTGGAATTGACCTTAAGTCTCTGAAAGACAAGAAGGTTCGAGTTCGAGGCTGGATCGAGAAGCGCGGCGGACCGAGGATCGAGGTCACTCACGTCGGGCAGATTGAGATGATCGGCGCGGCCAGGCCGATCCCGAAAAGCGATCTGGCCGCTACTGGGCCTGAGGATGAGGGTAAATAGAGGCGTGGCAGCACCCGCGAGCCAACGAGGTCCGAGGAGTTTACGCCGCGTTTTCGCGGCGGCGGCTCTATGCGCATCGTTCGCTCTGAGCGCCTGCGGCGACCTTGGCCGATTCCAGACCGCATCGAACCCGAGCTTAGCACCCACAAAGCCGAACAAGCCCGCCGCCCAAACCCCGGCGACCGAACGCGAGCATAGCCGCATCCTCTCCTCCTATGGCGGATCCTATGACGATCCGCGACTGGAAGCCCTGATCACCAAATCCGTCGAGCGTCTCGTCGCGGCCTCAGAGCGGCCCGACCTCTCCTACAAAGTGACGATCCTGAATTCCGGCGCGGTCAACGCCTTCGCGCTCCCGACCGGACAGCTTTATGTCACGCGCGGGCTGATCGCGCTCGCCAGCGATACATCCGAGCTATCGTCCGTGCTGGCTCATGAAATGGCGCATGTGCTGGCCAAGCACGCTGCGATTCGCGAAGATCAGGCCAAGCAGGCCGCCGTCGTCACCCGCGTGGTCGCCGATATGGGCAGCGATCCCGACATGAGCGCGCTGGCGCTGGCGAAGACCAAACTGACGATGGCGAGCTTCTCGCGCGCGCAGGAGTTCGAAGCCGACGGAATTGGCGTCGGCATCGCAGCGCGTGCCAAGTTCGATCCGTTTGGCGCATCTCGTTTCCTCACCGCGATGGAACGCAACGCCGCCCTGAAGGCAGGCCGCGCGCCCGCCGATCCCCGCTCGCTGGACTTCCTGTCGTCACACCCGGCGACACCGGAGCGGGTGCAGAACGCGCAGGCAAGCGCGCGTCAGTACTCGTCGCCGGAAGGCGGCGAGCGTGATCGCGATGCCTATCTCTCCGCGATCGATAATCTTGTTTACGGCGAAGACCCCAGTGAAGGCTTTGTGCGCGGACGGCGTTTCCTGCATCCGAAGCTCGGCTTCACATTCCAGGTTCCGGACGGCTTCGTGCTTGAGAACACCGCACAGGCGGTCGTCGGCGTGCGCGAAGGCGGCACGCAGGCGATGCGCTTCGACGTGGTGCGCGTTCCCGCAGAACAGACGCTTGGCGACTATCTCAACTCCGGCTGGATGGAGAATGTCGACAAGTCATCGACCGAGGACATCAGCATCAACGGCTTCCCGTCCGCGACTGCGACGGCCGGCGGCGATCAATGGCAGTTCAGAATATACGCGCTGCGGTTCGGCAGCGACGTCTACCGCTTCATTTTCGCAACAAAGAAGAAAACGCCGGAAAGTGATCGCGGCTTCCGCGACACGGTGAATTCATTCCGGCGCCTGACGCTGGCCGAAATTCAGGCCGCCCGACCACTGCGAATCAAGGTCATCACCGCACAGCCTGGCGATACGGTGGAATCGCTCGCGCAGCGGATGCAGGGCGTCGATCGGCCGGTCGACCGATTCCGCGTCCTGAACGGCCTCGACGCCCGCTCGACGCTCAAGCCGCGCGAACGCGTAAAGATCGTGGTGGACTAGATCTCGTCCAAGGATCGCTCAGTAAAAAGCCCGGCGCGACGCGCCGGGCTTTTTCATTCCAGTTATTCAAGACCCGATCAGGCGGCTTCGTCGGCAGATACCGAGTCGTCGCCGTCGCCATCGTCCGAATCATCAGCCGACGCGTCCGCACCTGCGTCAGCATCCGCCTTGGCGCCGCGACGCGGGCTCTTGGCAAGGTTTGCTTCGATTTCCTTGACCGCTTCAGTCTCGGTAACGTGCTGAACGACAGCGATTTCGCGCGACAGGCGATCAAGCGCGGCTTCATAAAGCTGCCGCTCGCTGTAGGACTGCTCGGGCTGCGATTCGGAGCGGAACAGGTCGCGCACCACTTCGGCGATAGCGACGATGTCGCCCGAATTGATCTTCGCTTCGTACTCCTGCGCGCGGCGCGACCACATGGTGCGCTTGATGCGCGCGCGACCCTTGAGGGTTTCGAGCGCGCGCTTGACGAGCGAGGGATCCGATAGCTTGCGCATGCCGACATTGGCGACCTTCGCCGTCGGCACCCGCAACGTCATCTTGTCCTTGATGAAGTTGATCACGAAAAGCTCAAGCCGCGCGCCTGCGATTTCCTGCTCTTCGATCGCGAGAATCTGGCCCACGCCGTGCGCCGGATACACCACGAATTCGTTGGTCTTGAATCCCTGACGCTGGGTCAAAGGCTTCTTCGGCTCCTCCACGCGCGGCGCAGCAGCAACCGGCTTCGCGGCAGGCTTGCCGGCAACGGTTTTCACAGGGGCCTTGGGGGCAGCAGGCTTCGTCACCGTCTTCGAAGGCTTCGCAGCGGACTTTGCGGGGGCCTTCGCGGACGTCTTTGCAGTTTTTTTGTTAGGCATTGTGCTTCTTTTGTTTTTTGAGGGTGTAGCGGACGCGCGAGCATCCTTCTTGGACGCGCTGCGGCTCGCCGCGAGCGTCTTTTTAGTGCCCTTATCCTTGGAACCCTTGTTGCTGATTTTGGAGTTCTTTTTATGACGCAATTTGTCTGACACAGCGCCTATGCGTGGAAACCGCCACGCCCCTGTTCAATGGTTTCTCGGGAACCCATCGGGGCCCTAAACATGGGGCAAAAAGGGTTCGGCTTTAGAATGTGCCCAAAATAGCACATTTCCCGCAAAAATCAATGATTTATGGACTGCGGCGCGCGTTTGGCGGCCTCAGCGGCAACATTCCTCACCGGTAGGGTTAAAAGTTATCCGCAGTCGAGGGGCCCGCTGGCTCCGGCCTGACGGCTCCAGCAGGCTTAATCAGTCGCCGGAACCCGGCTTGGCAGAAAAATATTTGTCGAATTTGCCCTCGACGCCGTCAAATTCCTTGGCGTCGTCCGGCGCGTCTTTTTTCTGGGTGATGTTCGGCCACGACTTGGCGTATTCCGCATTCACCTCGAGCCATTTCTCAAGGCTTGGCTCGGTATCGGGCTTGATCGCATCGGCAGGGCATTCCGGCTCGCAGACACCGCAGTCAATGCATTCATCCGGGTGGATCACCAGCATGTTTTCGCCCTCGTAGAAGCAATCCACGGGGCAAACTTCCACGCAGTCCATGTACTTGCACTTGATGCAGTTTTCAGTGACGACGTACGTCATCCAAGGCTCCGGAAGGTCCAATTTTCAGGTTTGGCGTAGCGCAGGACGTGCGGCGCTGCAAGAGACGCCGTCATGCGACTATCTGCAACTAGTCATTCCGGGAACGATTGCAAATCGAGGTAAATGGTCCGCGCAGCGGCAGCGTCTCCGCGCCGGTCCGTAAATCCAGTGATCTTCAGAATACGCACCCGGCTGTCGAGCGCGATGGTCAGCACCTCACCCGCCTTCACAGCATGCCCCGGCGATGTCTGACGTGCTCCGTTGATCCGGACGCGGCCATTGGCGACGAGGGCCGCAGCATCCGTCCGGGTTTTCACCACCCGCGCATGCCACAGCCACTTGTCGAGGCGCTGCCGATCCAAGCTTGAGATTATTCCTTGCGGTTACCTGCCAGCTGTTCCTTGAGCGCCGCCAGCTTTGCGAAAGGCGAGTTCGGATCTGCGGGGCGATCGCGTTCGCGCGGAGTGGCACTGGTCGCGTAGGTCCGGAGCGCGCCGCCACTGCGGTCGCGATCGTCCTTGCGCCCGTCCCGGCCGCGCTTGTCGAACTTGCCCTTGCCGCGATCCTGATTGCGGTCCTTGCCCTTGAAGTGTTCACGCGGCGGCCGGCCGCCCCTGTCGTCGCGCGGCGGGCGCGCCTGCGCTGCATCAGCGCCTTCTGCGGCAACAGCCGGAGCATCACCGCGTGGACGGCGATGCTCATTGCTGCGATCACGGCGATGACGGCCATGTCGCTCGCGCTTGTCAGCATCGGTAGCAGCTTCACCTTCGGCTGCCGGCGCGGCGGATTTATCCGGACCCTTGTAGCGGCTGCGGTCATGACGCGGCCGGCGCTCGTCGGAACGCCCGCCCGGCCGCCAGACTTCGACCAGCACCGGTTCTGCTGAAACAGTCGCCTCAGTTGCAGCCTGATCGGGAGCAACCTCGCCAGCAGGAGCTTCAACCGCCGCCGCCTCAGTGACGTCGGCCACAACAGCAGGCGTATCAGCGACAACAGCTTCCACAGCGGGTTCGGACGATTCCGATGGCGGAGCGAAATTCACTTCGGGCAAGCGCGAAGCGGACGCATCCGCAACCACCGCCCCGTCAGGTACCGCGGCGTCGTTGGTGATGTCAGCGACCGAATCCGTTGCCGCGGCAACTTCGGGTTCGGCGACAATCGCCTCAGATGCCGAAGGCGTTTCGGCTGCTTCAGGGAGCGCGTCAGCCACGGTTTCCGCAGCGATGGGCGGCGCAACCTCGACCGGCATCGGCGGCCGCCTTTCCATGCGGTAGCCGAGCGCCTTCAGGATCGAGGCGAAATCGTCACCAGCCGAACCGGTCAGCGACGTCATGGCCTGCGTCGCAATGAATGAGCGGCCATCGAATGCGCCCGCGGGCTTGTCGCCCGATGAGCCGGGGCGCCATGACAGCGCGGGACGAATAAGGTCGGCAAGACGCTCCAGAATATCGACGCGCACTGCGCGATCGCCGCACAGCTTGTAGCCGAGCGTCCGGTAAGCCTCCTGATCGAGCGCCCTGTCGGCGGGAAACGACGTGCGTCCGCTGGCGGCCAGATGTTGCCCGCCGGTCAGCGCCGACCAATCCACGTTGTCGCGCTTCAGCGCCCACAGCAGCGACGCAAGTCCGCGCGCCGCAGGCTTCAGCAGCGCGGGAAGGAAAATGTGATAGGCGCCGAAACGAACGCCGTACTTGCGCAGGCTTGCGCGCGACGGCTGGTCGAGGTCCTTCATCTCCGTGGCGATCTTCGACCGTTCCAGCACACCGAGCGCTTCGATCAGCTGGAAGGCGATGCCACGCCCGATACCGGTAATGTCTTCGGCCTTCGACAGTTCGAACATCGGGCCGAGAATTTTTTCGATATGTGTCTTGAGCCACAGATCGAGCCGCGCCTGCACAGCCTCGCGCGACGGGCCGGTCAGGCGCTCGTCGGCGATGATGCGGATACGGGGGTGCAGCACATCGTCGGCTGCGACCAGCTTGGCAACGGCATCGCCGGTCCAGCGCAAGGTCCCATCGGACGCCAGCACGAACTGATCGTCTGGCGCCTTCGAAAGCTTTTCGGCGCGCGCGTCGATCTCACCCGCCAGCGCCTTCAGAGCAGCAGCCTGCAAGGCCTTGGCATCGGAGCCCGCCTCAGCCGACTCCGGCGCGAACATGAATCCATCGAGACGGCCAATCATATGGCCCTCTACGATCACTTCGCCCGTCTTCCCAATCTCAGTATTCAGCATCGTGTTTTCCCGCAAGCGCCGCATCAATACACTGGTCCGGCGATCAACGAAACGCTCAGTTAGCCGTTCATGCAGGGCATCTGACAATTTATCCTCGACAGCGCGGGCAATCGCCTGCCAGCGCTCGGGGTCCACCAGCCAATCGGGACGATTTGCCGCGAATGTCCAGGTCCGGATCTGCGCGATCCGCGCAGATAATGTGTCGATATCACCATCAGTGCGGTCGGTTTGCGCGATCTGGGCCTCGAACCAATTGTCCGGAATCCGGCCCTTTCGCATCAAAAACCCGTACAGCGTGGTGACAAGCTCGGCGTGGGCCGCAGGCGACAGCTTGCGGTAGTCGGGGATCTGGCAGGCCTCCCACAGCCGCTCGACGGCGGCAGCGCCCTTTGCCATGTCCCGGACGTCCTCGTCGCGTGCGGCATGGTCGAGCACGCGGATATCCTCGGCAATCGGCGCACGTGTCAGCGCTTCGTGGTTCGGGACAAGCGCGAGCGACACCTGGAGCGCGCCCAGCGACGAGAAATCCAGCCGCGTGTTCCGCCATTGCAGCATCTTGACGCTGTCGAAGGTGTGGTTCTGGAGCGCATTGACCAGTTCGGGCTCGAACGGCGCACAGCGTCCCGTGGTTCCGAATGTCCCATCACGCGTGGCGCGGCCGGCGCGGCCCGCGATCTGCGCAAATTCAGAAGGGGTCAGCCGGCGGAACTGATAGCCGTCGTATTTGCGGTCTGATGCAAAGGCGACGTGATCGACGTCGAGATTGAGCCCCATCCCCACCGCATCGGTCGCCACGAGGTAATCGACGTCGCCAGACTGGAACATTTCCACCTGGGCATTGCGCGTACGCGGGGACAAAGAGCCCAATACCACAGCGGCCCCGCCATGCTGACGCCGGATCAGTTCGGCGATGGCGTAAACCTCGTCGGCGGAGAATGCGACAATCGCAGTGCGCCGCGGCTGCCGCGTGATCTTGCGGTCACCGGCAAATTCGAGCTGCGACAGCCGTGGCCGCGTGACGATATTGGCACCGGGCAACAAACGCTCGATGATCGGCCGCATGGTAGCCGCACCCAGCAGCAGGGTTTCGTCCCGCCCGCGCCGGTTCAGAATCTTGTCGGTGAAAACGTGACCGCGCTCCAGATCAGCGGCGATCTGGATCTCATCCACCGCGAGAAACGACACATCGAGATCGCGCGGCATCGCCTCGACCGTGGAGACCCAGTACCGCGCCCGCGGCGGCTTGATCTTCTCTTCGCCGGTAATCAGCGCAACCGCGTCAGCTCCGGCCCGCGCGGCAATCTTGTTGTAGACCTCGCGCGCCAGCAGACGCAGCGGCAGACCGATAATGCCAGAGGAGTGAGCCAGCATCCGCTCGATAGCGAGATGGGTCTTGCCAGTGTTTGTCGGGCCCAGCACTGCCGTAACACCGGCTCCGGGAGCACGCTCATTCGAAAACAGCGGAGCAGAGGACGACAAGGGCATGATCAGAAAGTCCGCATGACGCACACGACGCGGACGCCGCAGCCAGTTTGAAGGAAGTGTCTCACAATGCGACGGTTTTCACGCCTCAACTTAAGATTTGGAACGGTTAAGGAACGAAAGAAGCCCGAATCGCTGACTCGCGGTGTGAATGTCGTGCTCCCCTCAACATGTCGCACAATCCGTCGGCCGACGATACTATATGGGGTTTGAAGATACTCCGCGCATACCGCGATCGGGATGAAATCGTTAAATCCGGAGTCGAATCGGATTGGCCCGAGAGTCAACACGATTCATGGTGAGAATCTCGACTGAATCAGCGCGCGGGGTGGCCGCAGACCCGGACCGATCGGGTCAGTTCGTCGAGTTCGTCTTGGCGGTCTTCTGCACCGAAACGAATTCCGTCGCTTCGATCATGCCGGTGCCGAGCGGCGTCGGGATGGTGATCCGGAAAGGCGCCAGCACGCGCGTTCCGGCAATCGGTGCAAACCAGATTTCCATGTTGCGCTGGGCCGCGACGTATTTGATCGAGACACGATCCGGAACGTAGCCCGCGATCGGCGTGAAATAGACCGCACAGACCACGACCGGCCCGTGATAGCCCCTTTCGGCCTTGACCGTTTCCATGCGCTTGTAGTCGAGCCGCAGATCGTAGCGCATCCTGCCATCGAACACCGACAGCGTCCTGCGGCAAGCTTCGGGACCAACCGGATCGCCGGTGCCGGCGACCTTGAGAAGCGAGCCCGTCATCGGATCGAGCACGTTACGGCGATGCGCGTCCGTGACCGGAATACGATCCGGACTTTCCGGCGGCTGCGGCTCGATAGCGGAGTCTTTGACGTTGCCACCGCCCAGCGCGATACGGATAACTTCGGCTTTCTTTCCGTAATTGACAGTCGACACGTAGCTCAACGGAGCGAGTTGACCTGCCGCAATGCGGCCCTGCGCAGTACCTGTGCCGTTGCCGCCGCCGATCGATTTCATCAGCCCCGTGGTGGCGCCGCTCACCGCCGCCGAATACTGATCCTCGGAGATATCGACGATCCAGGCGCCTTTGCCAATCGGAAGCCCGGCCAGCGAGGCCTCATACTTGGCGTCCAGGCGGCCCTGGGCACTCGCAGGCACGACCAAGGCCGCGCAGAGCGCAAGCGCCCACGGCACGCAAAGCCCGAGCCTTGCGATCCGCAAGCGTTTCCAAGCGAATTTTGGGAACCGGGGCATGTCCACCGACGAAAATCCTTGCACGCAATGACCGGCGATTGACCGGCGCCCCGGGGCACGGCGTCGGCGGGACGGCTATCCCGCATAGGCCGCGAAAGTTGATATCGAAAGCCTGTGTTAGCTTGTCTGGTCAGGGATTACGTCGATTATATGTTAGGAAATCACTGGTTTAACGGGGAAAATTGTCATTTTTGCCGACGGATGCCTGCTCCCCGACCTGCAGATAAGTTGCTGAAATCGCCTCCCAACCTTGACGCTAGGCGGCTAGCCCCTTATAGCTCCGCCGTTCCTGAAATGGACGGTTTCAAACCCCCACGCGACCCCTCTCTGGCGGTCCGGGGCGACACAAGGATTTCGCCATGTCTCGGCGCTGCGAATTGACGGCCAAGGGCCCTCAGGTTGGCCACAAGGTCAGCCACTCGAACCACAAGACCAAGCGCCGGTTTCTGCCGAACCTGTGCAACGTCACCCTGATCTCGGACACGCTCGGCCGCTCGGTGCGCCTGCGTGTTTCGACCAACGCGCTGAAGTCGGTCGACCACCGCGGCGGCCTCGACGCGTTCCTGACCAAGGCAAGCGCAGGCGACCTCTCGCCGAAGGCACTGGAGCTGAAGCGCCAGATCGAAAAGAAGAAGCTCGCCGCAGCGAGCTGATTGTTTCGATCTGCAGCAGGTTTTCAAAAGGCCGGGTTTTTTGCCCGGCCTTTTTGTTTTTTTGGCAGCCCCTACCCAACCCTTCGTCATTGCGAGGAGCGAAGCGACGAAGCAATCCAGTTCTTTATGGATGAACATCATCCTGGATTGCTTCGCTCCGCTCGCAATGACGAGGAGGGAACATTCACTCCCCCACCAGCGTGAACTGCAGCAGCAGTGTGCGCTGAATCATCGAAAAATTATCGTCAGAGACCATCGTCAGCACGGTTTCACCGTCTTCGGTGACGTGGGCATCGATGCCTTCCATGTTGTCGACCTCGTATCCGAGATCGACCTCGAAGATGGTCGGGCCGTCGATCACAGCATCCGGGACAACGGATTTGATCGGAATGCGGCGAATCCGAATGCCCACGCCTTCAAGCAGCGAGAACTTTCGTTCCAGCAGCAGCAGATCGCCGGACGGCAGCAGGACCGCATCGCTGATGTCGAAATTGCCGGTGCGCCTGGCAGTGAACTGCCCGGGCGACGGTCCGCCGATCAGGAAGCACAGGATATTTCCCGAGGGATCGAGCCCGCGCTCCGAAATAGCAATGAGACTTCCTGCAAGCGGCTGTCCCTTTGGGACAAACACCAGCGCTTCAAGCCCCTTGTTGAAGGGCAGCTTGGCGATCCCGGGCGGCACCGGCACCACTTCGCCTCTTGAGCGAATGCCACCCTTGCCGAAATCGAACCGTACGATCTGATTGACGCGCTCGAAGCCTACATAAGCCATGGAGCCGTCGAGCGCGAGCGACTCGCTGTCAAACCAGCCACGCGCGGTGATCTTCTTGCCGTCGCTGTCCAGCATCGGCGCGGATTTCACATCGGCCAGACCGGCCATCCGCTTGCCCCGATAGGCGATACGCCCGGTAAACCAGTTGCCCTTGTCGCTGATCGCGATGAACTGCTCGCCCTTCTTGTCGAGCCGCAATCCCGACAGGCCTCCGAATCCGCGAAACGACGAAGTGAGGATGAGCCCGCTACGAAATTCCAGCGCGCCATAACGAAGGTGGGTCGGGTCGCGCGGATCGAAGGATTCGATCGGGCGCGCCTTGACCGCGACGGACGCGATTGACGCCTGCGCGGCAGCGGGGCTTGCATCCAGACCGGCCACACAAACAGGCAGTACAGCCGCGGCGCTCTCCAGAAACCGCCGGCGGGTGATGTCGGTCATGTCGAGTGAACGCTAGGAATGAAGTCTGCGCCGGCGCGAAGGCGACGAAGTCTCGACATGGGTTTCGCTGAACAGTTCGGCCAGCTTTTCGGTGATCGCACCGCCGAGTTCTTCCGCGTCCACGATGGTCACGGCGCGGCGATAGTAGCGCGTGACATCATGACCGATACCGATGGCGATCAGTTCAACGGGCGAGCGGGTCTCGATTTCCTCGATGATGTGACGCAGGTGCCGTTCGAGATAGTTGCCGGGGTTCACCGACAGCGTCGAATCGTCCACCGGCGCACCGTCCGAAATCATCATCAGGATCTTGCGCTGTTCGGAACGACCGAGCAGCCGCTTGTGCGCCCAGTCGAGCGCTTCGCCGTCGATGTTTTCCTTGAGCAGGCCTTCGCGCATCATCAGGCCGAGATTCTTGCGCGCACGCCGCCAAGGCGCGTCCGCCGACTTGTAGATGATGTGCCGCAGATCGTTGAGACGGCCCGGATTGGCGGGCTTGCCCGCCGCCAGCCACGCCTCGCGCGACTGACCGCCCTTCCACGCACGCGTGGTGAAGCCGAGAATCTCGACCTTGACGCCGCAGCGCTCCAGCGTCCGTGCCAGAATATCGGCGCAGGTCGCAGCAACAGTGATCGGCCGCCCGCGCATCGAGCCGGAATTATCGAGCAGCAGCGTCACCACCGTATCTCTGAAGGTGGCTTCCTTCTCGTGCATGAACGAGAGCGGGTGATACGGGTCGGTCACGACGCGCGACAGCCGCGCGGGATCGAGGATGCCTTCCTCGAGATCGAAGTCCCAGGCGCGGTTCTGCTGCGCCATCAGCTTTCGCTGCAACCGGTTGGCCAGCCGCGCGACGATGTGCTGCAAGTGCGCGAGCTGCTTGTCGAGATAGCTGCGCAGCCGCTCCAGTTCGTCGTGCTCGCACAGATCTTCCGCCGAAACGACCTCGTCGAACTTCGGTGCAAAGGCGTGATATTCGGGCCCGCGCGGTTCGTTGCCGCCTCGGCCTGGCGGCCGATGCGCCTCGCCGGGCGTCTCGTCCTCGCCCATCTCGCTGTCGTCGAAGGCGTCGCTGGCGGACGCCTGCGCGCTCTCCATGGCGTTGTCCGACATCTCCTCGGTGGAAGATTGCGACTGATCGGCGCTCATCTCCTCCGCGGATTCAGTGTCCGGCGAACCGTCCGCACCGGACTGATCCTTCTCGCCGTCGCGGTTCTCGTCCTGATCGTCGTCTTCGTCCTGATCCGCATTGCGGTCGTCGCCAAGTTCCAGCGCCTGCAGTACGTCGTGAATCGCGTCGCCGAAGCGGGCCTGATCCTCGGTGAAGTTCTTCAGCACATCGAGGCGCTGGCCGATCTTGTCTTCAAGAACAGGCCGCCAGAGGTCCACCATCTTGCGCGCCGCAGCCGGCGGCGCGAGACCGGTCAGCCGTTCGCGCACCATCATCGCCAGCGCGTCGGCCAGCGGCGCGTCGGCGCGGTCGGTGATCTCGTCGTATTTGCCGCGATGAAAATGGTCGTCGAGCATCGCGGTGAGATTCCTGGCGACGCCGCTCATTCGCTTGGCGCCGATCGCCTCCACGCGGGCCTGCTCAACCGCGTCGAACACGCCGCGCGCCTGCGGATTACCCGGCACCAGTTTGCGGTGAACCTTCGGATCGTGACAGGCGACGCGCAGTGCAATGGAGTCCGCATGACCGCGCACGATGGCGGCGTCCTTGCGGGTCAGCTTGCGCGCCGGTTCCGGCAGCCTCGCCTTGCCGGGCGACAGGCCCGGACGCTCGGCGGCGAACGTCACTTCAAGTTCGGGCTGCTTGGCGATGGCGCGCAATGCCGAGGTCACCGCGCGCTTGAACGGCTCCGTCGGCGATTCCTTCGACCCGGTCCTGAACTTGATATTGGACGTGCTCATTGCGGCGTGAACCCCGAAGACTCTTTTCCCTCCCCCTTGTGGGGAGGGTGGCGCATTGGAAGCGAAGCGAACAATGCGTCGGGCGGGGGATCAGATCGCTGCAATTGAAAAACAACCCCCACCCCAGTAATCAGCTCAACGCCACGTTCACAGCGCTTTCCGGCAGCTCCGCATTAAAACAGCGCTGATAGAACTCCGCCACCAGCGGCCGCTCAAGCTCGTCGCACTTGTTCAGGAAGGTGACGCGGAAAGCGAAACCGATGTCGCCGAAGATCTCGGCGTTCTCCGCCCAGGTGATGACCGTACGCGGCGACATCACCGTGGACAGATCGCCATTGGCGAAAGCGTTGCGCGTGAGGTCCGCGAGGCGAACCATCTTGTTGACGGTGTCGCGGCCGGCATCGGTGCGATAGTGCTTCGCCTTGGCGAGCACGATTTCGACTTCCTCGTCATGCGGCAGATAGTTCAGCGTGGTGACGATCGACCAGCGGTCCATCTGACCCTGGTTGATCTGCTGGGTGCCGTGATAGAGGCCCGACGTATCGCCGAGACCGATCGTATTGGCGGTCGAGAACAGGCGGAACGCCGGATGCGGCTTGATGACCTTGTTCTGGTCGAGCAGCGTCAGGCGGCCCGACACTTCGAGCACGCGCTGGATCACGAACATCACGTCAGGACGGCCGGCGTCGTATTCGTCGAACACCAGCGCGACATTGTGCTGGAGCGCCCACGGCAGGATACCGTCACGGAATTCCGTAACCTGCTTGCCATCGCGGACCACGATCGAATCCTTGCCGACCAGATCGATGCGGCTGATGTGGCTGTCGAGGTTGACGCGCACGCAGGGCCAGTTGAGGCGGGCGGCGACCTGCTCGATGTGGGTCGATTTGCCGGTGCCGTGGAAACCGGTGACCATGACGCGGCGGTTCTTCGAGAACCCGGCAAGAATCGCGAGCGTGGTGGCGCGGTCGAAACGGTAGTCCGAATCGACGTCGGGCACATGGGGATCACTGTTGGAATAGGCCGGAACCTCGAGATCGCTGTCGATGCCGAAGACCTGACGAACCGACACTTTCATGTCGGGAAGGTTCGTGGGTTCCTGGGATAGAGTCGTGGCGGCGCTCATCAATCCTCCGTGGTCCCGGATGCTCCCGAAACCAGACGTGCTTGCTGCGGGTGGGGTGCGTGCTGCAACGTAGCAGACAGATGCCGATGGCAGAAGCCCACCGCGCAATGAAAGTTCCATCGTATTTTCATTGAGATAAGCTGTTTTCGCAGCTTTGGTAGGTCTGCCCTGCGATTGCCGGGGAACGCCCCGGATTCGGAGAGCGCCCGATTGGCGGTTTCGGCCGGCATGGCGGTATATGCTGGATTTCCTTGGAATCGCGCCCAGCATCGGACGTCAGGTGAATTCGCACCTCCATCAACTGATTGGCTTCGTTTCGCTCCACGCCGCACTGGCTTATGCAGCGGTTTTCCTCGCTGCATTTCTGGAAGCCGTCCCCATCCTGGGGTCACTGGTCCCGGGGTCGACCGTGATTCTGGCACTCAGCGCACTGGTCCCCGCCGGCAGTCTCCACCTGATGCCGGTGCTGATGGCGGCGATCGCCGGGGCGCTGCTGGGAGACGGGCTCGCCTACTGGATCGGCCGCGCCAGCCAGCGCGAGGTGCTGACCTCCTGGCCGATGTCGAATTACCCGCTGCTGGTGGCGAAGAGCGAAGCCTTCTTCCACCGCTATGGGACGCTCGCGGTGTTCTTTGCGCGTTTCGTCCCTCCCGTTCGCGCCGTCGTACCTATCACGGCCGGTGCGCTCGGCATGCCCCCGCAGCGCTTCTATCCGGTCAATGCCGCCGCCGTTCTGGTGTGGGCCTCCGCGCATGTGCTGTCAGGTGCGCTGGCCGGCTCCGCCGCCGAACAATGGGGCATGAAAATCGAACATTATGGGTGGCCGCTGGTTGGCGGCATCATCGCGGTGGGCACCATCGCAGTGGGCGTGTATCACTGGCGCAGCCGGCGCGAGGCTGACGGGAGGTTCGGGTGAAGCGAGCCGCGGAACGCAGCAGACCTTTCACCGACCGCAATGTCGCAAAAGTGTTTGACGCCTATCCTGACACCGTTCGCGCGAAGGTGATGCTCCTGCGGGCGATGATCCTGGAGACAGCTGCAAGCATCGACGGCGTAGGCCCCCTTGAGGAAACACTGAAGTGGGGCCAACCCAGCTATCTTACCGCAGAGTCCGGTACCGGCAGTACGATCCGGATCGACCGCGTCAAATCGGACGACAGTCGCGTCGCGATGTATTTCCATTGTCAGACCGATCTGGTCGAAACATTCCGTGAGCTCTATCCGACGCAGATGGAATACGGTGGCAACCGGAGCATCCTGTTCGATGCCGCGGCCCGGATTCCTGAAAAAGCGCTGCGTCACTGCATCGGACTTGCGCTGACCTATCACGCGCGCAAGGGAGCTTCGAGGAACAAGACGGCCTCGATAAAGAAGCCTGTTTCAGCAAGAAAGGGGGCTTCAAAGAACAAGCGTGAATCCGTCACGCCAAAAAAGCCGGCGCTCAGGACGCGCGTACGACCGTCTTGAGATAGTTGTAGGCCTTGATGATCTCGATCAGGCGATCTTCGGTCGACCGGTCACCACCGTTGGCATCGGGGTGATGCTGTTTCACCAGCAGCTTGTATTTGGCCTTGACGGTTTCCAGCGTCGCGTCAGGACCGAGGCCCATGACCAGCAACGCTTTCTTCTCGGCGTTAAAAATCTTGCGCGTCTCCGGCTCCGGCTTTGCAGCCGAGCCAGGGCCTGGGCGCCAGCGGCCACGGCCGTTCATCTCGTCGAACATCTTGAACGGATCGGAGGCGCTGTCGAGATCGGGATTCGCTTTGCTCTTCTTGCCGCCGTTCGCACCCATCTTCCAGGTCGGACGATGGCCGGTCAGCGCGTCCTTCTGGTAGCTGGCGACCGCGTCGGGAGCCATGCCCTGAAAGAAGTTATAGCCCTGATTGTATTCGCGGACGTGGTTTAGACAGAAGTGCCAGTATTCCTTCTCATGTCCACGGCCCTTAGGGGCGCGATGTCCGCCCTTGTTCTTGCAACCGGGCGCTTCGCACATCACAGCTTCCTCGCGCGCAGCAGCCTGCTGCTTCGCGCTCTGCTTGTTAGGTTTGATGCGAATGCTGTCGAAGAATTTGGATGAGTCGATGGCCATGGTTGCTATGACAACGCCTTGCTGGAAGCTTCAAGTCTCATGTGGTGGTTCGCAGGTCCGTATCACTTCTACAGCGCGCCAGATACGGACCTGCGAACCAAAACCACACCAGAATTTATATTTTCAAGTGTCCTTTCGAATCCGACGTTCGCATATGGAATGCGCTGCAGAATGCAGCGAACGTCGGCTTCGGAACACTTGACGCGAATTTTCGCGAGCGCGGATTATACATCGTCGCGGCGGCAAACCGCAATTGAAACGGCTATTGACCTCAGCGAATAACGCACGATATTGCGCGGATCATGACCACCAAAGACACTATCACGAACAAGTTGAACGAAGCTTTCACTCCGGAAAGCCTCGACGTGGTCGATGAATCCCATTTGCATGAGGGTCACGCAGGCCACAGGCCGGGCGGCGCAACGCATTTCAGGCTCTATATCGTGTCGAAAGCGTTCGAAGGGAAGAGCCGGATCGACCGTCATCGCATGATAAATTCGCTGCTGGCGCCGGAACTGTCCGGCTCGGTCCATGCACTGGCGATTCATGCCTATGCACCGGATGAAGGCGGCCGACGCCCCGCGCCCGCAGCAGCCTGCAAGCACTAGCACCGGCGAATCTGCGCCGCGCGCTAAAATGCGGTTCCCGCCTTTGGTTTCTTCTCCGGCGCGTCGCTCTCGCGCGGCAGCGGTACAATCCGCAACGCCGTAATGCGGTTTCGCTCCCGCCGGAGCACCCGGAAACGGAAACCGTGGAACGTGAAGCTCTGGCCGCGATCCGGAATTGAGCGCGCCTCGTGAATGACAAGACCGGCAATGGTGGTGGCTTCCTCATCCGGGAGATGCCAATCCATCGCGCGATTGAGATCGCGGATCGGCACCGAACCATCGACCACGACCGACCCATCGGGCTGCGCACGCACACCTGCAACAGCCACGTCATGCTCGTCCGAAATATCGCCGACGATTTCTTCCAGAATGTCTTCCAGCGTCACGAGGCCTTCGACCTCACCGTATTCGTCAACCACCAGCGCGAAGTGAGTTTTGCGGCGGCGGAAGGCCTTGAGCTGTTCCGACAGCGGCCGCATTTCGGGCACGAACCATGGCGGCAGCGCGATCGCGGCAACATCGACCTTGGAGAGATCTCCATCGGTGGTGCGGATGGCGCGAAGCAGATCCTTTGCGTGCAAAACGCCGATGATGTTCTCGGGCTTTTCGCGCCACAACGGAATGCGGGTGTATTCGGATTCGAGAATGCCACGGATCACCACATCGGGCGGTCCGTCCGCATTGACACTGACCATTTTTGTGCGATGGACCATGACATCGGACACCGCAAGATCGCCAAAGCGGAACACGTTCTGGATGTACTCAGCCTCGCCGCTCTCGATCTTGCCGTGCTCGGCCGATTCCTCCACAAGCCCTTCGATTTCGGAATCGGTGAGAATTTCGTTCTGCGACGATTCCTGCACGCCAAGCAGCCGCAGAATCGCGCGCGACGCGCCGTTCAGCAGCCAGTTCAGCGGATAGAGAACGAGATAGGACGCATAGAGCGGATACGCGATCCATTGCGAGACCGGCACAGGCTGCCGGATCGCAAGCGTTTTCGGCACCTGTTCTCCGATGACGATATGCAGCGACGAGAACACCAGAAAGCCGGTGAGGAAGGCCGTGAAATGCAGCGCGGATTCAGGCATGCCCAGCGGCTCAAGAACAGGCTGGAGCAATGCCGCAACGGTCGGCTCGCCAACCCAGCCGAGACCAAGCGAGGCCATGGTGATGCCGAGCTGGCAGCACGCGAGATAGGCTTCGATGTTGCCCATCATTCTCATCAGGAGACGGGCGCCGAAGCGGTTCTGCTCGGCCATGGCTTTGACGCGAAACCCGCGGCTCTTCACCAGCGCGAATTCAGCCGCCACGTAGAATGCGTTGGCAGCGAGCAGAAGGATGGCGATGAGCAGATTGACGGCCGCTGAATTCATGTTTGTCTCGCGACTGCCTCGTCTTTATGCGGCGCGCCGACCACACGGGACAGCATCGCCCTCACCCCGATAGCTTTTCTTGAAGGAAATCGCGAACTGTCGGCGGATCGACATCATTGACGATCACGGCCTTGCCGATCTGTTCGAGCAGAATGAAGGTCAGCCGCCCGCGCTTCACCTTCTTGTCCTGCGCCATCAGCGTGAGCAGCGTGTCGGCATCGGAGAGACCTTCCTGCTGAAAGCCTGCAATATCCTGCAGCCGTGTCGGCAGGCCGACCGACGCGAGGTGACGTTGCACACGCGCCGCGTCCGCCGCGGAAATCATCTTCAGATGTGCCGAGAATTCCGCGGCCAGCACCATGCCGACAGCGACGCCTTCGCCATGGAACAGGCGATCGGAGAAACCGGTCGCAGCCTCCAGCGCATGGCCGAAGGTGTGCCCGAGATTGAGCAACGCGCGGTCGCCGGTTTCGCGCTCGTCGCGGGCCACGATCGCCGCCTTGGCGCGGCAACTGGCGGCGATGGCGCGTTCGCGCGCCGCACCGCCTGCGAAAATCTCCGCATGATTGGCATCCAGCCAGTCGAAGAATTCCAGATCGCCCAGCACACCGTACTTTGCAACTTCGGCATAGCCCGCGCGAAACTGGCGCGGCGGCAGCGTGTCGAGCACCGCGGTATCCGCGATCACCAGCACCGGCTGGTGAAACGCGCCGACGAGATTCTTGCCATGCGGCGAGTTGATTCCGGTCTTGCCGCCCACCGACGAATCGACCTGCGCGAGCAACGATGTCGGCACCTGCACGAAGTCGACGCCGCGCCGGACAATCGACGCCGCAAATCCTGCAAGATCGCCGATCACGCCGCCGCCCAGCGCAATCACCAGATCGTTGCGCTCGATCTTCGCTGCGATCAGCCCCTCGGAAACCTCCTGCAACACCGCATAACTTTTGGACGCCTCACCCTCACCCACAACGATCCGCGACGATGCAATGCCGGCATCAGCCAGAGCCGCCTCGGTTTTTCCGAGCCAGTGTTTGGCGACGGTGCGATCCGTCACGATGGCGACGCGCGCACCAGGCCGCAGCGCAGCGACGCGATGGCCGAGCGACGGCAACACATCACGGCCGATGACGATGTCATAAGCGCGATCTCCGAGGGCAACACCTATGGTCACCGGACTTGTCTTCTTGAGTGGGGCTGTCATCGCGTTTCGCTTGAGGAAGAGGACGGCGCGCGGCCAGATAGCAGATACGCAGAAAGCGCGTCGATACATTCGTCGACGATCTTTTCATGCGGTACATCGCGCGATGCAATCGCCAGATCGGCGAGTTGATAGAAAGGACTGCGCTCCCCGATAAGGCGCTCGATGGTCGCGGCAGGATCGGCAGTCTGCAACAGGGGTCGGTCGGCGCGGCGCTTGACCCGCTTCAGGATCACATCGCCATCCGCCTGAAGCCAGATCGAGATGGCCTTGGCGCGAATCCGGTTACGCGTTTCGTCGCGCATGAACGCTCCGCCACCGGTCGCAATCACGCAAGGACCGCCCTCCAGCAGGCGGGCGATCACACGCGCCTCGCCGTCGCGAAAATACGGCTCGCCGTGCTGCGCAAAGATTTCGCTGACAGTCATGCCCGCATGCGCGATCTCGATTTCATGATCGGCATCGAGAAACGGCATGTGAAGCCGCACGCCGAGACGGCGCCCGATGGTCGATTTGCCCGACCCCATCATGCCGACAAGCACAATCGGGCGGCCACCCAGGGCGGCGACAATGTCGGCCTCGCGTGTCATGCCGTCCTGATGCCTGGCCGCACTTTCGGTCATCTCTGGCTCGGTTGGCCGCAAATGCGGCTGAGAAGTCACCTATACTACTCCTCCTGTTACCGCCGCTAGAGCGAACGTCGGGCTGCTGGAGAATCTTGCCGAACCGGCGCGAACATGTTGGTACTTTGGAGCCGCTGAACGCCGCGTTCCGCTGGTTAACACGGCATCCCGGCCGGCAGTCCGGCGGTAATTCGAGGCCCATTCGATGCCCACCCTGTTTCGCTTCCTGACGGTCGTCGCGGTGCTCGGCGGGCTGATCTACGGCGGCATCTTTGCACTCGCCAATTTCGTCAATCCGAAGCCGCGCGAGATGACGGTCAGCGTTCCGCCCGACAAATTCCTCAAGCGATAGGCGGCGGGAGGATCATGCCATCCGACAAATCTTCCGACAGCCGGCTGACCGCCCTGTTTCTCGACATGCTTGCGGCCGAACAGGGCGCCGGCGTCAACACGCTCGACGCCTACCGCGGCGATCTCGAAGACCTGTCCGGTTTTCTCGCCCGCCGCAAATCGACCTTCCAGAATGCAGATACGCAGATGCTGCGCGACTATCTCGGCGATCTCGATACCCGCGGATTCAAATCGTCGAGCGTCGCGCGCAAATTGTCATCGACGCGGCATCTGTTTCGCTTTCTTCTGAGCGAGCGCATGCGCGCGGACGATCCGGCCGCGATCCTGTCCGGCCCGAAGCGCGGACGTGCGCTACCGAAGGTCTTGTCCATTGCGGATGTCGACCGCCTCCTGACGCAGGCGAAGGCGCTAGCGGATTCCCCGGAACAGTCGCCGCTGCAGAAGTTGCGCGCGCTGCGACTCTCCTGCCTGCTCGAAATCCTGTACGCGACCGGATTGCGCGTTTCGGAACTGGTTGCCCTGCCGGTGTCAGCCGCGCGGCGTGACGCCCGCATGATCGTCGTACGCGGCAAGGGCAACAAGGAACGCCTCGTCCCGCTCAACGAAACATCGAAGCAGGCCATGGCGGACTATCTTGCCGCGCTGGAAGCCACGCATCGCGAGCAGAAGAAATCGTCCGCGGTCTCGAAGTGGCTGTTTCCATCGTCGGGCGAGAGCGGCCATCTGACGCGGCAGCACTTCGCACGCGACCTCAAGGAGCTTGCAGCGGCCGCCGGCATCGCGCCGCGCCTCGTCAGTCCGCATGTGCTGCGCCACGCCTTTGCAAGTCATCTTCTGCACAATGGAGCCGATCTGCGAATCGTCCAGACGCTGCTTGGCCACACCGACATCTCCACGACACAGATCTATACCCATATCGTCGAGGAGCGACTGAAGAGCCTGGTGCGCGATCTGCATCCGCTGGCGGACAAATGACCCCATTGAAAAGCACCAGTGTGGTGGTTCGCAAGGCCGCATCGTTCTCCAAGCACGCTCCGTTTGCGGCCTTGCGAACCAAAACCACACTGGAATTACATTTGGCTAGTGTCCCTTCGAATCCGAAGTTCGCTATGAAAAATGCCGCAAAACAGGGCGAACTTCGGAGTCGGGACACTAGCAATATCGGCACTTTTCACCGCGGCGCTTGACTTGGGACCGCTTCTTGACTTGAAAGGCGCTCCAGACATTGCCCGGAACGGAAATTACCGTTTCTGGTGCCCTTCGCCTGAACACCACAATCCCTATATATTCGCGACATGCCGGACCCGATGCGCAGTTATCTCGATTTTGAAAAGCCTGTCGCCGAACTTGATTCGAAGGTCGATGAATTGCGCGCGCTTGCCGCGAGCGGCAGTGACATCAGCGAAGAAGTGTCGCGCATCGAAGATAAGGCCGCGCAGGCGCTCAGCGAGCTTTATGCCGATCTGTCACCGTGGCAAAAAACCCAGGTCGCGCGACATCCGCTGCGACCGCATTGCGTGGATTACGTCAAGGAACTCATCACCGAGTTCACGCCGCTCGCGGGCGACCGCAAGTTCGGCGACGACGAAGCCCTGATCGGCGGCTTCGGCCGTTTCAGAGGCGAGAGCATCTGCGTGATCGGCCAGGAGAAGGGTTCGACCACCGAAACCCGGCTCAAGCACAATTTCGGCATGGCCAAGCCCGAGGGCTATCGCAAGGCCGTGCGGCTGATGGAAATGGCGGATCGTTTCGGCATTCCCGTGCTGTCGCTGGTCGACACTGCGGGCGCCTATCCCGGCATTGGCGCCGAGGAGCGCGGACAGGCTGAAGCGATCGCGCGATCCACCGACGCCTGCCTCAACCTCGGCGTGCCCAATGTCGCTGTCATCATCGGCGAAGGCGGCTCGGGCGGAGCCATCGCGATCGCCACAGCGAACCGCGTGCTGATGCTCGAACATGCCGTGTACAGCGTGATTTCGCCGGAAGGCGCCGCGTCGATCCTGTGGCGCGATTCGGCCAAGGCCCAGGAAGCCGCAACCAATCTTAAAATTACCGCGCAGGACCTTGCGCGCTTCGGTGTGATCGACACCATCCTGAAGGAACCCCCGGGCGGCGCACATCGCGATCCGGCAGCGATGGTCGCCCGGACCGGCGACGCCATTGCCCAGTCCTTCAACGACCTGCGAAGCCTCGATTCCAAGGCGGTGCGGACCCAGCGCCGGCAGAAGTTCCTCGATATCGGCCGCAAGCTCGGCTAGCGCGGCGCGCCGCCAAAATCGGCGAGCAACGGCTGCGCAGTCAGATCGTGGCTTTTTCTGGACAGGCCCGCTTCCGGTAACAGCCGTTTTTCCCCAGTCTTTTGATTTACTTAGCGTTGACCATAAAGCCGTCAATGCCGGCCGGTTGCGGCCGCTTCGGCTTGCGACCCGGGGCTATTTAAGGCTAATAATCGATCAACTGGTCACGCACGTTTTTAGCCAAAAAGCGAACGCCGCTTTTACGACGAAAACACATGCGACCTGTTTAGAGGGCAGCGTTTTCCGGCCGCCTATTGTGCGCCACTTTGTCGGGAGATGGTCTGCCACCGGTCTTGGGGTCTAGTCTTGGGTCTAGCCGGAGTATGGGGATTGACGATCTGCCGCGGAGGCTTGTCTTGATCGACCGCACGCATGTACGCGCGCTTGTCACGTCGGCTGCGCTCGCGGCCGGCGTTTTACTGTCGGCATGCAACGGCGAGCAGCTCTCGCCAAGCTCAAAAGCCAATCGTCCGATTCCCGACAAACTGCTCGCGGAAATCGAATCCAAGAACATGGACAAGGCGTCGCCATTGCTGGTTCGCCTGTTCAAGCAGGAAGCCGAACTCGAGGTCTGGAAGCAGAATCGCGACGGAAAGTTCGCGTTGCTCAAGACCTATCCGATCTGCCGCTGGTCGGGAGACCTTGGACCGAAGATCAAGGAAGGCGACCGGCAGGCCCCTGAAGGCTTCTATTCGATCACGCCGGCGCAGATGAATCCGACATCCGCCTATTTCCTGTCGTTCAACATGGGCTATCCGAATGCCTACGACAAGTCATGGGGCCGCACCGGATCGCAGCTGATGGTGCACGGCGATTGCTCGTCGCGCGGCTGTTACGCGATGACCGACGAACAGATCACCGAAATCTACGCGCTCGGCCGCGAATCCTTCTTCGGCGGCCAGAACGCGTTTCAGGTGCAGGCCTATCCGTTCCGCATGACGGCGCAGAACATGGCCCGCCACCGTAACAGCCCGCATATGGCGTTCTGGAAGATGATCAAGGAAGGCAACGATCACTTCGAGGTCACGAAGCAGGAGCCGAAGGTTGACTTCTGCGAGAAGAAGTACGTCTTCGATGCGGAGAAGCCGGCAGGCGCGACCCGTCCGCTCGCCTTCAACGCTTCTGCCCAGTGCCCGGCCTATCAGGTTTCCCCCGAGATTGCCGAAGCCGTTCAGAACAAGCAGCGCCAGGACGAATTGAAGACCGCGCAACTGGTTTCACGCGGCACACCGACCGCGCGTTCGCGAGCCGGCGTCGACGGCGGCATGCATCCGGTGTTTGCATCCAAGCTGCCGGAAGGCGAAGCTGCGATCGACAGGGACGTCACCGATTACGCCGTCGCGTCGAATCAGCCCGCGCCGGGCACCGTGCCCTCGCATGTGACCGTTCCAAAGGCGCCGGAAACCGCGCCGTCGTTCAGCTTCGCCTCATCATCCAACTCATCTAACGGCGAGCCTATGGTGGCAGTCACGAGCACCACGCCCGCTCCGCGCACCGCGTCGGCCAATGCCAGCGCAAGCTCGTCGGAGGGCTTCCTGAGCAAGCTCTCGCGCAGTGTCGGCCTGCGCGGCTCGGACCCCGAGCCTGCCGCAGCGCCTGCGAAGCCCGCCGCGGCCACAGCCGCGCCAAAGGCGAAATCGGCTGGACCGACCAGGGAAGCCGCCAAGAGCACGCCGGCGCGGGTGATCCCGCTTGAGCGTCCGCAGCAGGCTCAGGCCCAGCCGCAAGCCAAGCCTTCCGCTCCGGCCCCTGCCGTCGCAGCAGCCGCACCAGCGCCGCAACAGTCGCTGGCGGGAGCCCAGCCTGCGGTGCCGGCCAATTCGTTCGACAGCCGCTGGTCGACCGTCCGCTAAAACGGAACAACTGACCTGACAAAAAACGCCGGTCGAATGACCGGCGTTTTTGTTTTATTCGACGGCGGCGCCGTTCAGGCGTACTTGCCGTGGCAGTGCTTGAACTTCTTGCCGGAGCCGCACGGGCAATCCTCGTTGCGGCCAATCTTGCCCCACGTCGCAGGATTTTGCGGATCGCGCTGGGCGGCGGGGACTGACGAAAGCGCGGCCTGCGCGAACGCCATTTCGTCCTCTCCGGTATTCGGATTGAGTTTGTGCGCTTCCATCTGCGGCAATTCGGGCTGCTCGTCCGGCGGCACGATCTCGACGCGTACCAGTTGCGCGGTTACCGCTTCACGCAAGTGAGCGGTCAGACTTTCGAACAGATTGTATGCCTCGGTCTTGTATTCCTGCAACGGATCGCGCTGACCGTAGCCGCGCAGGCCGATGACCTGACGCAGGTGATCCAGCATCACCAGATGCTCGCGCCACAGATGATCCAGCGTCTGAAGCAGGATCGATTTCTCGACATACCGCATGACGTCGGGGCCGAACTGCGCCGACTTGGCCGCCATCCGCTCGTCCGCGCGCTGCTCGATGCGTGACAGCATCTCCTCGTCGGCGATGCCCTCTTCCTTGGCCCACTCCTCGACCGGGAGATCAAGGTCGAGCACGCGCTTGAGTTCTTCATGCAGGCCGGCAACGTCCCATTGCTCGGCATAGGCATGCTCGGGGACATGCTTGCTGACCAGATCCTCGACCAGGGTGTGACGCATATCGGCGACCGTCTCGGCGATTTCCTGATCGCGCATGAAATCAACGCGCTGGTCGAAGATCGCCTTGCGCTGATCGTTCTGGACGTCATCGAACTTGAGCAGATTCTTGCGGATGTCGAAATTGCGCGCTTCGACCTTCTGCTGCGCCTTCTCCAGCGCCTTGTTGATCCACGGATGGATGATCGCCTCGCCTTCCTTGAGGCCGAGACGGGTCAGCATGGTATCGAGCCGGTCCGACCCGAAGATGCGCATCAGGTCGTCTTCGAGCGACAGATAGAACTTGGTGCGGCCGGGATCGCCCTGACGGCCGGCGCGGCCCCGGAGCTGGTTGTCGATACGCCGGGACTCATGGCGTTCCGAACCGATAATGTAGAGGCCGCCCGGCTTGGTGATGGTCTTGGCCGGCTTGCTGCCCTTGGCAGGCTCGATCTCGATCACTTCTTCGGACTTCAGGACCATCTCGCGGAAGCGCTCGATGTCGGCCTTGATCTGCTCGATCTTGGCCTGCTTCTCCGCTTCGTCGGTGATGTCCGCAGTCTCGATCTGGCTTCGCATTTCCAGCGAACCGCCGAGTTTGATGTCGGTGCCGCGGCCCGCCATGTTGGTCGCGATGGTGATCGCGCCCGGCACGCCGGCTTCAGCGACGATATAGGCTTCCTGTTCGTGGAAACGCGCGTTCAGCACGGCGAACAGCTTGGCCGGCTTGCCCGCGCGCGCCGCGGCATAGAGCTTTTCCAGCGCCTTGGGATTGCCGAAGTCGATCTGCTTGTAGCCGTTCTTGGCGAGATACTCGCCCAGCACTTCCGATTTCTCGATCGAAGCGGTGCCGACCAGCACCGGCTGCATGCGCTTGTTGGCCAGCTCGATCTCCGCCAGAATCGCGCGATGCTTTTCCTCGGCGGTGCGATAGACCTCGTCATCCTCATCGAGACGCGCGATCGGCACATTGGTCGGGACTTCGATGACCTCGAGCTTGTAGATGTCGAACAGTTCGTCCGCTTCCGTCGCCGCGGTGCCGGTCATGCCGGCGAGCTTTTTGTACATGCGGAAATAGTTCTGGAATGTGATCGAAGCCAGCGTCTGGTTTTCCGGCTGAACCGGCTGGTGCTCCTTGGCTTCCAGCGCCTGATGCAGGCCTTCTGAATAGCGGCGGCCCGGCATCATGCGGCCGGTGAATTCGTCGATGATAACCACTTCACCGTCGCGGACGATGTAGTCCTTGTCGCGCTGGAACAGCGAATGCGCGCGCAGCGCCTGATTGATGTGATGGACGACCGAGACGTTCTCGACGTCGTAGAGCGAGTCGCCCTTGAGCTGACCGGCTGCCTGCAGCAGGTTCTCGATCTTCTCCATGCCGGCTTCGGTCAGCGTGACCGTGCGCTGCTTCTCATCGACCTCAAAGTCCGTCGTCTTCTCAAGCTTCGGGATGTAGGTGTCGATGGTGTTGTAGAACTCCGAACGATCATCGAGCGGACCAGAGATGATCAGCGGCGTGCGCGCCTCGTCGATCAGGATCGAATCGACTTCGTCGACGATGGCGAAGAAGTGCCCGCGCTGGACCATGTCCTCGAGCCGGTACTTCATGTTGTCGCGCAGATAGTCGAAGCCGTATTCGTTGTTGGTGCCGTAGGTGATGTCGCAGGCATAGGCCGCCTGACGCTCGGTGTCGTCCAGACCATGAACGATCACGCCGGTGGTCATGCCGAGGAACGAATAGATCTGCCCCATCCAGCCGGCGTCGCGCTTGGCGAGGTAGTCGTTGACGGTCACCACGTGGACACCGTTGCCGGCCAGCGCGTTGAGATAAACCGGAAGGGTCGCCACCAGCGTCTTGCCTTCGCCGGTTTTCATTTCGGCGATATCGCCTTCGTGCAGCACCATGCCGCCGATCAGCTGCACATCGAAATGGCGCTGGCCGAGGGTGCGCTTGGCGGCCTCGCGAACCGTGGCGAAGGCCGGCACGAGAAGATCGTCGAGGGTCTTGCCTTCCGCTATCTGCTTGCGGAACTCGGCGGTTCGCGCCTTCAGCGCCTCGTCTGACAGCGCTGCAATCTCGGGTTCCAGCGCGTTAATCGCGTCGACGCGGGATTGGTATCCCTTGATCCGCCGGTCGTTTGAGGAGCCGAAAAACTTGCGGGCGAGCGCGCCGAGCATGAAACATTCCTGTCTTGCATTTTGGCCTTGCGGCCGCGATCACCGCAGCCCAAGACCCATATCAGACCCGTATGAGGCGTATCTCCGGAATTGCGTGCGGGGACAAACCCTTGCGCGAGTCCTTGAGCGTGAGTGCGGGAAGCGAATTCCGAGGTTCACCCGCTCGACCGCGGCAAAGCCCCGCGGCAGCCAGGAGCGCCTGCGGGGAGAGATATGGGCCGTCCAAAGCCTTGTCAACGCGCGAACCTGTCAGGGATTTCATGATTTTGGCGGCTTTTTCGCGTTGCTTCCGGGCGGAGGTTGGGCGAGTGTCCCGCCTCCCGAACCCGCCCAGTGATCCAGCGAACGCCGGATACGGGACACCAGCTTTGACCCCATAAGGATTTTCCATGACCGTTTCTCCAAACAGCACGGCCCCTCTCAGCAGACTGGGCGTGCGACCTGGACTGGGACTCGGACTGCGATTTGGACTTCTGACCACCGCTGCGGCAGCTTGTCTCACGGTTGTGACGGCAATCGGCCAGCCGCTGCATGCACAGGATGCGAATGCCGTGATCGCAAAGGTTAACGGCGCCGAAATCCGCCAGGGCGACCTTGCTGTGGCTGAAGAAGAGCTGGGACCCAGCCTTCAGCAGATGGACCCGTCGACCCGCCGCGAGAATCTGATCTCGTTCCTGATCGACATGAAAATCGTCGCCAAGGCGGCCGAAGCCAAGAAGGTCGGCGATACGGCGGACTTCAAGCAGAAGATTGCCTTCGCGCGTGACCGCCTTCTGATGGACAGCCTGCTCGCGACCGAAGGCAAGGCCGCAGTCACCGACGACGCCATGAAGAAGGTCTATGAGGACGCAACCAAGCAGGTTTCGGGCGAAAAGGAAGTTCACGCCCGGCACATTCTGGTTCCGACCGAGGACGAGGCGAAAGCGATCAAGGCCGAACTCGAAAAGGGCGCGGACTTCGCCAAGCTCGCCAAGGAAAAATCGAAAGATCCAGGCGCTGCCGACGGCGGCGATCTCGGCTTCTTCACCAAGGAACAGATGGTGCCGGAATTTTCGGCCGTCGCCTTCGCGCTCGATCCCGGCAAGATTTCCGACCCGGTGAAGTCGCAGTTCGGCTGGCACATCATCAAGGTCGAGGAAAAGCGCGACCGCAAGCCGCCGGATTTCGAACAGGTGAAGGGCCAGATCCAGACCTTCGTGGTGCGCAAGGCTCAGGCCGATTACGTCACCAAGCTGCGAACCGAAGCAAAGGTCGAGCGCCTGGACAAGCCGGCGGACGCTGCTGCTCCGGCTGCAACGCCCGATGCTAAGGCTGCGCCGGCGGCGAAGACTCCCCCTGCGAAGAAGTAAATCGACTTCGCACCGAACCTTCAGTAACTTGACGTCATGCCCGGGGCTTGCCCCGGGCATCTACGTCTTAGGACCTTCACAATTGAGGAAGTAAGACGTGGATGGCCGGAATAATCCGGTCATGACGACTGACAATCCTCGATTCAGGGTCACCAATCTCATGTCCACCGCCGTCTCGCCGCTCGCCCCCACCAACGTTCCTGACATGCCGAACATCGACGGCGTGCGCCTGGCGACGGCGGCCGCCGGCATCCGCTACAAGAACCGCACCGATGTGCTGCTGGCGCTGTTCGACAAGGGC
>Ga0233449_1000908_pt1 | contig 30240 bp, 33 predicted proteins | sample SI_124_October20_FD_183012 | JGI IMG/M metagenome (GOLD analysis project Ga0233449, IMG submission 183012) | Seawater microbial communities from Saanich Inlet, British Columbia, Canada - SI_124_October2016_200_MG | ecosystem: Environmental > Aquatic > Marine > Inlet | place: Canada: British... | reverse complement strand
TTCTATACCATACGACTGCTTCTTTATAGTCCTGAAGAACGCCTCGCCCATTGTCATACATCACCCCTAAGTTGTATTGTGCTTTAGCATATCCTTGTTCTGCTGCTTTTCTATACCACTTGACTGCTTCTTTATCATCCTGAATAACACCTTGTCCTTTGTCATACCTCACCCCTAAGTTGTTTTGTGCGTCAGCATCTCCTTGTTCTGCTGCTTTGCTATACCAATTGACTGCTTCTTTGTAATCCTGAAGAACACCTTGCCCGTTGGCATACCTCACCCCTAAGTTGAATTGTGCTTTAGCAAGTCCTTGTTCTGCTGCTTTCCTATACCACTTGACTGCTTCTTTATCATCCTGAAGAACACCTCCTTGTCCCTTGTCATACATCACCCCTAAGTTGAATTGTGCGTCTGCATATCCTTGTTCTGCTGCTTTTCTATACCATTTTACTGCTTCTTTATCATCCTGAAGAACACCTTGTCCGTTGTCATACATCAACGCTAAGTTGAATTGTGCTGAAGTATTACCTTGTCCTGCTGCTTTTCTAAACCATTTTACTGCTTCTTTATCATCCTGAAAAACACCTTCTCCCTTGGCATACATCACCCCTAAGTTGAATTGTGCGTCAGCATCTCCTTGTTCTGCTTTTACGCGACAATCAGCAACATCATAAGGTTCCTCCCAACAATCCCCAGCAGTTGTTGAGCAAGATGGTAAAAAGATTGCTATTAGTAGAACGAAACATATCTTGTGTAGTATTTTCATATTGTTTTATTTTTAGTGATAAAAAATATTTCTAAGAAAAGAAGTTTTTGAAAATCTTACTGATGGGTTGAATGGTTGAAGGTTGTGTTGGTGCTGGCAAAACATCTTTTTTATATTATATAAAGTATGGATATTACCATTTTGTCACACACATAAAAAGCACCCATAAAGAGATGCTTCTATGTATCAATTCAGATGTATCTTTGCGGGGTTGAAGAAATCTGTCTTATAGCGTTTATATCAATCAAATAGAAATTGACCCGCCTCATCTTTATCAAAGAGTTTCGTAAGATGACCGACCATCAATTCTTGTTTAGTTTGACCATAGTGATCTTCAATATATTTGACCGAGGTGCCCATATTTCGTGCTAATAAAAATACATCGGTATGAGCATATAATCGCCATGTTGCGTAAGTATGCCGCAAGCAATAGAAAGTGCTTTCCTGCCTATTTTCATTCAAATTTGTAGCATTTATGAGATAATTCCAGTGCTTATAATACGAGTCACGCACAATTTGTTCTCCCGTATCATTATCAACAAACACAAAATCATTAGGTTTTGTATAATTAGAGTATTTCTTTAGTCTGTCAAACACATCACCCCGCCTACCAATTACAATGCGTGCCTTGTTGTTTTTAGTTTGCTCAGCATCCAGACTAATTTTCACCACTCGTTCTGTGTTTTCTTCACTGGATTTTTCTTGGGTAATTTTTATATTTCGCCATTGAAGTTTTCTTGCCTCTCCAAATCTAACCCCAGTATTCACCAAGATCAAAGCAAACTGCCTAATAAAGAAGCGTTGCTCCTCAACTTTACTACTTTCGTTCTTCATCCATTGATTTGAACGCATAAAAGTATAAATCGATTTCCACTCATCAACATCAAATGCTTGCCGCTTTCTTGACTCTTTCGGTAATGATTGAAATTCAGGTAATTTGGTATAGGATATGAAATTGCGTGAGATTGCGAAGCGAAAAAATGAACGGATGGTATTTGTTTCGTTCTTCAGGGTAGCGTTGATGACTGAAGGATGTGAAGTGCGTCTGAATTGATAATATGATTCCCACTTATTTTGCGGTATATCAGTGATTTTTGTTTTCTCACCAATAAAAACAAGTAAGTGCTTCACTTGCGAACGAATTGTTACCCACCGACCTTGGGATTTATTGATCCCAACTTCTGTTTGCTTCTGCTCTAAAAATTTATCCGCAATTTCCCGCATAGACTTTGGAAAAACTGCTTCACTGGATCTTAGTTTTGAATGCGTATCTAAATATAAATCACGACCCACCCGAATTGCTTCATTGAGATCTTTTGATCGTGTGCTTCGTCTCAAATATTCTTGTTCTTCTTTGATCCACATTTGAAATTGCCAAACATTACCACTTGGAGGCGTTCTAAAAAGGATTGCTTCACCATCGTAAAGTGGATGCTCAGCAGTCCTTATTTTAGGTTTATTTTTGCGAATTCTTTTCGGTTCTAACGATTGAGTTTCAGTAGTTGCCATTTGTTTGTATAAAATTTGTAAGTTTTTTTACAACTTATTGATTTTTCAAATAAATGATTATTTTACTTACAAACTTTGTAAGTGTCAATATTGTTACTTATCAACAACTTATGTATAAATAACTATTCCCATTCAATGGTTGCCGGGGGTTTACCAGAAATATCGTAAGTGACGCGCGAGATACCATCGACTTCGTTGATAATGCGCGTGGACACATGCCCCAGAAAATCATAGGGCAGATGCGCCCAGCGTGCGGTCATAAAGTCTATAGTTTCTACTGCACGTAAGGCAATGACATAATCATAACGGCGACCATCGCCCATTACTCCAACTGATTTAATCGGTAAAAAGACGGCAAAAGCCTGGCTAACCGTTTGATATAAATCTTGTTTATACAGTTCATCCATAAAAATAGCATCGGCCTGACGTAATAAATCGGCATACTGCTTTTTGACTTCACCCAGGATACGTACACCTAAACCCGGCCCAGGAAACGGATGACGATAAATCATATCGTAAGGTAGGCCTAATTCAGTACCCAATTTACGCACTTCATCTTTAAATAATTCACGCAGAGGTTCGAGTAATTTAAGCGTCATATTTTCGGGTAAGCCGCCGACATTATGATGCGATTTGATTAAATGCGCTTTACCACTGGCCGCACCTGCCGATTCAATCACATCAGGATAAATCGTTCCCTGTGCTAGCCATTTGGCATTGGTTAATTTACCTGCTTCTTCATCAAAAATCTCGACAAATAGATTGCCGATTATTTTACGTTTTTGTTCTGGGTCCGATTTTCCTGCTAAGGCAGATAAGTAACGCTGCTCTGCATCGACCCGGATAACTTTTACGCCCATATGCCTGGCAAACGTAGCCATGACCTGATCACCTTCATGTAAACGTAATAACCCGGTATCAACAAACACACAAGTCAACTGGTCACCGATCGCCTTATGCAATAAGGCTGCGACCACAGATGAATCTACCCCACCTGAAAGCCCTAGAATAACCTGGTCACTACCGACTTGTTGCTTAATGGTTTGCAGGCTTTCATCAATAATATGAGTCGAATCCCACAAGGCATCACAGCCACAAATATCCAGCACAAAGCGACTTAAAATACGTCCGCCCTGCTTAGTATGGGTTACTTCAGGGTGGAACTGCACACCATAAAAATCAAGCTCTTCATTGGCAATACCAGCAATCGGCGCACCATCAGAGCTGGCAATCAGCTTAAAGCCTTCAGGTAATTCGATCACCCGGTCGCCATGACTCATCCATACATCTAATAAGCCATGGCCTTCAGGTGAAGTATGATCTTCGATATCTATGAATAATTTAGAGTGTCCACGCGCTCTGACCTGTGCATAGCCAAATTCACGGTGGTCTGAACTTGCCACTTTGCCATTCAATTGCTCGGTCATGGTTTGCATACCGTAGCAAATACCTAAAACTGGAACACCTGCATCAAAAACAGCTTGAGGTGCTCTCGGTGTATTACCTGCTGTAACTGACTCCGGCCCACCAGATAAAATAATCCCTTTTGCGCCATATGCTTTAACTTCTTCCTCTGAGCAGTCGCAGGAATAGATTTCGCAATAAACACCTATTTCACGTATGCGTCGAGCTATTAACTGCGTGTATTGTGAGCCAAAGTCCAGGATAAGGATTTTGTGCGCATGAATATCTGTTGTTTGTTGATTCACGGTGATCTCTTGTTGTTCGTATTGGAGGGAAGGGCTTGATTGCAGTAGAATTGATTACTGCGGAACACAGAAGGCCAAGTCCATTAAGTTAAAGCGCCAAATATAGGATGCGCTGAGGAACGAAACGCATCTTTCGATGATGGATGTGTTTCCTATAGTCAACTCATCCTATGTTATTATTTTCAACTTAATAGCAGTAAAAAAGCGAGTGAGGAGAATCCGGATTAATAAATTCGCAATCAACTACACCCGATAATTCGGCGCTTCTTTAGTAATGGTAACATCATGCACATGGCTCTCACGCATCCCCGCACTACTAACACGTACAAACTGTGCATTTTCATGTAATTTCTCGATTGTTGCACATCCGGTGTACCCCATACTGGCTCGTATACCCCCTAGCGCTTGATGGATTATAGCAACTAGACTGCCTTTATACGGCACACGTCCTTCGATACCTTCGGGTACTAATTTATCTGCTGAATCGGCATCTTCTTGAAAATATCGATCACTGGAACCTTGCTGTTGCGCCATTGCTCCGATAGACCCCATTCCCCGATAAGACTTATACGAACGCCCCTGAAATAATTCTACTTCGCCTGGTGCTTCTTCAGTACCAGCAAACAGTCCACCTAACATCACAGAATAAGCACCTGCAGATAAAGCTTTTGCCATATCACCCGAGTAGCGTATGCCTCCATCAGCGATTAAAGGTACGCCTGTTCCTTTTAAAGCCTGAGCGACATTATCTACTGCAGAGATCTGTGGTACGCCGACACCAGCAACAATTCGTGTGGTACAAATTGAGCCTGGTCCTATGCCTACTTTGACCCCGTCAGCACCTGCTTCAACTAAAGCTAAAGCTGCATCAGCAGTAGCAATATTACCTCCAATCACCTGCAGATCGGGATAGTTCTGTTTCACCCAACGCACCCGATCCAGCACACCTTGCGAGTGACCATGTGCCGTATCAACCACGATCACATCAACGTCAGCTTCAACTAAAGCCGCCACACGCTCTTCAGTGCCTTCGCCCGTACCTACAGCAGCACCAACACGTAAGCGCTCTAGCTCATCTTTACACGCGTTAGGATAGTCTTTCGCTTTTTGTATATCTTTAACGGTAATCATACCGCGCAAATCAAAATCATCATTCACGATCAGTACTTTTTCAATACGATGCTCGTGTAATAACTTTAAAGCTTCGGCCTGGGTAAAGTCTTCCTTCACTGTAACCAAGCGTATTTTAGGTGTCATTACATTGGCAATAGATTCATCAAGACGCGTTTCAAAGCGTAGATCACGACTCGTTACAATACCCACCAATTCATTACCATCAACGACAGGCACACCCGAAATATTGTGTTCTCTTGTGAGTGCTAATACATCACGTACGGTTGCTGTCGAGGCAACGGTAATTGGCTCTCTGATGACGCCACTTTCATATTTTTTGACACTACGAACTTCCTGCGCCTGTTCCTCAACCGTCATATTCTTATGAATAATACCGATACCGCCTTCCTGCGCAATAGCAATGGCTAATCTTGCTTCGGTAACGGTATCCATTGCGGCAGAAACCAGCGGGATATTAAGTGCGATCTTGCGCGTTAACTTTGTTTTCATTGATACTTCACGCGGCATCACTGTAGAGTGAGCAGGCACTAATAACACATCATCAAAAGTTAAAGCTTCCTGTATAATTTGCATAACACCTTCCGTCCAGCCAATAAAAATTAACCGATAATTATACTATTATTTAACACTTACTAATAGAAGAAAATTCAGTTTCATGCTGTTAGTTAATTCAGCTCCTGTTTAGAAGCAAGGATTTAATAAAAAAGCCTCATTCCCTACCACCATCAAGCGCAACTTATTCAATTAGCTTAAAAAAGCTTTTCGGTGCCCCGCAAATGGGACAGGCCCAGTCATCCGGAATATCATCCCACAAAGTACCGGGCGCAAGCCCGCTATCTGGATCACCCGACTCCTCATCATAAAGGTGCTCACATTCCATACAACGATATTTTTTAAATTCAGCCACGTTTTTTATCTCCTAATATTTTACAAAATAGCCCAAAATAGCTTCCCAACCACAACAAATAATAATATCGAAAAATACCGCTTCAACTGCTTAGTAGGTAGCCTGCTTGCCAATTTTGCTCCGATAGGTGCGGTCAACATACTACTCATTACTATTCCCAGAAAAGCAGGCATATAAATATAACCAACACTGCCTTCAGGCAAACCCGTTTTCTGCCAACCCAATATTGCATAGCTTATTGTTCCAACCAAAGCTATTGGCAAGCCACAGGCACTGGAAATAGCAACGGCATTACGCATTGCCACCTGATGCCTCGCCAACAAAGGCACTGTTAACGTCCCTCCCCCTATCCCCAGTACGGCAGAAACAAAACCGATAACAGCACCCGCCATAGCTTTAGCCCACGCACCAAGTACCTTAAACTTCGCTCCTATCTTGATTGACACTGCCATCTCTATCGCCACATACAACATATACAAGGCAAAGATAAAACGCAAAGTATCGGATGAAATTGAATCTGCTACCACAGCACCTATCACTACCCCAAATAAAATACCATAGGATAAATTAAAAACATCCTGCCAGATAACCGCACCCAGTCGGTGCTGCATTAAAGTTGCTGCTACAGACGTAATGATCATTGTCGCCAATGAGGTCGCCACCGCCATCAGCATCGACAATTCATTTACGATGCCGCGTGACTCCAGTAAAAACAAAAAAAACGGCACCAGCACCACTCCACCCCCGATACCAAAAAGCCCTGCTAAAACACCCGAAAAACAGCCGAAAGCGAGGCACACAACTAATATTTCTAACATTTTATTGCTTACAAACTCTTTTAAAATCATTAACAGATACTATACACCCGTCTCCATGTAAAATGCAGATTTCCAAATAGCCCGCGAATCATTTATCATAACTTTAACTATTTAATTAAAACGATACCTCATGAAAGCCTATTTAGTCGGCGGCGCAGTACGCGACACACTGCTTAATCTCCCAGTTCGCGAACGAGATTGGGTGGTTATTGGCGAAACGCCAGAAGCCATGATCGCACGTGGATATACAGAAGTAGGCAAAGATTTCCCGGTATTTCTGCACCCAGAAACAAAAGATGAGTATGCTCTGGCTCGCATTGAAAGAAAGACCACTCACGGCTACAAGGGCTTTGCTATCCATGCAACCCCCGATGTTAGGCTGGAAGATGATCTTATACGCAGAGATCTGACCATTAATGCCATGGCTCTCATGGATAATGGTGAAATTTTCGACCCCTATGGTGGCCAGAAAGACTTGGAAAATAAAATCTTTCGCCATATCTCGCCTGCTTTTTGTGAAGACCCTGTACGCGTATTACGCATCGCTAGATTTTGCGCCCGTTATCAGCATCTGGGATTTAGCATAGCGCCAGAAACTCAGTCCCTTATGCAAGACATGGTAACTCAAGGTGAAATTGACCACCTGGTTCCCGAGCGCGTCTGGGCAGAAACGGCAAAAGCATTAAGCGAGCAATCACCTGCTGCTTATTTCCAGGCCTTACGCGACTGTGGCGCACTCGCGCGTATTTTCCCTGAATTAAATGCCTTATTCGGCGTTCCACAGCCAGCTCTACATCACCCTGAAATTGATACTGGCGTGCATGTGCTAATGGTTCTCGACCAAGCGACCCGATTAAGTGACAAATCCACGGTGCGCTTTGCAGCCTTGATGCATGATCTAGGCAAGGCGTTAACACCCGCCGACAAATGGCCCAGCCATCATGACCATGAAACGCTAGGAGTCGAGGCATTAAACATACTCGTCCAGCGCCTGCGAGTGCCGAATAATTTCCAAAAATTGGCCTTACAAGTCATGCAATACCACACCCATTGTCACCGAGCCTTTGAAATACGCCCGAGCACACTATGCGATATGCTTGCCAGGATTGGCGCCTTTAAAGCAGACAATCGAGTCAATGATTTTTTACTTGCCTGCGAAGCAGATGCCAGAGGTCGCCTGGGCTTCGAAGACAAACCATACCCCCAGTCAGACTATATACGAGCAGCCCAAAAAGCCGCCCAGAAAATAGATCGCTCAGCGATTAGCAACGACAATATCCAGGGCAAAGAAATTGGCTTAGCCATTCATCAACTACGCATTAAAGAAATAAGTAAAATAAAACAATGCTTCACTTAAACCTTAAATAACAGGATAGAAGATGCCATCATTTGATATAGTTTCAGAATTTGATATGCACGAGGCTCAGAACGCACTTGCCCAGGCCAATAAAGAAGTTGGCGCGCGCTTTGACTTTAAAGGATCGAATGCTGAATTTGAGCTCACTGGAAATTCGATCCTAATGAAAGCCGAATCAACTTTTCAGCTCCAGCAAATGCGACCCATTCTGTTTTCCAAATTAACTAAACGCGGGATCGATATTGCCTGCCTGGAAACAGGAGATGTTAAAGAAGCCGCAAAAACAGCCCACCAACCGATAGAATTGAAAGAAGGTATCGAAAAAACTTTGGCAAAAAAAATTGTTGCATTGATTAAAGATAAAAAGCTAAAAGTACAAGCGGCTATTGAAGGGGAAAAAATTCGCGTCTCAGGCAAGAAACGTGATGACCTGCAGCAAACCATGCAAATGTTGCGCAGTGAAGATTTAGAACAGCCTTTGCAATTTAATAATTTCAGGAATTAACACTTTTTTTGCTGCAAGTACCGATATCCTAAATAAACACACAAAAGTACTGTTAGCCATATTGCTACCATGGGACCAATCACGCCATCATAGGGACTGATTAAATACAGCAGCTCTGAGCCATAATTAACCTCTGTTATTTTATGCGCCATTTTTATCTGCCACACCCATGCCGTATGACAGCCGATAACCCATGCCAAGCTGAGTTTTAAATGTGTCCGCATTACCGCCAGGAAAAAGCCGACCATAAACAAGGCCCAAAAAGCGCCTAAGTGCTCCGGGTTTAATGCATGTTGAAATGCTTGGAATAGAAGCATGAAACTGTCTGAAAAGTCAGCCTGTGCAAACGGTATAGATGTTTTTGTTTTAATGAAATGTAATGCTGCATAGTAAAATGAACTGACAAAAATAGTCGCATTGATGCCTAATCGCTTAACATAAGCTGAAATCAAGATCCCACGAAACATCGGCTCCTCGAGTAATGAAATCAGCAGCGCCAATAGAAAAGCAACTAATAAACTGACCGCTAGCTTATCTAAACTCCAGACCTTACCCACATCAATTTCAATGATTCCCAAGGCATAACTGAGCAATACCACTGGCAGTAAAGTCATTAGCCCCAACACCATACCACCCAACATTTGCTTTAGAAATGCTTTAACAGGCACAAAACCCATATCACTAGCACTGATTTTTAGCCAGCGCATTACCGGATAGATGCTTAAAACCAACAAGACCTGAGTAAATTTACTGATGATCTTGCTTAATTCTATCGCCCCATCCAACCCTATATAAATGCCATAACCGATAAAACAGGCCATAATAGAAAATATAAATAACATAAACAAGGGTATCAAGCTTATTTGTATTTTATTCAGCATCGACTACTCCTAAATCACCCCATAACAGCTGCACAGCTGTTAAAGCAGCAAGCGTGGCTGTTTCGGTACGCAACACGCGCGGGCCTAATTGCACAGGAATAAAGCCCGCCAGTTTTGCCAATTCTCGTTCTTGCCCAGAAAACCCCCCTTCTGGCCCTGCTAATAAAGTCACTCGATTATCTTTTGGCTGTAATTGCGTTAATGTTTGCGTTGCAAATGGATCTAAAAAAAGCCTAAGACCTGCCTGTTCATTAGCCCAGGCATCTAACATCTGCACATCACCAACTTCCGGTCGAATGGTGCGTCCGCTTTGCTCCGTTGCATGCTGGGCAATTTTCTGCCAGTGACGCACTTTGTTCTGACCTTTTTCTGCTTTTAATTGCACTACGCAACGCTCTGTTTGTAAAGGAGCAATATGGGAAACACCTAATTCAACTGACTTTTGTACCGAAAAATCCATACGGTCGCCACGCGACACCCCTAAACCCAATATGACTTGCAAACCTGACTCGACACTGCGATCAGTAAAAGATAATAGCTCTATAAGTACCCGTTTACGTGAAACCTCGACCGCTTGCCCCTGATATTCGCCACCCGTACCATTAAATAAAGTAATGGGCTGCCCTTTCTTGAGCCTTAATACGCTCCGCAAATAATGAGCGTTATCATCATCTAGCTCAATTGTCTGCTGCAAAACCAAAGGCATCGCAACATATAACCGTGATACTCTCATGATTTTACCTGTCAGGGATATCGAAAATAATCATCAACCAGAATAAAAAAGGTAGACAAAGCATGAATGCCTTGCCTGCCTTTTTACTATAACTTGAGTGCCCTGCTAAAACCGTAAATTATTCCAGACGGCCAAAGTTGGTTTGGATTGGTTCATGGTGTAAAAATGTAGCCCTGGCGCACCATTATCAAGTAGCTCCTGACATAACTTAGACACCACATCTTCACCAAAAGCTAAAATTGAAGCTTTGTCATCACCAAAACATTCGAGCGTTTTACGCATCCAGCGCGGTATATCTGCGCCACACATATCTGAAAATCTGAATAGTTGTGAAAAATTAGTTATCGGCATAATACCTGGGACTATAGGAATATCAATACCGCTCTTTTCACATTTATCCATAAAGTAAAAATAAGCTTCCGCATTGTAAAAATACTGGGTAATGACAGCATCAGCCCCGGCATCCACTTTACGCTTGAAGTTATCAAAGTCGTCAGTGGCATTATTTGCCTGCGGGTGAATTTCCGGATAACCAGCAACATGAATTTGAAAATGATCACCCGTTTCTACACGAATAAATTCAACCAGTTCATTGGCATAGCGAAATTCACCAGCTGACATCATGCCCGAGGGAAGATCACCGCGCAAAGCAACAATTTTAGACACGCCATGCTCACGATAATTGCTTAATATTTCGCGGATATTTTCTTTGGTCGAAGCTACGCAAGACAAGTGAGGCGCTGCTGAGACACCATTATTTTGGATTTTAATAACGGTATCATAGGTTTTATCGCGCGTAGAACCGCCTGCTCCAAAGGTTACCGAGAAAAAATCAGGATTAAGTTTTGCTAAATCACTATGAACTTGCTCTAAATTCACCTCCCCTTGTTGCGTTTTAGGAGGGTAAAATTCAAAACTAAATAAATCAGCTTTGTTATTTTTAGTCATGATAATACTTTTAAAAATATGAATTTTTTGTAGAGCGGACTTCAGTCCGCTATAAACAACATAAAAACCAGTCCCACCAGAGGCTGCGGACTAAAGTCCGCTCTACCCGCTTCATCATCCCAAGGCTTTAAAACTATCAGTAACGATAATGATCCGGCTTATAAGGACCTTCTACTGGCACATTAATATAATCAGCTTGCTCAGCTGTTAATTGCGTTAGCTTTACGCCTAATTGAGCCAAGTGAGAGCGCGCCACTTTTTCATCCAGCTTTTTCGGCAGTATATATACTTCGTTTTTGTAATTAGAGGCATTTGCCCATAACTCCATTTGCGCAAGGACCTGATTACAGAATGAATTAGACATAACAAAGCTTGGGTGCCCCGTTCCACAGCCAAGATTCACTAAGCGACCTTCTGCTAAGACAATGATTTTCTTGCCATCTGGAAAAGTCACATGATCGACTTGCGGTTTGATCGTATCCCATTGGTATTGACGTAATGCGGCAATTTCAATTTCTGAATCAAAATGGCCTATATTGCATACGATGGCATTGTTTCTCATGACCTGCATATGGCCATGATTAATAATATGGTAGTTGCCTGTTGCAGTTACAAAGATATTCGCTTGTGGCGCAGCCTCTTCCATAGTCACTACGCGAAAACCTTCCATCGCTGCTTGCAATGCGCAAATCGGATCAATCTCTGTAATCCAGACTGTTGCCCCCAAGCCACGCAATGATTGCGCACAACCCTTACCAACATCACCATAACCACAAACTACCGCAATTTTACCGGCAATCATAACGTCTGTAGCGCGTTTGATACCATCGACTAAAGACTCACGGCAACCATATAAATTATCGAACTTAGATTTAGTGACGGAGTCATTCACATTAAATGCAGGTACTTTTAAAGTGCCTTTAGTGACCATCTCGTATAAGCGCAATACACCCGTTGTTGTTTCTTCCGAAAGACCTTTAACATCGGCCATCAATTCTGGAAATTTATCATGCATCATGACAGTTAAATCACCACCATCATCTAGAATCATATTAGGACGCCAGTTATTCGGGCCTATAATTGTTTGCTCTATACACCATTCCGCCTCTTCTTCTGTTTCACCTTTCCAGGCAAATACAGCAATACCTTCTGCTGCCATTGCTGCTGCCGCATGGTCCTGCGTAGAAAAGATATTACAAGAAGACCAGCGCACCTCAGCTCCTAAGGCAGTCAAGGTTTCAATTAATACCGCAGTTTGAATAGTCATATGCAAACAACCTGCAATACGCGCGCCTTTTAACGGCTGCGCCGCACCAAATTCTTCGCGTAAAGCCATTAAACCTGGCATTTCTGTTTCAGCAATTAAGGTTTCTTTACGACCCCATTCAGCAAGGGACATATCTGCTACTTTATAATCTTGTTCACTCATGTTTAATATCCGGTATATTTATAAATTAAAGGCCAGCGGCATCTTTTAATGCATCAACTTTGTCTGTTTTTTCCCAGCTAAATGTCTCTTCTGTGCGACCAAAATGTCCATAAGATGCTGTCGACTGGTAAATTGGTTTTAATAAATCCAGCATGGCAATCAAGCCCTTAGGTCTAAGGTCAAAAACCTTGCGGATAATTTGTACCAAACGTTCTTCGCTGATCTTACCTGTACCAAAAGTTTCTATACTGATAGACGTTGGTTCAGCAACACCAATCGCATAAGACACTTGAATCTCACAACGCTCGGCCAGCTTTGCTGCAACAATATTTTTAGCTACATAACGGCACATATAGGCCGCAGAGCGATCAACTTTAGAAGGATCTTTACCCGAAAAAGCACCACCACCATGACGCGCCATACCACCATAAGTATCAACAATAATCTTACGTCCGGTTAAGCCACAATCACCAACTGGCCCACCAATAATAAATTGACCGGTTGGGTTAATAAAATATTGCGTGCCCGCGTGCAGCCATTCTTTTGGTAAAGTCGGCAGGATAATTTCATCCATCACTGCTTCTTCCAGTTTTTTACCACCCATTTCAGGCGAATGCTGGGTTGATAAAACGACCGCATCAATCGCTACGGGTTTATTATTTTCATAGCGAAAAGTGACCTGGCTTTTTGCATCAGGTCTTAACCACGGCAAAGTACCATTTTTACGTACATCTGCCTGACGCTTTACCAAACGATGTGCATAAGTAATCGGTGCGGGCATTAACACATCTGTTTCATTACTTGCATAACCAAACATCAAGCCCTGATCACCCGCTCCTTGCTCATGATCCTCACTATCATTAACGCCGGCGGCAATATCAACCGACTGTTTTCCAATCGCATTGAGAACCGCACAACTTTCGTAGTCAAAGCCAATTTCCGAGCTGTTATAGCCAATTTCTTTTACCACACCACGCACGACTTCTTCGGTATCAACCCAGGCATCGGTGGTAATTTCACCCGCGAGAATAACCATGCCGGTTTTAACTAGTGTTTCACACGCCACTCGTGACTTGGGATCCTGAGCAAGCAGAGAATCCAGGATTGCATCAGAAATCTGATCGGCAACTTTATCGGGATGCCCCTCCGAGACTGACTCGGAGGTAAAAATATAGTTATTGCTCATTTTATGGTCCTTCTTTATCAAGGGATAAATACAGGCCTGAACCGTATACACATAATTCAGGTATAAAAAAAGGCCGCAAATGCAGCCTTTCTATGGATGGTGGGCCCTCCCAGACTCGAACTGGGGACCTGCCGATTATGAGTCGGATGCTCTAACCAACTGAGCTAAGGGCCCTAAACTTTTTACCCTGGAAGAGCTTTATTCTGCATCCAGAAAGCACCTAAGCTGATCTGAACGAGACGGATGACGCAATTTACGTAATGCTTTTGCTTCAATCTGTCTAATGCGCTCACGTGTCACATCAAACTGTTTTCCTACTTCTTCCAACGTGTGATCAGTGTTCATATTGATGCCAAAACGCATGCGCAACACTTTCGACTCGCGTGCAGTTAATCCTGCCAACACGCCTTGCGTCGATTCTTTCAACCCTTCTATTGTAGCAGACTCTACAGGTGAAATCATCTTCGAGTCTTCAATAAAATCACCTAAATGCGAATCTTCATCATCACCTATCGGCGTTTCCATAGAAATCGGCTCTTTAGCGATTTTTAATACTTTTCGTACTTTATCTTCCGGCATTTCCATTTGCACGGCCAATTCTTCAGGCGTTGCTTCTCGGCCTTTTTCCTGCATGATCTGCCTGGAAATACGATTCAATTTATTAATCGTTTCAATCATATGCACTGGAATACGAATGGTTCTTGCTTGATCTGCAATAGACCGGGTAATTGCCTGACGTATCCACCAAGTTGCATAAGTCGAAAATTTATAACCACGCCGGTATTCAAACTTATCCACCGCTTTCATCAAGCCGATATTTCCTTCCTGAATTAGATCCAGGAATTGCAGGCCACGATTGGTATATTTTTTAGCAATAGAAATGACCAATCTTAAATTGGCTTCAATCATGTCTTTCTTGGCACGACGTGACTTAGCTTCGCCGATTGACAAACGGCGACTAACATCCTTTATTTCGGCAATCACCATGCCATTTTTATCTTCTATTGCAGAAAAATGAGTCTCGACTCTTTTAATTTCTTTCTCTTTATCTTTAAGTACCAGTGCAGTATTCTCATTTTGCTCTGCAAAACGGGAAAGCCATTTTAAATTGGTCTCATGACCTATAAAGTTATCGATAAATTCCTTACGATTAACTTTTGCCTGCTTTACACAAATACCCAAAATAAGCCGCTCTTGATCACGAATACTTTTCGTGATCCCAGCAACCATGGCAACCTGCCTCTTAAAATACTGCGGAGCCCATTTAATCTCAAGAAACCGCTCAGCAAGCGCGTCAAAAGCCTGATTAGTTTTCTCATGCTTATAGCCATTTTTCTTTAATGATGCTTCAACACGCTTATAAGCTTGCTGAATTTCAGTAATTTTTTCCTCAGCTTCTTCAAAAGTCGCGCCTGTTGGCTCAGGAGCTTTATCTTTGTCGTCATCGCCATCTTTCACATCGGCTGGCGTTGCTGCAACTCTAGAGTCATCATAGTCTGGCTCATTCAGATCGATAAAATCACTTAAGATATCCGTTAAGCGCAAGCCATTTTCTTCGCCTATCGTTGCAAAATCAGCAAACAATGTTTCAACAACTAATCTGGAGCGCGAGATAGCTCGTATAATCTGGCGCTGGCCTTCTTCAATTCTACGCGCGATCTTCAACTCTTCTGGTCTTGTCAATAAGCCAACTGAGCCCATTTCACGCATATACATTCTAACTGGATCAGTGGTACGCCCAAATTCACTATCAACCGAGGCTAATGCAGCAACTTCTTCCGCATCATCGTCATCATCATCGGAAGTAACTTCCTCAGATAAATCCTCATCATCTTCAGGCGCAGACTCATGAACCTTGATACCAAGGCCATTAATCATACCGATAATATCTTCTATTTGCTCAGGATCTACAATTTCACTAGGCAAGTGATCATTAACTTCGGAATAAGTTAAATAACCTTGCGCTTTTCCTTTAGCAATTAATTGCTTAAGCTGGGATTGCTGTTGTTCTTGATTCATTTTTCACTCTTAAAATGCTATATGAAGCTATTCGATATAGAAAATTACTTATGTACGACTAGCCAACATGCTTAACAATTCCTTTTGCTCATGCTCCACTAATCCGCTCGCTCGCTCCTTTGCGATCAACTCATCAAGGCGCTGCTCTCTACCCTGATCTATTAATCTATCTACCGCACCTGAAAACTCTTCATTTACTTCATCCCCTGAAATAAAAAAATCATGATTCATCATGATATGTATATATTTTTCTTCGTCCTGACCTCGAAAATGCTCTATTAGCCTAGGCAAATTAATATCGGGGTGCTCTTCGATTATTTCAACTATTTTTTTTAGCAAAGCTATGCCGGGAAAGTTCAGCGTTTGCCAATGTATTTCTTTTTGTTCAATGACTCCAATCAAGTTTGGACTTTGCAACAATAAAGAAATTGCAATTCTTACCGGAGATAAATTTGTATCTTCCTGTTTTTTCTTATGTCTAGCTTGACCAAGTGTAGTTGGCTTTTGAAAAAAATCTAGCTTATCTACTTTGGATAATTTTTTTAATTTTTCCAGCATCAACTCTTGAAACACTCCGTTAGGCAATGCTTGCAAATAACCCTTGGCTTTATTTACTAAACTTGCACGCCCTTCCATGTCATCCAGGTTCAGCTCCTGGCCTAAGCGATCAAAAAAATAATCTGACAACGGCTGTGCCGAAGTCGCATTTCCTTCGAACGCCTCCAAGCCCTGATCTCTAATAAATGTATCCGGGTCACTCCCCTGGGGAAGCTGCATTATCTTTATCTGCCGACCATCCCTAAGACTAGGGAAAGCGGCTAGAACTGCACGCCAGCTTGCTTCTCTTCCAGCCTTATCGCCATCAAAACAAAATACAATTTCAGTACTAAAGCGAAATAATAATTCCAGATGCTCTTTTGAAGTTGCGGTTCCCAGGGTTGCCACTGCATACGTCACACCAAACTGGGCTAGAGCGATCACATCCATATACCCTTCAACGACAACAATCCTCTCTGGCTTTGAATTTCTCGCCAGCAATTCATACAAACCGTATACTTCACGTCCTTTATGAAAAACGGCTGTTTCAGGAGAATTTAGATATTTAGGCAAAGAGTCATCCAAAACCCGACCACCAAAACCTAAAACTCGCCCTCGTCTATCCCGAATAGGGAAAACAACCCGCCCGCGAAAACGATCATAAACAGAACCGCCGTCTTTGGATATCGCCAAACCCGCATCAATAAGCTGTTGCGCTTTAAACTGCTTGGATAATGTATTCCAGCTATCGGGTGCAAAACCGACCTGAAATTCGCGCGCCACCTCACCACTCAAACCACGAGTTTTAAGATAGTCTATCGCGACTTTAGCTGAATCATTTTCCCGTAGCTGCTGTATAAAAAAACCAGCAACCTGCTCAAGCACCTGAAAAATTTCTGCCGTGTTATTTTTCTTCGCTGGAACCTGACTGCTACTTGACTCCCTTGGCACTTGCACACCGACAAAGTCTGCCAGATCTTCCACAGCCTCAACAAAGTCAAGATGGCTATAGTCCATCAAAAAGCTAATGGCATTACCACCCGCGCCACAGCCAAAGCAATGATAAAGCTGCTTATTACGCGTTACCGCAAAACTGGGGGTTTTTTCAGTATGAAAAGGACACCGAGCAACATAATTACTGCCCGTTTTTTTCAGTGGCACATAAGAATCTACCAGGTCGACTATATCTACCCTGACTAATAAGTCATCTATAAAAGAACGAGGGATCCTGCCAGCCATAAACAGCCGAGCCTATGTGCCGACTAATAATTCCTTTATTTTTACGCTTACTACAGCCATATCTGCCCGACCCTGCATGGCTGGTTTTAATATTGCCATAACTTTACCCATATCCTTAATTGAGCCTGCCGAACTGTCTGCAATAGCCGCCTTGACCATGCTGCTAATTTCTTCTTCAGTCAATGCCTGAGGCAAAAACTCCTGAATGATCAGAACCTCAGCTTCTTCCACTGCCACCAGATCTTCACGACTCGCGTCACGATATTGTCTGATCGATTCTCTGCGTTGCTTTTGCATTTTATCTAACACAATAAGTACTTGTTGATCGTCCAGAACAATACGCTCGTCGACTTCCCTTTGCTTAATAGCAGCCAAAATTAACCGGATAGTACCTAAGCGAACTTTTTCCCGGTCTCTCATGGCCTGCTTCATTTCGTCTTTCAGGCGATCTTGCATAGTAGTCATCTTTGCTTACAGCTGTGGACGGCCACGACGAAGGTTTTTCAAGGCATAACGCTCACGTGATAATTTCTTTAGATGACGCTTTACCGCTGCTGCTGCTTTACGTTTCCGCTCTGCAGTCGGTTTTTCATAAAACTCACGACGACGCACTTCAGACAAAACCCCTGCTTTTTCACAAGACCGCTTAAAGCGGCGCAGAGCAATATCAAATGGTTCGTTTTCTTTAATTTTAATTGCGGGCATAAATTTTTCCAGTTTGCTAAAATTCTTAGTTATTGAGCCAGCCAAAAGCAATATGCATCAGCTAGCGAACTCTAAATTATAGCAGTAATTATTTTAAAATCAAAAAATCAATGTACATTTTAGGGATAGAAACCTCTTGTGATGAAACTGGCGTAGCGCTATATCATAGCGACCGAGGCCTGATTCAACATAGCCTATACAGCCAAATTGCGATGCATAATGAATACGGCGGCATCGTTCCCGAACTCGCCTCCCGTGACCATATTCGCAAGCTTGTTCCGCTAATAGATGAATGCCTGCAGCGCAGTCAACTTACTAAAGCAGAGATCCAGGGTATCGCCTATACTGCGGGACCTGGCTTGATAGGCGCATTGCTCGTCGGCGCAGCTACGGCTAAAAGTCTGGCCTGGTCATTAGATATTCCAGCCCTAGGCGTACACCATATGGAAGGTCATCTACTTGCACCCATGCTGGAAAAACAGCCGCCCGAATTTCCTTTTGTTGCCTTGCTGGTTTCAGGCGGGCATACCTTATTAGTTGAAGTCAAAGCTATCGGACAATATCAACTACTAGGCGAATCCCTGGATGATGCCGCAGGTGAAGCCTTTGATAAAGCCGCCAAAATGCTTGGACTTGCCTATCCGGGCGGCCCCTTATTAGCCAAACTCGCCGAACAAGGAAACGCAAACCGCTTTAAATTTCCCCGCCCAATGACCAACCGTCCCGGCCTGGATTTCAGTTTTAGCGGCCTGAAAACCTTTACCATGAACACCTTAAATAACACTGAGAAGACAGCACAAGACAAGGCAGATGTTGCGTTTGCATTTCAACAAGCAACTGCCGAAACGCTAGCGATAAAATGCAAACGCGCTCTCAAACATACGGGGCTCAAGCGCCTGGTTGTTGCAGGAGGAGTCAGTGCCAACACTCAGATACGGCAAACATTAACAACAATGTGCAATAAAGAACGAGCCGAAATATTTTTTCCCAGGCCTGAATTTTGCACCGATAATGGCGCGATGATTGCCTATGCGGGTTGCCAGCACCTCCTTGCTCAACAGCAAGAATCTTTAAGCATTAATGCCAGACCTCGCTGGCCAATTGATGAACTATATGCCAGAACTGAGTAACTACCAAACAATTATATTGTTACCATGAAGAGCATGAATACCCTGAAGATTTGACCGCCTTAACCTTTATTTTCTTCATGAGCTTCATGGTAAAACTTTAAAACCAGTATTAACTCTCTTCACCTGTCAGCAAACGCCGAATATTAGTCTTATGTCGCCAGATTAGAATAACTGCGATTAAAGCGGCGACATACACCAAAGGCTGCATGCCCATTATCAAATAAACATAAGTAGGTGCCAATGTGGCCGCCACTAATGCAGATAATGACGAAATTTTGAATAATTTATACACTGCAACCCAGCTTAGCAGTACTGCCAAACCAACCATCCAGTTCGCCCCTAATAAGACACCAAACGAAGTCGCCACACCTTTGCCCCCGACAAAACCAAAAAAAATCGGATATAAATGTCCTATAAAGGCAGCAAGCACTACTGCGGATAAAATCAACGGATCCACTGCTATAAACTGCGCCACCACTACCGGGATTAATCCTTTGAGCATATCGCCCACCAAGGTAATAGCCGCTGCTTTCTTTCCGCCAATACGCATCACATTAGTCGCCCCCGGGTTTCTCGAGCCTTCCGCGCGTGGGTCTGGCAAACCCATTACCCGACAAACAATAATTGCACTGGAAATGGAGCCTAATAAATATGCAACTGGGACTAAAAGCCATTCAATCATTTTTCTATCCTATTTTTAAAAAATATAAGTTCACTACTGCATAACAAGGCAATTTCCCTGCTACAATTACTCAGACAGTAATGTAATTATAAATAATAACTGGAGTCTTAATGGACATTATTTTTTTAGGTGGCTTAAAAGTTGACACAATTATCGGCATCTATGACTGGGAGCGGGAAACCCGACAAACAGTTATTCTGGATATTGAAATGGCTCACGACATCAAAAAAGCCGCTGTAACAGATGACATAGAAGACACTTTAGACTACAAAGCCGTTTCCCAATACGTAGTGAGTTTTGTAGAACAAAGCGAATATTTTCTGGTAGAAAAACTTGCCGAAGAAATCAACAGCAGCATTCGTAAAGAATTTAATGTTCCCTGGGTAAAACTAACCCTTAATAAAAAAGGTGCCATCAGCGGAGCTAGCGATGTCGGCATCATCATAGAGCGCGGCGCAAAATAATAATGCCTCTCTGCTTTATCAGTCTAGGTAGTAATATCAATCGGGAGCATAATATTTCTTCCGCTCTTGAGGTATTACACTGCAAATTTGGCGAACTCACTTATTCCAGCACTTATGAGTCAGCTTCAGTCGGTTTTTCTGGTGAAGCCTTTTTAAATCTGGTTATCTCTTTTTTCAGTGACCATGACCCACTACACATCACCTTACAGTTAAAAAGCATAGAAACAGATCACCAGCGAGTTCGGACTCAAGAAAAATTCTCCTCACGCACACTCGATCTGGACCTGCTCTTATATGATCAGCAGATTATATCTAACAACGCCCTCAATATTCCGCATGATGACATCCTTAATTACGCTTTTGTCCTGGAGCCTCTCGCTGAAATAGCGCCTAATCGACATCACCCGATTAAAGATATCTGCTACCAAAAACTCTGGCAAGACTTTGACAAAGATACCATTCAGCAAGAGAAAGTTGATTATGCTTTAATAAAACATACCAGCGAATCCTAATTCTTTATCTCCGCAAATATTAATATAATAACAGCACCTTGGAAAAAGCAGGATCTGCACTATACTTACTTACTCATCAATCGCAGAGGGATTTAAAATGAGAAAGCTAATTATAATGTTAATGTTTTTGTTTTTGTCATGTAGCGTGTTTGCAGAGCCGGTAAACATCAACACCGCAAACGACAAAGAAATCTCCATCGCACTAGACGGGGTGGGAGATAAAAAAGCAAAGGAAATTGTAAAATATCGTGAAATAAATGGCGCATTTAAAAGCATTAATGAACTCAGCAATGTCAAAGGGATCGGTGATAAGACCATTGCCAAAAACAAGAAAAACATTAAATTAAAATAGGAGTAATATTCTTCCACTTTAATGAGGAGGACAGAGCCATTCTGTCCTCCCTATCAAACCCTGCAACGAACCATTAAACGCATTAGATCAACCTACCCAGCTGGGTAACCAAACAAACCATCATAAAAACCGCGCATAATCCCGCAAAACTGGCTCCCTCTTTCTTTATCAAATAAAGAAAAATAAGCTAAGGTAAAAATTAACTAGCAAAATTATTAGCTTTCCAGCTAAATGGAACATAACTACGCCGATACATCCACAAACTATTGCGTACAATTGTATAGTGCCTTTGACCACTACGACGAGGCATGGTACGCCAGCCAAAGAACCAGAACCTTACAACAGAATCACCTAAATAATGATGCAATATTCCCTGACATGAACCGAAGACATTAAAGCCCTTCGCTTTCACCCGCATATACCATTCAGTCTCAACGTGGTCTATAAAAAAGCTTTCATCGAAAGGACCAATTTTTTCCCATGCCGGTAAATAGATTAAACTGCCGGATGAATTTAAAAACTCACAAGGAATCAGGCTCTCGCCTTCTACGCAACGAAACGTGCGCCAGACACCATCAACCATTGAAGAAAATCCTAACTCTTTATTTGACCTTGGATCAATTAACCGTGCCCCTAGCGCAGCAAACCGTTTATCAACCCTAAGCTGCTCAGAAGCAGAATCAACCAGTTGCTTCAATAAATTTCCCCTGGGAATACTGTCATGATCCAATAATAAAACAAACTCACAGCCCAATTTTTTAGCGAGTTCCATCCCTTTATTTTGAGCTGCAGCGATACCAATATTTTGCCCAAGCTCAATCAACTTTCTGTTTTCTGCATCCAAACCGACCCAGACATTCAACAAAGCGATTGAATTAGCATTTGAACCATTATCCACAACAATAACCGGCTGATCATCTAACGCAGCTAATTGCTGCTTAAATATATCTTCAGGCGGATTAAAGGTAACAATTAGATGTGCCTCACGCATTCTCAATACTTCCCTTGTAAATACCATAGCCTAACAGAAAATTATGCCTTTGTTATTACCCAAAAAGTATAATGTTCTAAAAAAATTTATACAATCCCAATGGCGCGATTTAACTTTTAATTCATTCTGATAAAAGGAAGTGGTGAGATAGCTAATTTAAGACGAAAAATATATTAATTAACCCTGTCTGCCATATCAACAGTGTAATGGTTTAATAAACCTGTAGGGTTTGATAGCCTATTAATATCTCAATAGGATACGACATGACCTATACAACTAGAAAGCCGCGTTCAAGCTTTACGCCAGAACAAAGACTCGAATATGCGAAGTTAATGATAGAAGAGAACTATTTTTTTCAACAAGTAGTCGAAATATCTGGAGCAGGTTCTACAGCCGTAGTCCGTTGGAAACAGCAGTTTTTAGCGGAACAAAAAGGCGAACTGATCGGAGGTAAAGTCGCTCTTGATCCTGATAAAAGGCGAATTCAAGAACTCGAAAAGCAACTTGCCGAGTCAAAGATGGATGTCACATTATTAAAAAAAGCAACGGCCTTTTTCATTCGAGACAATCCAGCATTAAAGTGATTAAAACGATGAAAAAGGCCGATCTCTCTTTGAAAATCGAGAGATTATGCCGACTACTGGATGTACCTATAGCAAGCTATTACTATAAAAACTTGACAAAAACAGAAGAAAAAATCTTCACGCTAGAATGAAGATCATACACCATAGCAACCTTGAATCGTATGGCAGAAGGCGCATGAAAAAGGCACTCGCTAGTGAAGGAGGCAGGTGTTATTGCCAAAGTGTCAGGTTTCACTACGTTATACCATGGTTTTTTAAAAGTTCAGCTCGAATCATATCGGGTGATTTTATAAAATTTTCTGGGTTCATTCTATACCAACATTCGACAGCTTCAAAGGGTGCTCTAACCTTTAATTCCCTTTTTAAGCCACCATGCCTTCGATTAAGGTTGTAATACACCAAGAACTTATCTAAATGGGCTTTTAATTCAGTTTCGTCTTTATACGTTAAGACCTTAATCGTGGCATTTTTGATCGTTCCGTTAACACGCTCAACCATTCCATTGGTTTTCGGTGTGGCGGGTGCGGTTAACCTGTGATCAATGTGGCCGTTAATACAGGCCATATCAAACGAATGATTTCCACTGGGTTTGTTTTTTCTATGGGTGAACCTATCGGTAAATTCAGCACCATTATCTGTTAGTAAATCACTGATATAAAAAGGGAAATACGTTTTACATGGATCTAAAAATCAACAGCATTATAGGCTGTTTTATTTGTATATACCTTAAAAAACATCAGCCGAGTGGCTCTATCAATGGCAACGTAAAGGTAGTATTTTATGCCGTCCAGCTTAGGCAAATATGTCACATCGATAGGTCAATATCCAGGTTCATATTCTTTGAATTGCTTGGCTTGTTCTTTTTTCTCTTCTGGTACTCTATTAACATCAAAATCTCTCAATGTCCGATAGACGTTACTCCTATTTGCTTTAGGGATGAAGGGTAGAATACTGTCCACTAAATCATCAAGCTATCAAAAAGTGCATCAATTATTCAAAGAACTTTAACCGCTGCTGGAGCTGGTGCTAAGGAAGTTGAATATTGTTCAAGGTGTACAACTAATTGGGATTTATGGCTTCGCAAAAATCGTCATGTAATTCTAGAGTTTGAACTACAGAGTATAACAAGCCAAATTCGGCAATTACTTAATGATTCAATTCAAGATGAAAACTCAATTAATCTTGCAAAACTCAACAAGCCAATTAAAAAACTTGTAAATGAACTTACAGCGGAAGATCAAATCTATGATTTAGATACTGAGTTAGTTGGTGATAAGGGTGTTTTTGACTCGCCACATTGCCTATTTTAGAATCAGTCGACAGGGCTCTTTCTTTTGCTATGGCTCAATATACCTTGACTTTATGGCTTGAAATTCCTATTCTTTTTTTAGCCAACACGGAGAAAATGCACACTAAAATATCCGTTTTCATCCTGCCAGACTCTTTCACTCTGCCAGCCAGCTTCTTTGGCTAGCGTCATAAATTCAACCGGTGTGTATTTGTAGGAATTTTCGGTGTGAATTGATTCCCCTGATTGAAAATCGAAGGTACTGTCATTAATCCGAACTTTTTGATCCCTGTGGCTGCGCAAGTGCATTTCAATTCGGCCGTGCTCAATATTGTAGAAGGCATGATGAGTAAAGCTATTAGTATCTAACTCAGAGTCCATTTCACTTTGAATGCGCTTGAGCAGATTCATGTTAAAAGCGGCCGTCATTCCCGTTGCATCATTATAGGCAAGGTTAAGCACTTCGGCCGGCTTTTTTGTATCGATACCAATCAATAAAGCCCCGTCTTTTCCTGCTTTAGCTTGTAGGTCCTGTAGAAAGTGAATAGCATCCACAGGGTCAAAGTTCCCCAGGCTGGAACCTGGGTAAAAAAACACCCTTTTATCAGCAGGTATTTCAGTAGGCAGTTCATAGGGCTTTGTGTGGTCTACACAAATTGCATGAATGGGAAGGTCGGGGTAGTCTTCCGCCAGTTTTTGTGCTGAAATCCGCAGGTGTTCAGCTGAAATATCCATCGGTACATACATGGCAGGGTTGATACGGTCGAGCAAGAACCGAATTTTATGACTACTGCCTGCACCAGGCTCAATGATATGGCAAGCTTCACCCAGACATGCAATTATTTCATCGACAAAATCTTCACAAATGCTGCGCTCTACATTAGGTAAATAATATTCGGGTTGTTCACAAATCTGCTCAAAAATACTGGAACCTTCCTTGTCATAGAAAAATTTAGGGTGCAGCTGTTTAGGCGATTGACTCAGTCCATGCTCAACGGCGGTAGGTAAATCTTCAAATTCAGGTTGGTAGTCGTGGAATTGGAATTTCATAGCTTGTTTCTTATTATAGTTATTTACTTGGTATCATTTGCTAAACGAATACCGCTAAACTGCCAGCGATCATAGGGTGCGAAAAAATTTCGATAAGTCGCCCGCATATGATTTTGTGAGGTTATACAGCTACCTCCACGCAGTACCATTTGATTACTCATGAATTTTCCATTGTATTCGCCTGCCGACCCTGGCAACGGTGTAAATCCAGGATAAGCGTGATAGGCAGTGTTAGTCCAGGTCCATAAATCTCCATACCATTGACCATCGTTACCTGCAGGCTGAGGGTGAAGACAATCTTGTTCGAAGAAGTTTCCCGCGATGGGTTTATCCTCTAATACAACTTCGATTTCTGCTTCAGTTGGCAATCGTTTACCAGCCCAGCGAGCATAGGCATCGGCTTCATAATAGCTGATGTGGCATACTGGGGAATGAAGGTTCAGTGGATGCATACCACCTAAAGTCATTTCCAGCCAGTTTCTACCATCTTGATGCCAATACAAAGGGTGCTGCCAATTGTGTTGGCGGATATGGTGCCAGCCATCTGATAACCATAATTCTACCTGTTGGTAGCCCCGACCTTCAATAAATTGCAGATATTCACCATTAGTTACCAGCCGATTTGCTAATTGGAAGTCTGGTAAGTAATGAGTATGCCGAGGTGATTCATTATCATAGGCGAAATTAGCGCTTGTATGGCCAATTTTATAGTTACCGGCAGCTTGTTCATGCCATTTTATTTTAGCTACATCACTATAGGGTAGGGGAGTAGTAAGGTTCTTGCGGTAAGCGGGTTTTAGTGGATTGACAGAAAAGTTATGCTTGATATCCATGAGCAGCAACTCCTGATGTTGCTGTTCATGATTCAAGCCAAGTTCGATGAAAAACTGTAGCTGATTATTAGGTTCTTGTTCCAGCTTATCGAAAAGTTCAGTCAAAGCTTCATCTACGGCACGGCGGTATGCGTATACTTCCTTGACTAATGGACGCGACAATAAACCGCGTTGAGCCCGAGGGTGGAATGTACCTAGCGTTTCGTAATATGAGTTGAATAGTATTTCAAATTGAGGGTGAAAGGGTTGATAATTCTTGTGATGCGGTTTGAGTAAAAAGGTTTCGAAAAACCAGGTGACATGGGCGAGATGCCATTTAGGTGGACTCGTTTCAATAATTGACTGGATTTGATAGTCTTCTGTTTCTAACGGTGCACAAATCTGTTCGGATATATGGCGTATTTGTTGGTAACGTGCTCTCAATATCTGGAGGTTTTGCATGGATGCCTATGAGTTTCAGACTATTCAGGAGATTTAAATTTTAACCTACCTGTTCAGGAAAGGAAATTTAATTGGAAAAATCAATCCGTTTATAATTCGATTGATAGCAGGCTAGGTTGAATCTTTGCTTAGATAATGGAAATAATTAATTTTCCAATGTGCTAATTTATAGGTTATCTATAAGAGGGTTAACATAGGATGCGCTTCGTTCCTCAGCACATCCCATGCTTTTTACCTTAACTGAGTTATAGAACGTGAGAGGCTGGGACAATATTTTTCCATACGCATATCCCTTAGTGACGAAATTAGATCAATATTTTCCGCATCCGTAACTGCGCGAAGTATAGAAGTACTCAATGTAAAAGCATTGAGACAATGCTTTCTGGCATGGAATAAAACGTTGACAGTTTCTCCTGTTGGTGCGTTTTATTTAAAGCATCATCATTGACTGTCTCCTCAGCAAAGGCTAGACAATTCGCACACCAGCTAGCATAAAAATCAATAAAAATTGGTTTCCCGCTGGCTCTAGCTTGCTTCTGAGCTTCCGCCAAAGAATGCAGCCAGATAATTCCGCCTGCATCAGTAGTATTATGCTCTGCAACCGGCACATTAACTACCGCTCCCTCGGCACTAGCGGTGCCGATTACAGACATATGGTTAAGCCCTGAGATGAGCAACCAGCCGCCTAAAATAAAGCCGACGACACCCACAAAACGATTCAACTTCTTTGATGGGAGCTGATCATGCTCTGCTCAACCTAATATATTTAAATGCACAATGGCAACCCATAAGGCAACCAAGGCCCAAGCAAGCATCAAAGTAACCTCTTCGGGCACCTGTAGAACACTCATCCCTTTATGAAAATAAGTGTAGGCGAAATAAAGAATTGCAAAACCGAAGGCATATTTTACTTTATTCATCCAATACCCTGAGCTAGGTAGCTAATGAGTCAGGGGTTTCAGGAGATGGAAGCGTTCGAGGTAGTAAGAGATCAGGTTCTTTTTTTCAAATAACAGAAGAGATTGCACAAGGCGGTGCAAAGACAAAGTTTAAGGCTAATATTAAAGTCATCAAGGAAAGTCGCAAAGGTGGGTATCAAGATCAAAACGTCTTAGTTCAATATGTTGGTTGGGGCGGCCTTTCACAAGCGTTTGTTAAACCTGATGGTAAGGTTGCCAAAGGATGGGGAAAAGAAGCGGTAGAGCTTAAAAGCCTACTATCGGAAAGCGAGTACGAAGCGGCCCGAAGCACTCCGCGAAATGCTCATTACAAATCAAAATCAATCATTAATGCAATTTGGTCAGGCGTAGCTGACGCCTAGAAAAAATAATTTTTGGCTCAGTTTCTGTCATAAGCAAATTGGGATTATTTTCTAAGCATAACTGGAGTTCATTTTCACTCTTGAAATGCTCTTTTTTCATATATTCGCTATTTATAGAAATTGCCATTATTTTCCTCTAAAAAAAGCTAACGCTCAGCATAACCTGAGTCGGTTTTATACAGAGCAAAACGAAGTGGAGCGGCGTGTAAAACCGGTCAGCGTTGATGCAATTGTTAGCGCTTTTAATTACATAATACATTGATTATGGAACGAGTCTCATCTGAAAACACATTTAATTCTTTTTCAGTTAAATAACCATTTTTATACCACAATGCGAGCTTATAAACTGCATTACTTCTTTTTAGATCATTGAACATATCTGCAACATCCTTATCTCTTGTATTTACAATATCCCAGATCTTTAAATATGCTTTATGATTATTTTCTTCTTTATTTCTGATCACCTGGTTTATTTCATCCAAAATATTAGCACAAACAGCATTGAGCTTTTCATCCTTCATTGCCCTTATTTTTTTCCAATCTTTTTCTAGAATGCCTGACATTGTATTACAATATTGTTATTAATATTTGTTGCGCTAACGACAAGCTCAGATGACGCAGAAAGATACACGATGAACTTCAACGACGCACTGAACGTTGATAAAAAACTAACCTTTGAAAACGAGTCACGCTTCCTGCGTTCAGCTGGAGCGCCTTGTTAGCAATTGTTCTTCGAGTCGCTCAGCTAACCAAAGTTTTATTATAGATTGTCGTGTTACACCAACTCGATTTGCTTCTTTGTCCAGGGAGTCAATTATCCAAACAGGAAAATCTACATTGACTCTTTTTTGTTTTTGATTTGGACGCTTTAAGGTAGACAAGTCAAGGTCACTAATAATATCTTCATTGTCATCATCAAATTTTTTATCAAAAACTTCAGCTTTCATATAGCTCTACCTCGGACTTTCGTGATCGTCTAACAGAAAATATTCTGATATAGCTTTCACGATAAGTTATAACAGCTGACCAGTGTTTGTTACCAATACAGCCAATCAATAAAAATCGTGCTTCATTATCAGATGTGGCTTGAACTTCAAGAAGATCAGGGTCTTTCCAAAGTGCTTGAGCAGACACAAAATCAATCTTGTGTTTACTTAAATTAGACGCACTCTTTTTTTCATCAAATTCAAAATGATACATGGCATAGAATATATACCATAAATACGTACTTTTCAAATTAAGTAAAAGTTTGGTGGACTAAACCATCAACTAAAGAGAATGTGCATTTTAAAGACTGTGGTTTTTAACATAGACACGAGCGCACATACTTGCGAGCTAAAGCCTGCCTTCCTGAAAATAAATAATCGTTTGAAACCAACTATACCTCAAGTATAGCTTTTGCTATATTTTTCGTTGGCACAAGAGCTAAAGTAAAAGCTGTTATCACTATCTAACAGAAACTCTACTGTGCCCGCATTTGCTATTTAAGTTTACTCAGACTCCCGTTATGACTGATAAATAACATTGAGTGTTCTCTGTTAGTTTTCTATGATAAAGCAATATCACAGAGACAGGAAACAACGAGATGTCTGTTTGCCAACACCAATTCCTCCCAAATCCGGCCGCTGTCACGCGTGTATATCAGCGCCGGCAACCGGAACGAACAGCGGCCTACCAAATCGTTCAACACCACCTGGAAACCTGGTTAAGTAGCACGCGCGAGGCCCATCCGGATGACAATCCAGTCCCCTATTATGTTGAGCGTGATCTACGCAAGTTTCTGGAATGCGGTATCCTGGCGCATGGGTTTGCCCGCGTTCGATGTGAAACCTGTGGAGAAAATTTCCTGATCGCCTATTCGTGTAAAGGCCGTGGCATCTGTTCATCCTGCAATACCAAACGTCTATTTGAAACGTCAGTTAACCTGTTAGAACATCGGTTTCCTCAGGTTCCCGTTAGGCAGTGGGTGATTGCTTTGCCGAAGTGACTACGCTATTTTCTGCTCCGGGACAGTCAATTAACGGGCCGCGTATTGCAAATTGGCTTGCGAGTGATAGAGCGAACCCTAAGAGAACATTGTCCGGACGCACCGCACACTGCAAAATACGGCGGCATCACTTATATCCATCGTTTCGGCTCAACGCTTAATGCCCATCTGCATTATCACAGTTGCCTTATTGACGGCGTCTTTGCGCAAACCGAAAACGGAT
>Ga0233449_1000906_pt1 | contig 30256 bp, 28 predicted proteins | sample SI_124_October20_FD_183012 | JGI IMG/M metagenome (GOLD analysis project Ga0233449, IMG submission 183012) | Seawater microbial communities from Saanich Inlet, British Columbia, Canada - SI_124_October2016_200_MG | ecosystem: Environmental > Aquatic > Marine > Inlet | place: Canada: British... | reverse complement strand
GATGACAATACAAATGAATTGTTAGAGAAAGAATTATCTCATTCAGGAGGAGTAAATCAAAATGGCTCACAGATTCAGGGTATGTTTAAGATTATTCCATCTACAAATGCAAACTCATATAATATCAAAGATTCAGTAACTGCAAATAACGGTATTACATATATTACTGGTGAATTGATTATGGACGCAACAAGTGTATATTTTGGTGACAGGGTGCTAAATGGAAAAAGCTCTACGCAATTATATGCTGCAGCAAAATCACCTTCAGGCAATTGGCTTTGGGCGACACAAACCGTACCGTGGAGTGATACAAATGGTTCTGCAAGCGCCAATTCTATTGCCCTGTCATTTGATCAAAGATCAATAGTAATAAGTGGCAGTTATAGTTCCTCAATTGATTATGAAGGGACTTCTATTTATGCAACATCTGCTATTGAGCCAATCATTATGATGATAAATGCTGATACTGGTGCGCTTGAATGGAAAGATACCCTCTCTTCATCAACAGGTCAAGGAGAATTTACGGATGCTATTTTTTCAAACGAAAATGGAGGTGAATATATTATTGCAACTGGCACATATAGCGATGGCCCTTTTTATGCTGCTGGGCAGTCATTCTATGGTGGAAATGGGGATGTTTTTGTTTCCAAGTATGATATTAATGGGACAATACAATGGCACACAGATAATTGTGCGGCAAATGATGTGGATGGTGCGTGCTCGTCAAATGATGGTATTGAGGAGAGTTTGCATATTTCATCTGACGGCTCAAGTTATTTCATTGGTGCATCATACCAAACTTCAACAAAATTCGGCTCAAAAGAACTAATTTCTCCTTGTACAAATTCAAGTCTCCATATAGCACTATGGAAAGTAGATTTTAGTGGTTCTTCTCAATCAGCAGCAAGTATTTTTGAAAACAATTGTGGTGCAACTATCTTTGATGTTGAATATTCCGGCCTTGAATATTCCAAGCAATCTGAATTATTGTATTCTAGCCTTGTTTTCGGCACTAGTAGTGCTGCTGCAGGTTGGAATTATGACTCAAAAGTATATTCGCATAATAATGAAAGTTTGGAATCTACTATTGAGGCAAATGCAAGTGCAACTGATTCAACATCAAGTATTTTAATTGCTGATATAGCAATTGATTCTGCAGGTAATCTACAAGTGTTGGCCTCAGCAATCGGTAATTATTCTGTCAATTCAGACAGTATGTCATTAGGTCCATATTATAACTCCATTATGGGAAAATTTGTTTTTGAAATATCTCCGAATGGATTAACCGTTGGACAAAAACTTGCTTTGCCTAGTGCAGAAGGTAGTCAACAGATTTCTGCAATGACAGATGGCAGAGTAATCATTTCTAGCATAGTCTCCACTCAAGCATTTTCTATAGAGTGGGGCGGGAGCACAATATTGCTCTCTGCTAGTTCTGGCTATATGGCAGACTTTTTGTGGGATTATGACCAAGATGGGATTCCAAATATGTATGATTCCACTGCGTTCGTAAATAATGATCAGGACGTTGACAGAGATGGAATTATTAATTCTCTAGATAATTGCCCCATTATTTGGAATGCTGGGCAAGATGATTTTGATGGCGATGAGGTTCCAGGTTTTAGTGGAGGGGATGTTTGTGATATTGACATTGATAATGATGGCCTAAATAATACCCTCAACCCAATAGGCGACGGGGCTGACAAATGCCCCTTTGAGGCAGTGAATTCGACGAATGATAATAATCCAATAGATGGATGTATTGACTTGCCTGATATTGATGGAGATGGCATCCCTGATGATTCCGATGCTTGTAATGATACGGCACAAGGAGAAAATCTATCTAATGTATCCGCAACAGGATGTGATATTGTGTGGCCTGATTTATCAATAAACGATATTGATGGAGATGGCATCCCTGATGATTCCGATGCTTGTAATGATACGGCACAAGGAGAGAATCTCTCTAATGTATCCGCAACAGGATGTGATATTGTTTGGCCTGAAACAATTTGGGTCAACACCACGACAAATGATTGTAGTGCCTGTTCAAATGATAATACTGCTAATATTTCTCAATCAAACAATTCTTCAGCAGAAGAAGTAGATACATTTTTGCTTGACCCAGAAGATGTTGAGGATGCAGTAATCATAGCTGGTGGCGGAGTAGTTGGTGGTGGCGCAGCAACTGCCCTTGTCTCGAGAATAAGAACTCCGCGCGTTGGAGGAGGCGGGCGCTTCGGTGTTGGAGATGCTGCAGATGCAGTTTCACACATCCACATGCCCAAAAAGAAAGGTTCACTCGGTTCAGATCATTATTTCAAACCTGGGCTTGAAAGGCAAACTATGATGGCTGAATCGGCCGATACATTGTTGGATGACTATGTTGAAGATTGACCCCATTGGGTATCGTCAACAATTCCGGGGACTCAACTTTACCCATCCCACCCAACTCTCTCTCAATTTCCATTCCCTTTGCACCGAATATCTACTTACTAACGCTTCAATACTTGGGTTAATAAAGGTCAAAGCCGATAATTCATTACTAAGCGGTGAAAAAATGAATGATTTGAACTCAGTACTACATTACGGCGTTTGGATAAGGCCCTCTTTAGACATCGTTAATGAGAATCTTTCTGCGTATTGTTTAGAAGGTGAACCCTGTGGGCCGGAAGGCCGCAAGGTGGGGAAGGGGACATGCCAGTAAGATTAGGACCGGCGGGAGTTCCGCTCTCTTGTAAAGGGCGAACTATTGTTGAAGGCATAGATGATATCATCGCCCTTGGCCTTGATACAATGGAAGTTCAAACTGTTCGCTTGGTTGCACCAAATCATTTTGACCAATTTTGGCAGGCCGGAGTTCTAGCCAATAAAGCAAATTTTGAAATGAATATTCACGGCCCTTATTATGCTGAATTACTTGGAAATAGTTCCCAGAGGGCTCGCTCCTTCGCAAAAATGGAATCTGCACTACAAGCAGGCAAGGTGCTCAATGCACGCCATATCACCTGCCACGTAGGCCATTACGGGGAAACCGGAAGGGGGAGAGAGGCCAATGAGCAAATAGCCAATATTTTTGCTGGTGTGGTTGACCGAGCAAATCAACTTTGGGGAGATGGGGAAGAATACCCTGCATTCCCTTGGCTTGAGGATGGCACCCCAATGAAAATCGGAATAGAAACCAGTGGGCGACAAGAACTATGGGGTTCATTGGAAGAAGTTTTGGAAGTTGTAAATCATGTTGAAGGAACAATTCCTGTAATAAACATGGCTCATATTCATGCTCGTGGCCATGGTCGCTTGAAGACTTCTGAAGATTATGGCGAACTTTTCGATTTGGTTCGTGAAACTATTGGTACAAAGACCTTCTATTGCCATTTCTCTGGGATCGAGCATCGTTCTGGAAATGCTTTGCACTATACTCAAATCAAAAAATCTGATTTGAATTTCGACCCAATTGCTGAATTCCTTGTTGAAGATGGCGAATGGCTTGATGTCACAATTATTTCTGATTCACCTTTACTTGAACACGATGCTATGTTCATGTACCAAAGTATCGAGAAGTGTCGGCATCGTCAACTTGAGCGTAAAGCTCGTGATGAGAGGCAAAAGAAAGTAGTATCTCATGCCGGAATGGAAAAGTCAGGCGCAGAAAATGACGAAAATGCTGATTCTGATGCAGAAAAGTCTGGGCAAGAAAAGGCCGAACTAATCGCTGCTGAAGATGCTGTAGTTCAAGCCGAGAAAGATGCTGCTGTCAACGAAGAAACAGAAGGCGGGTCAGAATCTGAAGGCGAGGCCGAATCTGAAGCCGAGGCCGAATCTGCAAGTTCTGATGAACAAGCAAAAGAGGCAACCAAGAAAACGCAAAAGAAGCCAACAAAGGCCAAGAAAGCAAAGGCTTCTGCTACTACCGACTCCACCACTGGCACAGATGATGAAGATGATCTGTTCAACTCTGAAAATGATGATGACGATTTATTTTGAACTCAAAAAATCAGGTTTTATCCGAAAGTGTTGAAATGTGTTTGCTTGTGGAGCGGAATACCCAAGGGACAGTAACTCAGTTGGGAGAGTGCGGCACTGAAGATGCCGAAGTCGCTGGTTCAAGCCCGGCCTGTCCCACCAAACTCTGCCTTCACGATTTCTTGAGCGCGTAAAACAATGTCTGTATTCACTGAGTACTGAAATAGCGAGATTCGGAAAGTTACTATTAATCACCCTCCGCCATCTTATTCTTGTTAGTCTGGAGGGCGTTTTCACCAACTATAGCCGCTGGTTTCATCAACGCGAGGGCGTGCGCTTACACTATGGGCAAAGTGGACGAGGCAATTGCGGCCTTCTGCACCGGCAAACCTGTGTGCCTTTTCGACTCCGAATACCGCGAAGGGGAAACCGATTTGTTGTTTCCTGCGGCTTCAGTTGTACCTGCAATGATGCGCCAACTTCGGCAAGATTGTGGCGGTTTACTCTTCTTAGCAATCGGTGATGAAGTCGGTGAGCGCTTTGGTCTGCCTTGGCTTCAGGATTTACACACCAATCCCGATTTAGTTGCTGCTCATCCAGTCTTATCCGAATTGGTGACAGACGACTTACAATATGACTCTCGTAGTGCTTTTACCTTATCTCTAAATCATCGAAATACCTATACTGGAATCACAGATAAGGATAGAGCATTAACTACCCGTCGTTTTGCTGAACTTTTTAGTGAATTGGAAAGCAGTGGAGCAGATGAGGTAGCGAGTCGGAAGGCATTGGGCGAGGAATTCCGTACCCCCGGCCATATTCCTGTCTGCCGTGAAACGCCAGGTGGTTTATCTGCCCGCGAAGGACATACCGAATTGGCGGTTGCACTTGCAAGGCTAGCCGGATTACCACCTGTGGTAATAGGTGCTGAAATGTTGCAACCCGATGGTGACTTGGCACTAACTGTTGCTGCTTCACGTGCTTGGGCACTGGAGAGAGGTATCCCCTTCCTTTCAGGTGAAGAATTGAAGGCTGTAGTTCTTCAATAATCGGTTGTTGGTTTTGTTCTAATTATTCATTATTGACATCATCCTGTTTGAGGGTTAACGCCAAAACCAATTAACCCCCCCCCGAAATAGAGGCGAGTTTGAAATGCATGTATTGGCTGTAGGAGTTTTTGACTTACTCCACGCAGGTCATCTTCATTATCTTGAGCAGGCGAAGTCTCTTGGTGACCATTTGACAGTTATTGTTGCACACGATGATACGGTGCGAGAACGCAAACATGAACCAGTTACCAGCCATGATTTACGCTGCAGGATGGTAAAAGGATTGAAACCGGTTAACGAGGCAATTGTTGGAAATCCTCCAAGCGTACCAATTTTTGAAATTCTTGATGACGTTAACCCGGATATTATCGCTTTAGGATACGACCAAGAACACGCTGAAGAAAACATCAGAAGTTCACTCAAAGATCTCGGCAAGGGGCATATTCAGGTGCGCAGAGTAGAAGGTTTGTCTGACGACCTAGATGGTACTCGCAAAATAATTGCCCGAATTCTTGAACTTCGCACAAAAAACGGCTGGGGTGAGTAAATGTTCACCGGAATAGTCCAAGGCATGGCCACAATCATCTCTCATCAAATCAATAGTGGCGGCAGCCGCTTAACCCTTGAATTACCAGAAGGTAGTGAAAAATCCCTACAAATCGGAGCGAGTATTGCAGTCGATGGAACCTGTTTAACCACAACAGAAATGGAGGGAAGAAGAGTTCACTTTGATTTAGTTGGTGAGACTTTGGCAAAAACTTCACTTGGAATCCGCGCAGCAGGTGATAAGGTAAATATTGAGAGGGCTGCAAAAATCGGTTCTGAAATAGGTGGCCATTTGATGTCGGGTCATGTTAGTGATATTGCAAAAATTATTGCTGTGGAGGAGCCTGAGGGAAACCATATTCTTACTTTGTCAGTAAATGCCGACTTAATGAAATATATTTTACCTAAAGGCTTTATTGGACTCGACGGTTGTTCATTGACGATTGTTGATACCGATGCAGAAATGGGTACGTTCACAGTTTGGTTAATCCCCGAGACTCTTTCGGTAACTTGCTTTGGGCATCGCGGCCTTGATGCGCTCGTAAATGTTGAAATTGATTCTCAAACTCAGGCTGTGGTTGACACGGTTATTTCTTACATGGAAAACAATGCTTAGGTGATTATATGACTTCAACAAATCCAAAAATTGCAATAGTGTGTGGGTCTTTTCACAAGACTGAGGTTGAAAAAATGCTTTCAGCCGCAAAGCAAACCGCTGCAAAAATAGCGTTAGAAATTGACGAAGTAGTTTGGGTTCCGGGGGCGATGGAAGTCCCCTTGGCTCTTGATCGCCTACTGAGCAGAGAAGAAATCGTTGGCGCTGCTTGTCTTGGGATTATTGAAATGGGCGAAACGCAACACGGTTTAGTGATGGGTCAGGCAGTTGTCAAGACCGTGATTGAATTGCAATTGGTTCACGAAAAGCCTGTCGGACTAGGCATTATTGGGCCAGGGGTAATGCCCAATCAAATAGAGGCTCGTTTGATTCCACATGCCGAGGCGGCAATTGCTGCAATTGCGGCAATGATATGAGTACACTCACGAGAAAATACTTGTTATTGCCTTTGGTGAAGAAAAAATCAATTATTCCGGATAATTGAACAATTCACTATTAGCCAATTTCAATTCTTTCAGTCCGATTATCATCAAAGGTAATAACATATACATTAGTGCCGCTATCCTGAAAATTATCAACATCAGCGATTTCCAATCCAAGATTAATTACTGTTTCGAAAGCAACATTATTTCCCTCAAGCAAAAAATTCAAAGTTGTAATTGGTGTAACTTCGTTGAAGGTTGTGGATTGCCACCCCCTCACGGGGTCATTTGAACCGTTGTAAGATTCAAATTCAGAGATTGAGTTCAATTGCGTTAAGGTCAAACTTGAATTATCTATCATGCTGGAAAGGATAACGTTATTTTGATTGCTATCATTGATGATTACATCTTGACCTATATTGAATATTTGCGTATATTTATGATTTTCATCGGACTCAATTTGGTCATGGAAATATACCGCACCTTCATTGAAAAAGATTACAGTTCGGGAGATTTTCACTCCGTCATACATTGAATGGCTAGCCTTTACATAGCTATATTCTGATGTGATGCCATAGTGCTCGATGGCAGTAGTGCCAATATTGTTTGAATCTTCGATGTCATATGATTCATCTCCGACTGCAATTGTATTATGGGCAAAAACACTTCTCATTAGAATCCGATAGGGGTCTCTTTCATCGTAATTATACTTCCCTGAATCGACAAAATAATCTGTATCTTGGTATGTCAATACAAATGATAAATCATCACATTGTTTATGCTTAGTAACCATATGAAATCGGTTAAACAATGCGAAGTAAATTGCAGGAGAAACATCCCAGTCATTCTTGAAAAGAGCCACACCTGCATCAACATAAACGCTACTATCTTGTTCGTTCTTCACACCCAAGTCTCCATCACTTACCACATACAATAGATGTTCATTGATGATTTGGCTTTCATTCATCCCCAGTAAATTAGTTGCCGTAGAATCTCCAATTAGGGGGGTAGTTCCATCGGCTTTGGAAAGATGCACCAAATATTCCTGCATTTTGTATATTGTCGAATCCAACTCCTCAATACTAATGCCGTAGTGATTGGCAAATTTTGATATGGACATAAATAAGCCCATGACCAAATAATGGTACGAAGTACTGTGTTCTTTGTGGACTCCAGTCAATGTGACATCCTCATTCAAGTGAAGGGAAAGTCTCGAAATACTAATTTCTAACCATTCATCACTACTCTCGAAAATAGGGAATAATACTGCCAATTGCATGAGGGCTCTGTCTTGATAGATCCCGTGATTTATCCCCCAAGAATAATTCTTATCTTGTGCGGTGAAAATACCATGATTATTTAGCATGTTAAGAAATTCATTTGCAAATTCCTCGTCGAAAAGGGATGAATCCCGATAATAATCCCAAAAATATGTCAGTGTAATTATCCGATTGGCAGTACTGTGATCACCCCAAGCAAACCTCGTGCCGGAATTATTGTAGGGGTTTGGATTATGTTCCATCCAACTTTCAATAAACCATTGTGCCTTCTCAATATATACGGTGTCGTTCGTCAATTCATATGCGTTCACCAAGAAACTAACCATTCGTAAACTGTGAAAATAAAAGACCCATGTCTCATCATCATAGGGGTCTTCAGACCAATCCAAATTATCTTCATCATAAACATATGAATCCCAATATCTAAGGAGGAAAATCTCATTATTATTGACTAAATTATCAGCGATTTCAACTGTCTGAGAGGTTGGAGGAGTTCTTTTTTCATACTGGTGCTCATCATATTGCTGCCAAAATTGTTGAGCCTCATCAATGTCATAGTTGACAAATTGTTTATACTCATTGCTGAGGCAACCTGCTAATGTTGAAAGGAGTAGCAGAACAGTCAATGATAGCGATACTGCTTTGGCCACACACAGATTATTGAGTAAAGGTATTTGATTATTTTGTATTGCTCAAACACCTGACGATTATTGAACGACAAGATTGATTTACCCGCAGGGAACCATGATGCTCAAACTTATTTTCTAAACACCATCCATACGCCATCGGTATTTCAGTAGGGCGCCCTCAAATCCGATACTATCTAACCCAAATACAAGTGCTTATTCGTATACTTGTTGGAGACCTTGTTATGCGCACTGTAAACCACATCATCCCCACTCATACCGTTCTTGAGGGTGGGGGTTTCAAAGTTCGCCGACCCGTTGCGATGGGGAGACTCATGAGTCCTTTTTTGCTTCTTGATGAGATGGGGCCAGCAGATTATGGACCCGGTGAGGCAATTGGAGCCCCATGGCATCCACATCGTGGTTTTGAAACTGTAACATACATGCTTGCAGGGCAGATGCAGCACGAGGATAGTGCTGGAAACAAAGGTGATTTGGGTCCCGGTGATGTTCAATGGATGACAGCAGGTAGAGGCATCATACATTCAGAAGAACCACACATCGATTTTCAAGAAAATGGTGGCCGGATGCATGGTTTCCAAATTTGGATTAACCTTCCTGCAAAGCACAAGATGATGGAACCCCGTTACCAAGAAATCCCTGCGGAGAATTCTCCTACCACTGAGAAAGATGGAGTTTGGGTTCGCGTGGTTGCAGGTGAATGCTTAGGATTACAATCATCCATTGATACAAAGGTCCGAATCGAGTATATCCATGCAAAAATGGATGTAAATTCTACTCTTGAAAAGGAAATTGATGAATCATTGAATGCAATGATTTATGTCTTTGGAGGGGAAATCATTGTCCAAAACAAGACCGTCAAAGATGGTGAATTAGCACTCTTGTCAGAAGGTGAGAGAATTGTGATTCAATCCAATGTGTCCTCTGAATTTCTAATATTAGCAGGCCCAGAATTAAATGAGCCAATTGCACGACATGGCCCATTCGTGATGAATACTAGAGAAGAAATCCAACAGGCATTTTTCGATTATCAAAATGGCACATTTACAAATTGACGTCTGAATGAATTCTGCTCAACCCATTCAAGGAAATGGCTAAGCACGGGTCCAAGCAACTCACCTGCTTTGCCATTAGGTAATAATCAAGCCCAGACGGTAATATATTCGTAAACTAAGTAGATACCGACAATAAATAATACAGCACCACCGACTTGACTTGCGGTGGGGTCGTCTCCAGCCCCGCCATTGGTTTGATGGAATGTGATGACGGTAAATGGTTGTGAATTGTCTTCCTTCAATGTTTCATACATGCTGATAGTTTGTGGCTCTGAGTTTGACATGCATGGTGAGCAGGAAAGCGAAGTAAAAACTTCAACAACTGGTCTGTGAGTCCAATCATTAGGATATTCTCGAGGGCCCAAATTGATTATTTCCTCAATAATAATAGTAGTTTCTTGCTCAGAGTTAGTACTTGCAGCGAATGGAGCAGCGACCACAGTCAACAACATTACGCCGACCATACAAAATGCGGAAAAGCGGCCCTCAATGGTTACCCTACGCGAAACCCCTATATTTTGGTTTATCTATTCTAAGTTGGTCGGACCTTCTCCATCAATTTTCAGGGGATTGTGCGAGAAGAAATTACTTGAACCAAAACAACGATGAAAATTTCTTGTAGTCATTACAGTCTATAGAGTATGCACTGGTCCACTGCTTGCCCATTGAAAGGATGGGGTTTTGATTGGGTTGGGAGATAAACTTAGTTTTTGTAATTTGTAAATACTAAACGCGATTTAACTCACTTACTTCTACTACCGTTTCCTCATTACTTTCTCCATCGCCCTCATATGCGAACCATAGCCCTTCAGAATTCTTCTTCCCTTTTCTGTTAATATTCTTTATTTTGTATGCGCCGCCAACCGAAAGAAGTATCCCAAATACCATTCCTGCTGAGGCTATACCTTGCATATATCCGTATTCTAAGCAATTTCTACTATCGGATAATTCACATTCTATTCTCATATCACCTAAAAATGCAAAAAGTGGCATGAATAGCAGATAGAAAAGTAAACCCGCAGATAGAATGTTAGATGGTTTCATACTTGGTCTAGATTCTATGAAATATTAAACCATTCCCAAGAATAATTGTTTACAGGTGAGTTCAGGGGGTTCATCTGAATGTCCATGAAGCGGATTTACAATTTCAAAGGGCTTTGCATGAGTATTCCACGACCTTGTGTGAAGTATTTACTTGAACCACTTACCCTCATGCTCAGAATTACCGAATCAGTCAACTCGCAGTGTGCATTAATATTTTCTTGCATTGGACCCAAATAAAAACAAAAGACTCAGTGAACAACTTATTTGGCCACCTTAGTGAATAATCTGATGCGCAGATTGTAAAACATTAAACGAGCGCACTCTAAACAAATGTTATGGATGAGGAATCAGTCGGCTTCAAAACTCGCTTTTTTTCAATGCTGGTTCGCTTGCTCACGCTTTTCTTGATTGTTGGAGCATTGTATATCTCAACAGAGGGGATTTTCGTAATACTATTGTTATTCATTATCGTGGCTCCATTTGAAAAATTGTTCCCGCGCCATAAAGGACAGAAGATTCGCCGACCTGCCCTTGACACCGATGTAGGATATGCTCTCGCATCCCCATTGCTTGGCCTCCTAACCGGTGCAGTAACCATATTCATTGGAGTATTAAGCCTAGCATGGATTCCAGGATTACTCATCAAACCCTATGTGGCAATGATACCGGAACAATACATGCCTGTCATTGGGTTGTTGTTATTTGACTCACTGATCTATTGGACACATCGTTTCTATCATGAAATTCCCGTATTGTGGAAATTTCACGCCATTCACCATTCAACCGAACATCTTGATTGGGCAAGTGGTTTTCGAACTCACCCCCTAGATGGAACAATTCTTGCCCCTGCATTTTTCTTTCTAATTGCTGCCGGTTTTAGTCTTGAAATCACGGGAACGTTGGCTGTGGCTCAGATTATCCTTGGGTTGTTTCTTCATGCCAATGTGAACTGGAAATTGCGATGGCTGCACCGCATCATTATCACGCCTGAGTTTCATCACTGGCACCACACCAACGAACGCGATGCAATATGGACTAATTATTCCACATTTCTTCCAATATGGGATCAATTGTTTGGAACTTATTTCATGCCAAAAAATCGGAGGCCGATGAGGTACGGAGTGGACGAAGAAATCCCAAAAGGTATACTTCGACAATTGTGTTATCCATTCCGAGGTTGGAATAATCCGGCGTGGTACCTGTTTCATCCGTTCAAGAGTTTGAAACTATTTTTTATCTTCTATTGGGTCACACTCAAGTCAATAATGAAATCGATATTTCGCAAGCGTGGAGCAAAACCGTGGGATTTGTTTCCTGAAGAAGGTTGAGCGTCGGAAATTCAACGATACTGCCTCAATGGTGTAATGAGCCCGTGTTAATGACAGGTGTCGTATCTGTTTCTGAACACAAGACTACAAGCAAATTACTGACCATTGTCGCTTTCTTTTCTTCGTCAAGAACGATGATGTCCTTTGCGCTTAATTGTTCCAAGGCCAATTCAACCATTCCAACCGCACCATCGACGATTTCACGTCGGGCGGCGACTACTGCACTTGCTTGCTGTCGACGTAGCATTGCTTGAGCAACCTCTGATGCGTAGGCAAGATGGCTGATCCTTGCTTCTAATACTTCAATACCTGCCCGACTAAGTCTAGCCTGAACAGATTCTCTGAGTTCCTGTGCAATAACTTCTTGATGGCTTGAAAGAGCAACGCCGCCTTGATCTTTCTCCTCAATGATATCGTATGGATATTTTGTTGCCATTGCCCTAAGAGCAGCCTCACTTTGAATCTGGACGTAATTAATGTAGTCATCAACTTCGAAGAGGGCTTCGGCTGCATCGTAAACACGCCATACAACGACGGCTGCAATATCGATTGGATTGGCATTGACATCGTTTACTTTTAATTTAGCAGATTCAAAATTTCTAATCCTAAAGATCACTTTAGTTTTCTCGTAGAGAGGATTCACGAACCATCGGAAACCTTCTGTCTTAACCGAACCAGAATATTTGCCGAAAAATTGGAGTACTGCGGCCTCATTTGGATTAATAATCACATATGAATTCCACATTAGACACCATAATATACCTATGATGCTCTGAACTAAGATTCCCAAAGCAATACCAGCCCCACCCAAAGCGTAGAGAATAAACGTTGCAAGGAAAATAATTGGAACCACAATGATGTGAATGAAAAGGCCAAGCCATCCATTAAGTGATACCTTTTCGATATCTTTAAACTGTTTTTCTCCGAGCGAAGAGTTTTTTGAGTCCATACTTTGCCCTACGGGTTGTATTTTATTATTTTTTGTATTGATGCCACTTGATATTCCTCCCACGCTAATGTAATATTTTGATTTTTTTCTAATAATGGGTCCCTCCTAAGGAAGATTAATTATTATAATAGGCTATTCTAAAACCAAGTCATGTAAAACACTCTTACAAGCATAATAGACCATTAGTACCAAGAGAGATTTATGTTGATACTCTTTGTGCAATTCTAATTGTGGCGATACGGTTTCGTTATGATCTGAAGAAAGAGTGACTTTCGAATGAGTTCCCCTCTGAAACGAGGTGTAACTACTGCCAACCTCTCTTGGCAAGAATGCCCATTAGTTAGCAACGAATAAGAGATTTAGGGCACCCTAAATCTTATAGGGGTAACCCCTCCCCCCTCGGTCTATGATGGCAGATATTTGGACCGGGGGTCTGATTGGATTTAGAGAAGCATTAGAGGCAACACTGATTGTGGTAATCTTCATGTTAATCCTGAAGAAATCCGAACGCCCCGAATTGATGAATAGCATCTGGAAAGGCGTTGGATTAGGTATCGTGGCAAGTATTTTCACTGCAATAGCATTTGAATTAATTATAGGAGGATTTGCCGAAAATGAAGCTTGGTTTGAAGGTGTACTAATGCTAGTTTCTGCAGGACTAATAGCGATTGTAGTATTTCATTTGATCAAGCATCACTCCAAATCAGAACTCGAAAAATTAGCAGAAGATGCGGTAACTGATCTCGATGGTGGGGCCAAAGCACTCTCGATAATTGCTTTCTTATCTGTATGGAGGGAAGGTGCGGAAACAGTGATTTTCATGTCTGCTGGAACCGAGACCAACTGGGCAATCCTTGGATTGCTAATAGGTATCTGTGCTGCAGTTTTCCTTGGATGGTTAATTCAATCCCGAGGCGCCAGAGTCAATGTCAAGAAATTTTTCACCGCTACGACAATCCTGCTGATTTTTGTCGGTGCTGGCCTAGCAGGTCACGGTGTTCATGAATTACAAGAGGAAGATGCGGGGATTATTCCAGTATACAATGAGGAAATATGGGATTTAAATCCAGAATGGGATGGTACAGGAAATGCTCCAGTAATGCATGACAAAGGAGCGATAGGTGGAATGATGCGAGCAATGGTGGGGTGGAATGGTGACCCTACAATGCTTGAATTTTTCACCTGGATGGGTTACCTCTCTATCATGGGTATCCTGTACAAGCGAGATACAGATGCTCATTCTCCAGCAGAAGAATCAGAGCCGTTTAACTGAATAAGTTTTTCTTGGGCAATGTTATTGGTTGTTGATAGATTAGCCCAGCCATGGACTCATATCTTGAGCACGCAAACATCACTGTAATCGATGTCGATGAAGCGATTCGTTTCCTCCAAACTGCAATGCCGGATTGGAAGGTTCGTGCAGATGTAAGTGACGAGGAAAGTAATTGTCGCAGATGGGTGCATCTCGGAACAGATACCAACTATATTGCCATAGAAGACAGGGGTGCAAAGGGAAAAGGTCTACATGAGCCTTATGTTGACCCCGGATTGAATCATCTAGGGTTCGTAGTCCCAGATGTTGCTGCAGTATCAAAGAGATTAATCGAAGCTGGGTTTACAGAGGGGATGAGTTCTCTGGATAATCCCAACCGTAAGCGTATCTACTTCTACGATGCTGATGAAAATGAGTACGAATTTGTTGAGTATATCAAGTCGGATTTCACCTCACAAAATGATTACTCCGACGCATAGGGTAAGCAAAGGATACTCATTCAAACGGGGGTATTCGCATGGGTTTCGTAAGGGCCCTCCTAATTTAGAACCCATTAAGATATAACCTGTATGCTATGGGAAGAATTGTGACCGAAGATCAGCCGCATGAGGAAGCCGCCAATATTACAAAAATTATTGGAATAGGTTCTATTTTGGTATTCATCATTTCAATCGTATTAATTTTTGGATATGATGGACAAACATCGGCAGGTCCAATGGCGGTTACAGATGGGTGTTGTATTGGTGGGATAGGTTTGGTTGCATCGTGTGCGCTATTCTCTATTGCCTTGCTACTCGACTGGATGGCCTCAAATTCACTCCCTAATAAGCAGAATCGTGTGCAAATGATTCCTCCAGAGATCACAGATAAAGATTGATTGGTTAGTGTTTACAACTGTTGCCCCTTGCTAATCTCAGTAATGGCTCCGTCAAAGGCAGTTTGAGCAAGACGCAATAATGTCTTGAGAATTGGTGATACCTCACAAAAGCGGGCCAAAGTGAACGCCTGCAGCGATCACGATGCTAGATGCGATTACAATTAACACATTGTCATCAATCGGTCCAAACTCATAGCGTTCAATAAATGAAGCGACTGCACCTGATAGTGCACCCCATAGTGGAATTGAAGGGTCTGCATTCTCTCCTAAGATGTAGCCTAAGGGAATGCAAAGAATAGCCATGCCCAAGTTACCCCAAGCACTCTTAGTTCGCTTTGCAAACATCTTATTACGAATAATTCCAGTGACTCCGTCGCCATATGCCATGAACAAGGCTGGCAGAATAGCAAGCCAAGCATCATCCAAGTAATGCCACAAAGCAAATACTGAGATTCCAAGCATAAATGCAAACGTTGCATCATTCATGTTCTGCTCGGTTTGCATCCACCACAGTCGCTTGTCTGTCATGTGAGCAGCAGCTAAGCCCGCAGCCCCTAATAGTCCGGCCAAGAGTGGATAGATTGGGTCTGTGAAAACTATTGGGCAAAGAATTAGTGGAACTCCTCCCGCAACCATATGGGCGATTTTGCGGTTGTAATAGACCGCAACCATGTTCTCGCAACCTTTCGACATAAGATAGGCATGAAATGGTTTGATAGCCATTACAGTGACAAACGAAAAAACACCAAGTCCGATAAACCACAACAACTGTGAATCAGTACCCATGCACATACGTGTGCGCTTACAGTGCATAATGCTGACTAACCATTATTCATCAATCATCGTTTGCTTTCCAATGCCGAATAGTGAGTGCCTTGTGCGGGGCTGCGCGCTAACAATCATTCTATAGACTCAGTGAAACACACTCACTTGGCTGGAAATAACAAAACAATAAGTAATGCCGATGCAAGGAGGTATTGCTTGAGTTGGCAACAAGTCGGCGTAAAATCGGCTGATTGACGAACTCTGAAGAGGAATAAATATGAGTGAAGTTAGAAATGTGATTATTATTGGTAGCGGGCCTGCTGGATATACTGCTGGACTGTATAATGCAAGAGCAATGTTGAATCCCCTGATGTTTGGAGGCTACATGTCGGGTGGCCAACTAATGCTTACTACGGATATTGAGAATTTCCCCGGCTATCCCGAAGGAATTTCTGGTGCAGAAATGATGATGCAATTGCGACAGCAGGCTGAAAAGTTCGGCCTTGAAGTTCACGACAAAGATGTTTCAAAAGTTGATTTCTCATCCTCGCCATTCACCGTTACTGTTGAAGGAGAGGAATACAAATCTCATGCAGTAATTATCAGTACTGGTGCCGAAGCGATTTGGCTCGGAGCCGAAAATGAGGATGCTCAAAAGGGCAGAGGAATTTCTGTATGTGCAACTTGCGATGGTGCCTTTTTCCGTGATCAAGAAGTATTAGTTATCGGTGGCGGCGATTCTGCAATGGAGGAAGCGACCTTCCTTACACGCTTTGCTAGCAAAGTGACAATCATTCATCGGCGTGAAGTATTCCGTGCCAGCAAAGTAATGCTTGACCGAGCAAAGACGCACCCAAAGATTGAGATGAAAATGCATCGTCAAGTAAAGACTTGGCTTTCTGATGACAATGGCTTGACTGGTGCAATACTTGAAGATCCAAGAGATGGGTCAACTGAAGAAATAGGCGTTACTGGTGCCTTTATTGCAATTGGTCATAAGCCGATTACTAAATTCCTTGATGGGCAAGTTGAAACCGATGAAAGCGGCTACATTGTTGCCAAGGAACATACCATGACCTCTGTGCCCGGCGTGTTTGCTGCCGGTGATGTAGTTGATACGAGATATCGTCAAGCCATCACCGCCGCTGGCATGGGATGCCAAGCAGCAATTGATGTTGAACACTGGCTAGAGAATAATATCCATAATTGATTAAGACGAGGAAATCTTCTATCTATACGCAAAAATCTCTGTGCTGAAAATGGTGATTGGAGTGAGTGCAGAAAATTCTATTGAGGAAACGGGTTTCTTGAGGAACCGCATTGCCGATTTGGTTTACCTCATTCATCTTCTCATCGTGCTATGGATTGCCTTTGGCTGGCTCGGCCCAGTTTGGGCTTTATGGGTCATGGTTGCGCTATACCTCGGTATTGAAATCCACTGGAAAATCCAAGATTCATGGTGCATTCTTAGAGACCTTGAGCGTTACTTACGAAAGCACCCGCGGCCTGAAATGCTAGGGCAACAGTCATTCATCACACGAATATTGGTTGGCTGGTTTGGTATTAATTTCAATCCAGCATGGGGCCCAGGTATTACAAAAGGTTGGGGAAGGCTGGCATTTATTATTTCTGTAGTCCGTCTCTACATGCATTATTTTTAGAAAATAATATCTCCCCAAACAAATATTTTCAGTCAAATGAAATATCTCTGTTTCGCCCGCAGATTGATGAAAGAGAAGCCGCACGCAATAGCATGGCGCATGACTTGTCGGCTGACGAGATTGCTCGTTATTCTCGGCACCTTATTTTACCCCAAGTAGGAGTAAAAGGTCAAATAGAAATATCAAAGGCTTCTGTTTTAGTGATTGGAGCAGGTGGCCTCGGTAGCCCTGTCCTCCTATATTTGGCTGCGGCGGGTGTCGGAAGAATTGGAATTATTGATGATGACCTCGTCGAATTGTCAAACCTACAAAGACAGGTCATCCACGGTACACCCCAAGTGGGTTTGCCAAAAGTGGCAAGTGCCCAAGCCCGTATTGAATCAATGAATCCTCTCATCAAGGTTGAAGCATATCATGCTCGCCTTACCGCTGAAAATGCCCTTGATATTATCACCGGATACGATTTAGTTGTTGATGGAACCGATAACATTCCTACTCGATATTTGATAAATGATGCTTGTGAAATTGTTGGAGTTCCATGGGTTTATGCATCCATCTATAGATTTGAAGGACAGTGCACTGTATTCAATTTCAACAATGGACCAAACTATCGTGACTTATTTCCAACCCCACCTCCTGCTGACAAAATCCCTTCCTGTGCTGAAGGCGGTGTAATCGGAGTATTACCTGGAGTAATGGGCACTATTCAAGCCAACGAGGCAATAAAAATAATTATCGGCAAAGGAAATCCCATAAGTGGGATACTACTGGTCTATGATGCCTTGGAAACAAGATTCCGGGGGCTCAAATACGGAAAAGATCCAAGCCGAGGCAAGGTAAGTGAACTGGGAACTTATGATGAATCAATGCTTTGTCAAAGCGAATCACTCACGCACCAAGATAATTCCAGCGAAAAGTTGCCAGCAGATACACCAATCAGTAAAGGGCAGAATATTCACGAAATTTCTGCAATAATGGCAAATGAAAAAAAAGCCGGTGGTTGGGAACCTTTTGTGTTAGATGTTAGAACTGAGCAAGAATCTGAAATAGTTTCTCTTTCCTTTACAGACCTCTTAATACCAGTTGCCCAAGTTCCAAATAATATTCAATCAATCCCAAAGGGAAAGGATGTGCTAATCTATTGCCATCATGGTACTAGGTCGCGAACTGCAGGGATATTGTTGCAAAAAATGGGCTTTGATGTAGATAATATTTACAGTCTCAGTGGTGGAATAAATGAATGGTCATTGAAAGTAGACCCTACTCTCCCTCGTTATTAACGGCGTTCAAAATTGATGCACAGAAAACACTCGGAGACGCAAAAACACCCTCAACATTGATGATGTGGTCATGTGAGACAGGTTTGTCGGAGGCAAGAATATGGCCAAGTTAATTATTGCTGATGAAAATGAAGGCCGGCGTAGTTTACTTGCCAATACCTTGGAGCGAGAGGGTTTCAACGTTACCCGCGGCTCAACCTTAAGGCAAACCGAAGCAACCGCATTAGCGACAATGCCCGAAATAGTAATCATTGATGCCGAATGGTCCACAGGTAGCGCTTTGGATTGTGCACAAAGGTTAGTTTCTGACCCTGAATTTGCATTTAAATGTAGGATAGTAATACTTTCTAGAGATAATAGCAAGGAATTCCTAATTTCCGCTGCTAAGGCAGGCGTTAGTGAGGTTCTCAAAAAGCCCCTTGACATGAAAGTATTGATAGAACAATTGTGGAAGCATGGCAAGAAACAATTCGTCCCACCGCCGGCAGAAATTGCTGATGCGGGAAATACCGATGGCACTTTTTCATTATCAATAGGTGCTGGTGAAACAGGTTTTGCCTTACCAATGTTACAAAATTTACTCGGCCCCGAAACAATAACTGCAGAGTTTGTTAATTCCTTGTTCGGAAGTTTGGAAGAAAAAAGTATTGATGTTTCAGAGGGTTTAGATCAAGCAGATATGGCTGAATTGCTTAAGTTAGCCCTCGAAAAATTATTAGTTGATGGTGAATTTTCCGGAGAAGAGGATAGCGAAGAAGAGGAAAGCCAAGAAGAGGAAAGCCAAGAAGAGGAAAGCCAAGAAGAGGATGGCCAAGAAGGGGATAGCCAAGAAGGGGATAGCGAAGAAGAGAGCCTGGAAAAAGTTGTTTTAGATGAAAAAGAAGAAGTTACTTACAAATCACTTTCATCATCAAAGAAATTAGGAGGCGACGATACAAGTTCAAAACCAACTCTTTCAAAACAAGGAATCGGACTTTCTCGTGGTAGTAGTATGGAACGAATCCTGCAGAGTCAAGCAGATAAAATTGCAAGGGATGTTGAACGTAAGATGAATATTCTTGACGAAATGCCCGAGATAGTCACCTTTGCCAAAGATGATGACCTCATTTCAGTTGATCCTGAAGTTCTACGAATGACTTTGTTGGCAATCGAATATACAAATGAACTTCTTTGGAGTCTTGGTCGCCCTGCTGCACTCAATGACATTACGCTACTTACTCAAATTGAAAATGCGGCTGAAATGATGGCAGATATTCAGAAGAGTTTGCCAGAAGTCCCCCCACTTACCATGAATGATGAATCAGTTGAGGAAGATAGTATTGCAGACGATGATAATTCAGATCCGACTGGTGGAGTGGATGAAGATGCAGAACAGATTGCAGAGTCGGCACTTACTGACAATGGCGTGGGCGGTGATGTTCATGCCGACTCAACCGATGCCGGGGAGGGTAGTCATAGTTGATTCCCTTGAAAGATATGCCAACTCTTGGCGACTTACCTTATCTCACTCACGGTGAGTCAGAGATATTCAGTCGGCATGATGAATTAGAACGAATAAAAGAAATGCACCCGCGCATTATTCGCGTGCGGGCATTAATTGGATTATTGTTTATTGTAATTTTTATTATTGCAGGTATTTTTTTAGTCAGTAACACGAAAGTAGTATTGGATTGGGTTAGAGGGTTTGGTGACGCAGGACCCCTGTATGTCACGATATTCCTCGCCGTTTCAGTAGTATTATGTATGCCAACGCCCTTGCTCAAAGTTGGGATTGGCGCCATTTTTGGTGTATGGGGTGGAATGCTAATCAACTTTACCGGTTCAATTGTAGGGGGAGTAATTGCATTTGGTTTGGGTCGTTGGTTATTCCGCGACCTAATCTCCGAAATGGTTGCCTCCGACCCTAGATATTTCAATCTTGATTCAGCGCTCGGACGAGAAAGCATGCGTATTTCAATTCTAGTTAGATTATCGCCGATTATTCCCGATGAATGGCTCAATTACATTTTAGGCGCTGGCCCAGTGAGTCTTCGTGTATTCCTCATTTCAAATATGTCTAATCTCATTTACTCGCTAATCTATGCCTATTATGGTCACGTACTTGGAATCCTCGTACTCCGCTCATCAGGTATGTCTGAAGTGAGTCATACAAACGGTGCGTTAATGATGCTATTTGCTGGCCTCATTGCTACAATCATTGCCACGATATTCGTTACGAGAGCAGTAATGAAAGCCCTAAGTAGTTTTGTCGATGAAGAAGAATGAAGCCTTTTTTGCATATCTCAGCCTCTTTTTCAAGTCAATCTTCCGTTGCGTTTGTATGTGTGCTACCTTTGGCGGGTAATATGGCACAAGGCAACCTCCCCCCAATTCAAGGAGCCGATTGGAAGCCTGAAAATCCTCTTTCCTTTGTTTCCAATTTACCTACTGACGCTGCCAGAACCGAAGTGCTGCGCTTTATTGCTGAGCGCCACGATGGGCATTTGCAACTAATTGCTGCAGCTTGGGATCATGTGATTTCTGCTTTTGACAATGAAACATTTGATGGCGAAATATGGCACACTTTCTCACAAAAATTGTGCGATGCAATTGAAACTGGCTTAGTTGCCCGAATAAACACAATTGGTTTGGAGGGAAAACAGGATCTCGAAGTAGTACCTCGCCGTGATTTTAACACCCATCTAGGTCGTCGGGCAAAGCGCTTTCTCATAGACCTCAAATTGTGCCTACGCCGCTTGGCTCATTATATGTCCATTACTATAGAACAGAGGCTTGAATGGCATAAAATGATGTTGCGCACCAGATATCTTGATGGTCACCTAAAAGAAATGTTCATGAATGGAATGGATACTCCCGATGGTGGGAAATTTGGTGGAAAGGGTTTTCGTTCAACTTGGCAAGAACCGGTAGTCGCAGTAGCCAGTGCACTTTCACGTGAAAGCACAAAAGGGGTGTATTCGGGTGACATTGTTGGTCCTATGATACGTGATGTTGGGCTTTGCCTCGCCATGGGTGATACTGTCCTCGGAGTTCTTGCCGCACAGTCTGGAAAAGCCAACAGTAACCAGGACGGAGGGCAAAGTGAATTATCGGCAGGTGGCAGAGATCTCCATGTAGGTGCATGGGGGCAAGGCGTCCTTCCTCCAACCGCTCCTCTACCCATATCAGCCTGCACAATGACCGGACTTGCTCTCGGAGCCAAACTGAGTGGAAGCAATCGCTTTCAAGTCGCTTGTATCGGTGAAGGGGCAAGCAGTAGTGGGGAATATTGGGAGGCTCTCAACTTCGCAAGCACTCGTGCATTACCCTTGATGTATATTTTAGAGAATAATCAAATTGCTCTTGACACTCCAAATCATAATCAGTCAAATGTTGAATTATGGGCTGACAAGGCAGTTGCAATGGGTATGCCTTCTTGGACAATTGATGGTTCAGATCCAGCCGCTTGGTATGCTAGTGCTGCTTCAGCCCGTGAGTACTCAATGTCGGGCGCAGGGCCCACTTTACTTCATGTTGAAACAATGCGCGGTTGTGGGCACGCTCATCATCATGACGACTTGTATCTCGGAACTGAATCTGGAAATCCACCGGGATACGTTGACCACGATTTACTCGCATATTGGGCTGCAAAGGACCCACTCCCTATGCATAAGGAATTGTTAATTAACTTAGGTGCGGAAACCGCAGTGATTGAAGAAATGGAAAGAACTGAGCAAGAAGATTCCAATGCTGCGATGCAAGAAGTTATTGAAATGCCGTGGCCAGACCCAGAAACTGTCACTCTAGGTATTACCAGCCTTGGGGATGCTGAAAGGCACGCAGATCACTTGCAACGAATTTCTGGTGAATCTCTGCCTCCTGACACTCATTCACCTCCCTCTAGCCTTGCAGTTGGTGAGTTATTGCATAATTTTGGCAGTGGTAATGGCGCATGGACCTATGCTCGGGCAATACAGCAAGCGATGGTGGCAATTGCAAATCGTTATGGTGAAAAAACAGTCTTTATGGGTGAAGACATGGAAATCGCTGGTGCTTTTGGGATGAATTTACCGCTCAAAAATGCCGGACATTCAAATTTACTTCTCGATATGCCGCTTAGTGAGGCAATTATCATCCACTCGGCAACAGGTGCCGCATTATCCGGAATGCGGCCAATGGCCGAGATTCAATTTGGCGGTTTCGCTGCATTGGCCTTCAATGCCCTCATCAACAATGCTGCGATGCTCCGTTGGCGCTGGGGCGCTGAGGTGCCGCTAACTGTTAGAATACCGCTCGGTGGCAAAACCCGTTCGGGCCCATTCCATGCAAATATGATTGAATCATGGTTCACTAATGACCCTGGATTGATTATTTGCGCTCCCTCAAATCCGCAAGATGCCTATGACCTGTTGGTCGAATCGGCAGCCCTAAACGACCCAGTAATTTTCTTGGAACACATTGGCCTCTATGGACTTAGAGGTGGAAAGACCGGTTGGGGTGATGACATTTCACAGAAAGTTGATGTTGACTTAGTTGCAGCATCTATAGATAAAGGGGAGTCATATTCAATAGGTAAGGCAAAAGTGATTCGCGGAGGCGCCGATATTTCCTTAGTCACTTGGGGTTCAATGACTCATGTTGCGCTTCATGCTGCTGAAAAATTGGCTGAGGAGAAGGGAATTGAAGTGGAAATTATTGACCTTCGTACCCTCCTTCCCTTTGATGCGAAAACTTGTATTGAAAGTGTGAATAAAACTGGCCGCTTGGCGATTCTACAAGAAGGTCAATGGACAGGTGGCTTTGGCCATACGATTCAAAGCAGAATTATGGAAGAGAGTTTCTTTTCCCTTGAATCAATGCCAGTTGTGATCGGCGCACTAGATACTCCTGTGCCCTTTTCACCACCGCTCGAAGACCACACAATTCCAGATGTTGAACATGTTTGTAATGTTATTTCTCAACTTTGCTAATAGTATTGTAGAGATTATTTCATAGCGAAGTCTATTGAGTGAAAATGTTACGCCCTCAATCATGGCGAAGGTTGATTCTGCGAAATCGACCACTCGCGAGTTTGGGACCTTGGAACTTATACATTGGAATGCTTTACTGATTACCGGTGCGTTATTTATCTCACTGGTAGCCATTACAACCTTCGTTAAGGCCGAAGGATTGTCAAATCCATGGATCAGTATTTTTTTGCTTCTTCTCGCATTTGCTAGCCTTATTACGGCTGCGGATTTCTTTGTTGAAGGGGCAAAAGGTATTGCTCGAAAAGCAGGAATTGCCGAGGTAGTAATTGGGCTTACAATTGTCAGTATTGGTACATCCCTTCCTGAGATATTAGTTTCGGTTTCGGCATCATGGGGTTCAGCAACTGTTGACCCTCAATTGGCAAACTTTGCGGTAGGAAATATATACGGGTCTGTCCTAGTCCAAATCTCGCTTATTCTTGGATTAGTTGTGCTTTTTAAACCTCTAGAAATACGTCCAGCATGGATTCGTCGTGATGGCCTGTTGATGCTAGGAGGCGTCGTTGCAATGACTTTCCTTCTTTGGACCGGAAACACACTTGAGCGTTGGGAGGGAGCCCTCCTTGCAGGCTCATATGTTTTTTACATTTATTGGCTATTAAAATATCGGGAACAGATACGAATTGATGAGATGGAAATCATTGGTGAAATCAAAGCAAAAGACCGCGGTTGGACTCAGGGGGCATATCTTGTGATGGTAGTAACCGGTCTATCTTTTGCAGTATATGCCTCAACCCAATTAGTTGAAATCGCCGTGGATATCGCTATTTCAATGGATGTGCCGCATGAGGTAGTTGGTACTACACTCTCGGCATTTGGAACTTCTATCCCTGAATTAGTTGTTGCATTGATTGCAGCAAGAAGGTCACAAGGAGTTGCTATTGGGACATTAATTGGTTCAAACATTACCGACCCACTGTTATCAATTGGAATTGCCGCCATGGTGAGGCCAATTGCAATTACCGGAGGCGGTGGCTTGATTTTCAATGTTATTGCGCCAGCAACCATTATCGGAGTTGGCCTAGCCCTAATCTTCATGTTCACCCAATTCAAGTTTAATCGGCCGGAAGGAATTGCTATGTGCGCATTCTATGCTTTATTCATCCTATTGCTGGAGGCTTTGCGAGTCGGGTGGATTTTGCCTTGGTGGTAAGGCCTGCCTTTCCCTTTATCCTCTTATCATTCTCTAGAATTATTGGATATTACCGCTTCGCTTGAAGGCAAGCCTCATGACACCGTGGCTCTTGGAGGGTTACATGGTGGACTTCGCTTTATCGGAAATGCAAGAGATGTTTCAAGAACTGGCAATGGAATTTGCTCGCGATGAAATACGCCCCCACGCCGCCCAATGGGATGAGGAAGCCACCTATCCAAAAGAGGCAATTATGGCGGCTCACAATTTAGGTCTTCTCAATCTTCACATCCCAGAGGAATATGGCGGAGCAGGGTTGGGTAGTATGGATGAAGTCATTGTCAACGAAGTATTTGGCTGGGCAGACCCCGGATTTGCCACCGCAGCATATGCAACTTCCTTGGCTTGCGCTCCACTAATCACTGGTGCAACTCATGAGCAAAAGGACAAATATCTGCGCGGGGTTGCCGAGAATGGTGATTTAGCATCGTATGCAATAACCGAGCCAGGCGCAGGTTCTGATGTTCAAGCGATAAAAACTCGCCTCGAAAAAGATGGTGATGATTACATCCTAAATGGATCAAAAATGTTCATTACGGGGGCCGGTCATGCAGACTGGTTCTTTGTGTTAGGATATACTGACTCAGAAGCCGGCTACAAAGGTATGGCCGGAGTTATTGTTGAATCCGGTTGGGAAGGCGTTGAGTTGGGAAAGAAGGAAGCCAATATGGGGCAGCGATGTTCCGATACGCGCTCCGTCAATTTCACTGATGTCCGTGTTCCTGCTGCAAATTTAGTAGGGGGGAGCGAAGGTGGCGGTTGGTTCAATGCTATGGCTGCCTTCGACATGAGTCGGCCAAATATTGCCGCTCATGCAGTTGGTGTCGCTCAATCTGCATTTGAGCATGCACTACAGTATTCAGATGAGCGCGAGACATTCAATAAGAAATTGCACCAGCATCAAGCGATCCAATTCATGTTAGCCGATATGAAGACCAAGATTGAAGCAGCCCGCTTACTTACTTGGAAATCAGCCAGCATGGCCGATGCTGGTTTGCAAAATACCGAAGCCGCAGCGCATGCAAAGGTATTCGCCGCAGATACTGCAATGCAAGTGACTACCGATGCGGTGCAAATCTATGGCGGCTATGGATATTCAGAGGAATATCCTGTGGCTCGTCTAATGCGCGGCGCCAAGGTCATCCAAATCTACGAGGGAAGTAGCCAAGTTCAACGAATGATTATTGGTAGAGAAATAACTCGAAATTTGTAAACAAAGTGAAGGAGTGGGTGCACAAATGGGGCGCGCAATACCAGCAATCATTCTCGCTGCAGGAGCAAGTAGCCGTCTTGGCCAGCCCAAGGCCCTAGTTGAAGTCAGACAGCACCCACTTATTTTTCATATGGTTTCGGCGTTGGAATCAACAGGTTGCTCTCCAATTGTAATTGTCACTAGAAGGGAATTGCTCGTTGACATCATGCTATCTTGTCCAAGTGCTTCAGTAGTTGTCAATTCAAATCCCGAAGCAGGACGCACAGGTAGCCTACAAGTGGGGCTAATTGCAATCGGAGAAACCCAAGGCCGTCTGCCAAAAAGGGTAATTATTTGTCCCATTGATAGGCCGGGGTGGAGCATTTCAACATTGGAGAAACTTTTGTCTGGTGAAGGTGATTTAAAGCCAGCCAAAGATGGACGTGGCGGCCATCCACTCCTCCTCTCTCGAGATTCTATAGAGGCCGTTATGGCGTCTAAACGTGACGAACCTCTGCGGGATATAATTTCGGCAAATCAAATTGAGGTTGATGACCCTTTTCTGCACTTGAATATTGATAATCCTGATGATTTGGTGGTCCTTGAATCATGGAATGGCTATGGCGACGATTTATTGCCCAAAGGCGCCTCGGGTGATTCATGACCCAAAGAGTAATCCAGTGGATTAACCAAAGGTTAACTTTCGGTCATCCTGTTGCAGTAGCAACTGTGATTTCATCTTCTGGCTCAGTGCCCGGTAAAGCAGGAGCGCGCCTAGCGATGACTAGTGGTGATGACCGATTTGGCACAGTAGGAGGTGCTGGGCTTGAATATCAAGTGATATCTGTATTAGATGAAATGTTGGAAAATGGTGATGGCCCAGGTGGAGATGTGATTACCTATGCATTATTCAAAGATGCCAAGGGCTATGAGGCAGTTCCTCTAGACAGTCTTTGTGGGGGCAGGGTTACCCTGTCTCTTGAGGTGATTTTTCCGGTGCCACATTTACTATTGATGGGAGGAGGGCATGTTGCTGCCTCTATTGCTGACTTTTGCGGAGGAATGGGTTGGGATTACAGTGTACAAGATACCCGTGATGACTATGCAGACAATGAAGCCTATCCTGATGCTAGGGAATTGCATGCTGGCTCAGTTACTGACTTTTTCGAGGGTGAAAATAAGGATACCCTTTCACGATTCACCCATATTTACCTTCTTGGTCACGATTGGAAAGAGGACCAAGACCGCTTCACGAATTTAATAAAACTCTTGGCTGGCGAGGGCCCAATAATAGGAGTGATTGGCAGTCAGGCCAAATGGCAAGATTTCACTAAATTGGGATTAGAAGCCGGATCTAGTCAGGCCGTGCTTGACAAAATAAATTGTCCAATTGGCCTGCCTATAGGCGCCGAATCCCCTGAAGAGATTGCGATAGCAGTTATTGCTGAAATCATCAAGCAACAACGCCTTCAATAAGCATCATTCCTAAGGTTGGTTAATGAAGACCTTTCTTCTAAAATACTTCAACTCCTCAATCGACTCCAAAATATCATCGAGGGCCAAGTGCGCACCTTTCTTGTAGTATGGCTTAATCTCTGGATACCACCTTTTTGCAAGTTCTTTGATTGTTGAAACATCAATCATTCTGTAGTGGAGGAAGTCTGCTAATTCAGGCATATACTTTTCTATGAACTTCCTGTCGTTCCATATTGAATTTCCGCACAGGGGTGAAGTTTGTGGATCAATATGTTGGGCAAGAAAATCAAGAGTTTGTCTTTCAGCATCTGCCATATCTACATCTGTATTTAGAACTCGCTCTGTTAGTCCGCTACTTCCGTGATGAGTTGTGTTCCATTCATCCATTGCAGCTAAGTTTTCGCCAGTTGTATGTATTGCCAAATTTGGACCTTGAGCAATAATATTCAATTCACCATCGGTAACGACAGTCGCAATTTCAATGATTGTACATTCATCAATGTCCAGCCCAGTCATTTCGAGGTCAATCCATACCATTCGGTCCTTGCGTAGGCTCATGTTTTCTTGGGCAAGCATCAAGCCCTTCAATCTTACAGCAAGGTGTTGCTGATTTTTCTTTCATATGTTCAAAACCGAGTCAATAGCAAACCGCATTCTGAAATGATTGTCTAACGGGTGCAATAAGAATTCCTGACCTTTGGGTTGAGGAAAGTGAGTTATTCGGCTTCATGAATAATCGGGTTGGCAAATAGCCGCAAACGCATGTACTGAATTAGTAATACACACATTGATGCCGTTGTTGCAGCAGTAAGGAACATGCCTAAACTATCGTAATTTCTATTCATTACCATCCCTCCGACTAGCAATAAGTCTGCTATTGCAATAAAAGCTGAAGTAGTCATTGGAATGATGAATGACTGAGTTAATTGGACAATAATTGGTAGCGGTCTTTGACTAGCCCCTTCCCAAAAGATTCCCCATTTATCCATAGTCAAACCAAGGTAAGCCCCTGTAGTACATCCTACCAAATCACTAACCAAGTCGCCAGCAGTATTCACATAACCTCCTTGGTCAGTGGTAAGAAATAGCATCCTGCCAAAGAACTCGTAAACTTCGAACACGGCCATTCCTGACATTGAAACTCCAAAGGCTAACCAAAATATCATTCCTCGGGAAAGATTTGCAGAAAAATGAGTTGATAAGCGTTTAAAACTGACTGTAAAACCGTATGCTAGTGCAACTCCTCCTACTCCATGGGTAAGTCTATCCCACATCGGGTGAACATGATACATGCCATTTATTCCATCAGCGCACAAACCCTGCCCTGGTTTCAAATCGCCCCAACAGAATGGTCCAGGTCCTTGTTCAGCAGAACCAAGGCTACCTCCGCCAAAGTGCAAAATAAATGCAAAATAACCGAGCCATATTGCTTGAGGGGGGATCATCATTCTTCCTGACCAAAATACGGCCATTAGCATTAAGTCGCCAAAAATTCCAGTGATTGCGTAATTTCTCCATAATATTAGGTGTCGTTGGTGGTCCCAAATGGCGATAAGAATAAAGGAAATGAGCATCACAAGGAGTGGAATTCGCTCGGGAACTTCGTTTAGGTATTTGATAACTGGAATGTTTTCAAATTTTTTCTTGAGATTCATCATTACCCCTCTCAACGACTCAACATCTGCATCTATTGCTGGTTTTTGCACCATTACTTCAGCCGTTTCTCCTTTGATTTCCTCACCCCCTTTTTTTGTTATTGAAAATGAATATTATTGCCGAGCGATTCGGCCTCATCATCGTGTCCTTATCCGTTCCTCGTGCGTTCTATGTTTGAGGCTTACGCCCTTCCCACTCACAATGGAGATATACTGACCTCAACTCCTTGATGAGGGAGAGCGGGGTTGACAATTATAGCATTTCATAATGCAAAACGATTTGTCCGTATTGATCAAAACTAACAATCGGCTTGTAGCCTGAGTGCTCTGTCATTGCAAGAGTTGCGCGGATATTCGCTAATATGTCCTCAGGAAGGCGTATTTCAAATTCATCATTTTGAGTTGAACTTACTTCTGCTTCCTCACTTGCACCTTTTTCTTCAACTGCTTCGGTTTCACCTTCAGTGCTAGGCGTCTCTGGTGAGTCAACCTCTTCTTCCACCTCAGAGGTAGTATTGTCAATCATTTCGGTAGCTTCTTCGTCTTCCTCTTCGTCCGATAATTCGCTAGATGATTCACCCTCGCTCATGCCGGCGGGCATGGCCATAACCTTGCCTTCTATAGATTCCCCAATAGTCACGGCATCACCACTTTTCACCGTATTTTCTTCCTCGCCCCACAACTTGAAGTAAAATGCGGCTTGGCCAAATGCGGCAATTCCACCAAAGATCATCGCTAATCCTTGGTAAGTACCAGTAATGTCACTCATGAATGCAATGATAAATGTTCCAATTGAAGTAGCGGCAATACTACTTATTCTGCGCCATTGGCGATTGAAATCAAGTGCTGCTTGGACCATTCCATAGCCGATTATTAGTATTCCAGTCCCAGTCACTGATAAGTCATATACTGCCCAAATTATTCCAACTCCAACATAACAAACTGCAAGAATTCCCATTTGATCATTCCACTTC
>Ga0233449_1000903_pt1 | contig 30391 bp, 20 predicted proteins | sample SI_124_October20_FD_183012 | JGI IMG/M metagenome (GOLD analysis project Ga0233449, IMG submission 183012) | Seawater microbial communities from Saanich Inlet, British Columbia, Canada - SI_124_October2016_200_MG | ecosystem: Environmental > Aquatic > Marine > Inlet | place: Canada: British... | reverse complement strand
GGCCTCGATCACAAAAATATCCTGATTGAGCGATGCTTCCAGCAGCAAGGCACCAAAGCCTTTGTAGGCAAAGGCAAACTCGACCACGATCACGCCTGACAACAGCCAGTTGATCTGCAACATAATCACGGTAAAAGGTGCGATCAGAGCGTTTCTCAGGGCATGATCAAGAATGACTTTGTGGCGTGGCAGGCCCTTCAGGACCGCCGTGCGTACATAGTGCGTGGTCATAACTTCTGCCATGGACGCCCGCGTCATACGGGTAACATAGCCAAAGTCGTAGATCAGCAGGACCATCACCGGCAAGATAAGCTGTTGGAATTCAAATCCGCTGATCATACCTGATGTGCCTGGCAGCAGCTTCAGCCCGAAGACGAAGATGGCTGACAGAAAGACGGCACTGGCAAATTCAGGGATCGATGTGGTGATGATGCTTGTAACCGAAATGGTCCGGTCCAGTTTGGATCCTTCGCGCATGCCAGCCAGAACACCCAAAGCAAGAGAGATCGGGATCAGTAAGGCAAAAGTCCAAAAGCCGAGGATCGCTGTGTTCCATAGCCGTGGCCAAAGAATGTCGGCCACCGGTGCTTTATAGCGATGAGAGATACCCAGGTCGCCGGTAATAAAATTGCTGGCCCAGGCAAAATAGCGGTACCAGACGGGCTCAAAATATCCCCGTTGTTCCAGCCACAGGTTCTTTTGCTCTTCCGATGCAAATTGCCCCAGCACCTTGGTTGCGATGCTCCCTGGCGATAGCTCCAGAAGCATGAACAACAGCAACGAAACGGCGAACATGGTTAAAACCATAATTCCGATTCGTTTGCCTATGAGTACGATCATAACGCTGCGGTCCCCCCGGGTACATCGTGTAGAATGAACGCCATTAGCAGCCCAGGCGTTTCATGTAGAAAAAAGGGGAGCCTTTTCGGGCTCCCCTGTTGTCCATTTGATCAGGAATCAATCCAGACCTTGTTCCACTGGTGATAGTTAGTTGGATGCATCTTGATATCCTTGACCTTGTCGGAGGCCGCTAACATCACAGAGCGGAAGAAAGGCTGCACCATGATGGCATCATCCTGTAGCCGTTTTTCAATCTTCGCCATGATCTTGCGCCGCTCAACAATATCAACTGTTGATTCGGCCTGACCAAGGAGAGTGTCGAATTCCTTGCTGTTGTAGTTGGTTTCATTCCATGGCACACCGGAACGATACGCAAGGCCCAGCAACATGGTTGCAAGGGGACGGTGGGTCCAGACTGTGATTGAGAACGGTGCAGATTTCCAGACTTCCCAATATTGTGTCGCCGGCATGACGTTAACTGTCACGTCTATGCCAACTTCAGCCAGGTTCTGCTTCAGCACAACAACTGAATCTGTTTCCCATGTGCCGTTGGTGTTGCCGACGTTACATGTGATTTTCAAACCATTTGGATACCCGGCTTCAGCCAGTAGTTTTTTAGCCTTGGCCACATCTCGCTTGACGATTGGCAAAGGTGCATAGTCCGGCTGGATCTTGCTGACATGATGGTTCTCAGCCACCTGGCCACGACCTCGGTGGGCTGTATCCAGGTTTTGCTGGTTATTCGATGCGAGCAAGATAGCCTTGCGAACCCGAATATCATCATAAGGTTTTTCATCGACATGAATTCGCATAACACCGGTTTGAGCCGTTGTGGCTTCATGGATAACGATACCAGGCACTGCTTCGGCCACTTCGATGGCATCAAGCGGCAAATCATAAATCGCATCTACCTGCCCCGAAGCCAGGGCTGCCATGGCAGCGGACTTGTCTTCACCAGTGTCGTAATAGTGGATTTCTGCCAACAAAGGCTCTTCACCCCAGTACTTCGTCTTGCGACGCTTGAGGATCGCTTTTTCACCCAGCTTGAATTCCGTCAAAGTGAATGGCCCAGTGCCAAGATCAGGGTTTTTGCTGATGTCGGCACCTTTGTCACTAAAGCTGCGATGCACAATTGCGCCTGGATAATGATAAAGTTTCTCTGGCATGGCCAGATCAGGCGAATTCAGGTTGAATTGCACCGTATATTTGTCAATCTTCTTGATTGCACCCGGTGTCATCGTCTTGATCTTGATAGCTTTGCCATCCTTGTCTTTACCATCTTTGGTGTCGACCATGGAATTGAACAAGCCCAGCATTGACGACCCGGTCGCTGGATCAAGCCAACGTTTGACGTTGTAGACAACATCGTCGGCTGTAAGTTCATCACCATTACCGAACATGACGCCCTGACGGATCTTGATCGTCCAGGTTTTGAGGTCATCTGACGGTTGCCAGGATTCAGCCAGATAAGGACGCGTGACGTTGTCCGTCCCCGTAATCGTCAGGTATTCACACATCTGACGGTTAACATTGGCTTTTTCAGCCCAGCTGTAGGTATGTGGGTCGGCCATTTCCTGTACCGGCATGGCCATGCGGATGACACCACCCATTTTCCCGGCGGCCTTTGCTTCCGGAATAATGTCAGCACCAGCCATGGCATAGGCCGCACCTGCGGAAACGCCAAGCAAGGTAACGGTTCTCAGGAATTCACGGCGGTCGACTTTGCCCGCTTTGAGTTGCGCCTGAAGCCCTGGCACATCCGGGTGAATGTATCCTGTTTCGTTCTCGTCAAATTTTGTGTCAGCCATATCGCGTAATCCCTCCCAGAATATTCGGTCTGTAACCTGTTTTATCACCACAGCAACTGGCCAACGGCCAATGTCTGGAATTGGCCAGAAATGTGGGTTCCCTGTCTTTTTGTGTTAACAAGATCAAACCACACCTGCTTTTTTATTGCAAATCAATGTCATTAAAGGCACGCAAATGTGAGGCTGGAGTCCTTGAAATCTCTCCCGCTGACGCTTGATTTCAGCCCTTTTTCATCGCTTCCGGCATCAGCTTGATTGGAAAGCCTGAGCGCAGCAGAACATCTGTCTCGGCCTTCAAGTGATCAGGAAAGTAGTTGTCCAGGATTTTACGTTTCTCTTCTATCGCCCGATCCAGAATATCCACACGGCCTAGTTCAGCCCAGATTTTCGGCGTCGTCCGGTCACCAAATGTTGGATACAGGTATTCGGTTTCCATTAATTTCATAGTCTGGTTATGTCCCAGATAATGACCTGGCCCTTCCAGACAAACTTCCCTGATTGTTTCGATGGACACGGTATCTTCATTCACTTCAATACCGCGCACACATCGCAACCCCTGCCCAATCATATCGTTATCGATAATCAGGCTTTCGAGGCAAAACCCCATTAGTGAACCATGCATACCAACAGACTCGTATACCAGATTCACGCCAGCCAACCCCGCCATGACAGTCGAGATGCCTTTTTCATAGCCTGATTGTGCATCCGGCAACTTGGCATCTGCCATTCCTGCTGCAGATCCACCAGGTAAATCGTAAAATTGTGCCATTTGTCCGCAGGCAGCTGTAATCAGGGCTTGTTCACCTGACCCACCAGACATTGCCCCGGTACGCAGGTCAGAAACAAAAGGCCATGTTCCAAAAATAGCGGGATGGCCAGGTGCAATTGAATTGACGTACACAACACCCGCCAGACATTCCGCAACGGCCTGTGCCAAAGTACCTGCGATTGCAGCAGGGGCCGTTGCCCCCGCCTGCCCCGCTGACAACAGCAGAACGGGCATACCGCCCCGGATACAGGCTTCCATAACTTCGCACGCTTCTGTTGCGAACTTCATGGGAGGGACGACAAAACAATTGGAATTGGAGACAAATGGTCGTGCCCGCCACGCCGCTTCATCGCCACTGGCAATATGAAGCATCTCCAGAACCTGATGGACATTCTGCACGGAAATGAAACTCGCCCCGATGTGCTTCGTTGTGCCAGCCATGGCGGCATAGACCGTATTGATATCCAGCTCCAGCGTAGACTCCAGGTCACGGGCTACCATTGGCCGCTGGAAAAAATGCACGTTATCCAGTGTTTCTACAATTCGCGCAGCGTCATAAATATCGGCCAGAGTAGAATCGCGATATTCCCGCTTTTCAACATCGACAACATGGACCGCAGCCCCTGCAGTACCATAATGCACGCGCGAGCCACCCGGATTTAGATCATGTTTGGAATCCTGAGCGTGAAGTATGAAATTTCGTCCCGCTTTCGCCAGCATGTCTTCGACCAGAGCAGGTGAAAAGCGTAACCGCCCATCGTCACCCAACCGGGCCCCTGCGGCTGTCATCGCATCTATGCCCGATTGTGGTGCATCAGCGAGGCCTATTTCATCCAGAATTTGCAATGCAGCCTGATGGATGCGTTTTACCCCCGCGTCATCCAGTGGTCTGTACTGGCCCCCTTGCATCCCGCTCCTGACAGGTCTTTTTTCCTCAGCAATTGGTGCCGCACGAAGAGCCTGTCTGGCATTGCGGCCGCCTGAACGACGTGGTTTGGGTTGGGCAAGAGGCTCGGACATCTTCAACTCCCTTTGTCAGGAACGAACACGATCAGATTTGGGGTCATAAAGCGGTACCAGTGAAGCTGTGGCAGCATATCGCCTGCCAGCAACTTCAATTTCATATTCAGAGGCGAGAATAGTGGCTGCAGCTTCTCCCGGCTCTGTCGGGACATAACCTAGTCCGATAGCGCCACCCAGCCAGTGCCCGTAATTTCCTGACGAGATGTAGCCGACCATCTCGCCATCTCTCAATATTGGCTCGGTGTGATAAAGCAGCGGTTCCGGATCAATCAACTGGAATTGCAAAAGCCGGCGACTGAGACCGCTTTCTTTTTTGGACAACACGGCATCACGTCCGATGAAGTGGCCAAACGCGCCCGGCGTTTTGTCAGTCTTGACTGCAAATCCCAATCCGGCCTCCAGAACGTGGTCCTCGTCCGTGATATCGTGGCCAAAGTGGCGATAGGCTTTTTCAATTCGACAACTATCAAGAACGTGCAATCCACAAAGTTTGAGATTGAAGGCCTCGCCTTTTTCCATCAGTTGCTCAAAGACATATGCGGCCATATCGGTCGCTACATATATTTCCCACCCCAGTTCACCAACATAGGAAACCCTGTGGGCACGCACCGGAGCCATTCCCAGTTCAATAGTTTGTGCGGTCCCGAACGGAAAATTTTCGTTCGATAAGGACGCTGTCGTCAGCGTTGCCAGCAGGTCGCGGGACTTCGGACCCATAACGCAAATTACTGCCTCCATGGAGGTCACGTCCGTAACAATTGATTGCGCATCTTTTGGCATCTGGCGTTCTAGCCAGGCGAGGTCACGCACAACCGTTGCCCCTGGTGTGACGATCAAGTAGGCAGTTTTGGAAAGCCGTGTGACGGTCAGGTCTGCTTCGATGCCACCTCGTTGATTAAGCCATTGGGTATAGACAATATCTCCGACTTCAACGGCGACATCGTTGGCACAAATATATTGCAGTACATCTTCAGCATCAGGGCCTTCAATGCGAAATTTACCGAACGAAGACATGTCAAAAAGCCCGACATCGTTCCGGACAGCAAGGTGCTCGGCCCTGGCATATTCAAACCAGTTTTGCCGTTTCCAGGAATATTGATATTCGGCTTTTTCACCCCTCTCAGCAGCCTCAGGGAGGAGAAACCAGTTTGCCCTTTCCCAGCCAGCCACTTCGCCGAAACAGGCGCCAGCTGCTTTGAGGTGTTCGTGTAGCGCAGAGCGGCGCAAGCCCCGCGCCGTCGCGAACTGACGATAGGGAAAATGATCGGCATACAAGAGACCCAGTGTCTCTTTTGAGCGTTCGACCAAATAGGTACGCGAATTCTGAAATGGCTGCATGCGGCGGATGTCAACGTCCCACAAATCAAAGGGTGCCTCTCCACCATCCATCCATTGCGCAAGTGCCATACCTGCCCCGCCTGCCGATTGGATACCGACCGAATTAAATCCGGCCGCAACGAAGAAATTTTTCAGTTCAGGTGCTTCACCCAACAGGTATCGGTCATCGGGCGTAAAACTTTCTGGTCCGTTGAAAAATGTATGTATGCCTGCTGTCGCAAGTATTGGAAGCCGGTTCACCGCTGCTTCCAGAATGGGTTCAAAATGATCAATATCTTCCTGCAGCTGGTCGAAGCAGAAATCGTCCGGGATACCATCCATACCCCAGGGTTTCGCATCCAGTTCAAAAGCACCAACCAAAAACTTTCCGGCGTCTTCCTTGTAATACGTGCATTCGTCGGGCACCCGTAACACGGGCTGCTTTGTCAGACCTTCTATGGCTTCCGTGACAATGTAGAAATGTTCGCATGCCTGCAGAGGCACACTTACCCCTGCCATTTTCCCCAGTTCACGCCCCCACATACCAGCACAGTTAACAACAAACTCAGCCTCAATATCACCTTGCTCCGTTTGAACACCAGTCGCCCTGCCAGCATCCTTAATGACTCCGGTGACCTTTACGTTTTCAAATATTTTTGCACCATTTTGGCGAGCCCCTTTAGCCAGGGCGAGCGTAATATTTGTCGGATCTCCCTGCCCGTCCTTGGGCAGATAGACGCCACCAACAACGTCTTCCGTGTTCAGGTAATCATAGCGGCTTTTGATTTCGCCTGGATCGATCTCATCAATCTCGACACCGAAAGCCCGAGCCATGGAAGCACTGCGCTGCAGTTCCTCAAGGCGCTCATTGTTCAGTGCAACTGTCATCGAGCCTACGCGCCGGAACCCGGTTGCCAAACCGGTTTCTTCTTCCAGTTCGTAATAAAGCTCCTGGCTGTATTTCGCGAGACGCGTCATGTTGCTGGTCGCCCGCAATTGAGCAATCAATCCGGCAGCATGCCAGGTGGTACCGCTGGTTAGTTGCATCCGTTCCAGAAGGACAACATCCTTCCACCCCAGTTTCGCCAAGTGATAGGCAACCGAGCATCCAACAATGCCTCCACCAACAATGACCGCACGTGCTTTGGATGGGAGTTCAGTCATTATCAGGCCTTTAGTCTTTCATTGTCTGCGTCATAAAGAATGTCCGCGCCAACCAGGGCTGGCACACGCTGTCCGAAAATTTCCACCTCAAGCTCTTCGCCGGGCACACACAAATCAGCCCGGATCGTCGACAAGGCAATGGAGCGTTCAATGCGATAGCCGTACCCCCCCGACGTCACAAGGCCAACGCGGTCATTGCCCTTCCAGACCGTCGCCAGATAAGGTGCATCCTCTTCGCCAGCTTCGACCAGCAAAGGTACAAATCGTTCTTCACTCCCTGCTTGCTTCTCAGCTTGCAGAGCGGATTTACCGATGAACTCAGGCTTGTCGAAATTGACAAACCGGTCCAGGGCTCCTGCCAACATTGTGTAGTCGGTTGAAAGGTCTGCCTTCCAGGAGCGGTAACATTTTTCCAGTCTCAGGGAGTTCATGGCGTACATGCCAAAATGTCTGAGATCGAATTGTTCGCCTGCCGCGACGATGTCGGTATATGCGGCTTCCACACAGGCGTTTGGCAAATGTATTTCCCAACCCAGCTCACCGACGTAGGAAACGCGGATAATCGTACCGGTCCCTCCTGACAGTTCGACCGGTTGATGGCTGAGCCACGGGAATTCCTTGCTTCCAAGTTCGTTGGTCACCAGAGAAGACAGCAAATCCCGGCTTTTTGGACCTGATATAACCAGCGTTCCCCAATCCTCGGTGACATTTTCGATGTTGATTGATCCGCCCTCGGGCAGATGTGAATTCAGATAATCACCATCGTGCCATTCAGCCCCGGCAGCCGTCAGCAACTGGAAACTGTCTTCCGAGAACCTGGTCAGTGTCATTTCCGTAAGAATGCGGCCACCGGGCGTCGCGAAATAAACCAAACCAATCCGGCCAACTTTGGGAACCGTACCGGTTATCAGGGGACTCAGCCACTCAGTCGCCCCCTTACCCGACACATTGAAGCGCGAAAAACCTGGCAAGTCACAAATACCAACAGCGTCACGGACAGCCATACATTCTTCCCGCACAGCTTCCGCCCAGGGGCCGTTCCGACCGAATGTTTCGCACGAACCAATATCCGTATCGTCGCCCGGTCGCGCATACCAGGCTGCCCGTTCCCAACCTGCACTGGCTGTGAACTGTGCTCCCTGTTCCTTGAGTAAATCGTAAAGCGGCGAGAGGCGTTTTTCACGTGCAGCAGGCCATTCATAATGCGGGAAATTGATGGCGTATTCGTGGCTATATATTTCGATCGCTTTTTTCACGGCGTAATCATTATCGACGTAACCTGTGTAGCGGCGAGGATCGATAGACCACATATCCCATTCTGTCTCTCCCTCGGTGACCCACTCAGCCAGCACTTTTCCAGCACCGCCTCCCTGGACAATACCAAAAGTAAAGACGCACGCTTCAAATGCGTTTGGAACTCCCGGCATCGGCCCCACCAACGGATTTCCATCCGGCGCATAGGGTATGGGACCGTTCACAATTTGTTTCAGACCCACGGAGCCAAGAATCGGCACGCGGGCGCAAGCGTCTTCCAGATACCAGTCCAGACGATCAAGGTCATCCGGATAGAGTTGAAAGGAAAAGTCGTCCGGCATCGGATCATCAGGCGTTTGCCAATGAGCCTTGCAGTTTCTTTCATATGGCCCAAGCAAAAGACCGTTTTTCTCCTGACGCAAATAGTAAGAACTGTCCGGGTCACGCAGTAATGGCAGTTTTTTGTCGTAAGTCTCCAGTTCTGAGATTTCGTCCGTCACCAGATACTGATGTGCCAATGACACACAGGGAATTTCGCGGCCAAACATTCGACCAACTTCGGCCGCATAATATCCCGCCGAATTCACGACATACTCGCAACGAATTTCACCTTTGGGTGTCTCGATAACCCATTCGCCATTTTCACGACGCACATTTTTTACGGGGCAAAATCGAATAATTTTTGCGCCCATTTGCCGGGCCCCGGCGGCAAGCGCCTGGGTAAGCTGGGCCGGATCAATATCACCGTCGAGCGGGTCCCATATCCCACCGGCCAAATCATGCGTTTCGAGAAAAGGGTAGACTTCTTTCAAGTCGTCGTTCGACATCATTTCAAAATCGATGCCCTGGTAACGCGCCATGGACCGGACATGTTCAAATTCCTGCATGCGCTCTTTTGTATGCCCAAGACGGATCGAACCGGTAACGTGATAGTTCATCGGGTAGTCGACTTCATCACCAAGTCGCTGGTAAAGCTCGATCGAATAGTTTTGCATTTTCATGATCGACCACGATCCTGAAAAATTCGGGCAATTCCCTGCGGCGTGCCAGGTCGATCCCGATGTCAGTTCATTTTTTTCCAGCAAGACGCAATCTGACCAACCTGCTTTCGCCAGGTGGTACAGGCAGGAGGAGCCGACAACGCCGCCGCCGATAATTACTACTCTTGCTGTGCCGGGTAATTCTGCCACCTGATCGCTCCTGTGAATTCTAATAAACCGGTGGTGAGATCACCCATATGACGACCGCTGGTACGTCACCGGGATTGCGCCAGCGATAGGGAATCTCGTTCAAACGGAAACTGTCTCCAGCCTCAAGGTGAAAGAGTTGTTTGCCTATCCAGATGTCCAAAGCACCCGAAACGACATAGCCCGCCTCTTCCGTTTGACGCATCTCGAAGTCACCCAGTTCAGCACCTGCTTCAAAAGTACTGCGCACCATCTCAAAGCTTCCACCAAGATCAGGAGACAACAATTCCTCCGTCAAACCATCGGTTTGATTACCCAGCGCATGTCTGGATCGTCCGCGAACGACTTTTCCGCGTTCATCTTCCGGTGCATCTTCGTTGTGGAAAAACAGTCCAATAGGGACTTCAAAAGCCTCGGCGATAAGTCGAAGATCGGAAATGGAGATATCTGAAATCCCTCGCTCGATTTGCGATATCCAGCCCTGGGAACGACCGACAATGATTGCGATTTCGGCCAGCGTGAGGCCACGGGACTTGCGCAATGTCCGCAATACAGTCCCTATCGTCGTGTCGGGCCTTGCAAATGTTTGAACGTCAGATGGCTTCAATTTCTTCCCGCTTCTATCCATTAGTGAAAAAAATTACGATTTCTTCACTATTGAACGGATTTTTCAGATAAATGCAAGATTAATTATACGAACTGCAGAAGGTCTCTAATTTGATGCTCGACCAACAGGGACAACTTCGTATCCAGGGGCCTCAGGTTCATCATCTGTCATTTCGGGCGGGAAACCAGGGGCCTGAATTTCGATGCCACACGTATCTTCCAGGCGTTTAATGATATTCGGCGATAATTCACGCCCACCATATCGCGACATTCCATCCTTGAATATTTCGATCAGAAGCGGTGAAACCTCCAGCGGTATTCCTGCCCTGTCCGCAACTTCCTGAAACAGGCTGATATCCTTGACGACCAGATCCATGGTGAAATTGATGTCACGCGACCCGTTCAGGATCACCTGGCTTTCAGTTTCGTGTACAAAAGAATTCCCGGAGGAAATCCTGATCGCTTCATAGGTGGTGTTGAGATCCATGCCAGCGGACTTCGAGGTCACCAATGCTTCGCATAACGTTACCAGGTTTGCTGTGGCCAGATAGTTTGTCATGACCTTTAACACTGACGCTGAGCCCAGTTCGCCCGTATGTAATATCCTTCTGCCCAGCGTTGTCAGAATTGGCAGCACTTTCTCAAACGCATCACGGGAACCACCACAGAAAATGGCGATATTTCCTGTTGCCGCCCGATGGCATCCGCCTGATACGGGACAATCAACTGCATCAGCACCACGCGCCATAACCAGTGCGCCAAGTCGTTTAACTTCCTCTTCGTCTGTCGTCGACATTTCCGCCCAGACCTTGCCTTCAGAAAGTCCGGATAGTACGCCGTCCTCGCCTTCGACAACTGCTGCGGATGCCGCAGGGCTGGGCAAGCATGTGATCACCATATCGCAGCTTTCGGCCATTTCCCGTGGCGTATCAGCCCAATGTGCACCTTGCTCCAGGAAAGGTTCCGCAACCTTGTAGTCGAGATCACGTACTGTCAGGTCGAAGCCATTTCGCAGAAGACTGCCCGCCAGTTTTCCACCTACATTTCCCAGTCCAATAAACCCGATTTTCATTATTTTGTTTCCTGATTATCAAGCTGTGACGGTCTTCACATCCAGATAGTCTTCAAGACCATAGATGCCATTTTCACGACCATTCCCCGACTGTTTCATGCCACCAAAGGGCGCATCATAATCAAGGGCAGCCCCATTGATCGATATTGTTCCGGCCCGCAACTTTCGTGCAACACGATCAGCGCGCACGGGATCACTGGTCTGTATACAGGCACCTAGTCCATAAACTGTATCATTCCCCAGACGAATAGCTTCGTCTTCCGTGTCGAACGGCATCATGCACAGGACGGGGCCAAATATTTCCTGTTTGTTGATCGTCATGTCGTTGTCGACATCGGCAAAAAGAGTTGGTTTGACAAAATAGCCAACCTCTCTGCCCTCAGCCCGACCGGTGCCACCGGCAAGAAGACTGGCGCCTTCGTCGATACCTTTCTGGATCAGACGTTGGATATTGTCGTATTGTTTTGCATTAACGACGGGGCCGATATGATCGCCAGCTTCTGACGGATCACCGACTTTTGTGGCCTGGGCAACACGTGCCGCAATCTCCTTGGCCCGCTCATAAACTGATCGCTCGACAAGTAATCGGGTAGGTGCGTCACAGGTTTGTCCTGCGTTCGAGAAGCAAGCTTCAACGCTCCAGGAAACCGCAGATTCAAGATCGGCATCCGCGAACAGCAAGTTTGGTGATTTACCACCCAGTTCCAGCGTCACACGCTTGACCGTATCCGCAGCGGTTTTAGCCACAGCAATTCCTGCCCGGGTCGAGCCGGTGAAGGACACCATGTCGACATCGGGGTGAGCTGCCAGCGTCGCCCCGGCCACCAGGCCTGAACCGTTTATCAGATTAAAAGCACCAGCAGGAAACCCCGCTTCATCAATCATTTCAGCGAAGATCATGGCTGACAAAGGCGATTCTTCACTCGGCTTCAATATGCAGGTACAACCTGCTGCCAATGCAGGCAAGACCTTTACAACGACCTGATTAACTGGCCAGTTCCATGGAGTTATCAGTGCAGCCACGCCTACCGGTTCATGAAGTATCCGGCTGCCGCCCCTGGGTGACAAAGTATCAAATTCAAATCCCGCCAACACTTCCATGATAACTTCAATATGGCCATCACCGCAGGGGGTCTGAACTTCTTCTGTAAAGCTCAGTGGCGAGCCCATTTCTGTACACATGGCTTGCGTAATTTCGGATGCCCGTCGACGATATATTTCGAGCAGTCGGGAAAACCAGTCCAGACGCTGCTCTATCGTCGTCGCCATATATTCAGGGAATGCGCGTCTGGCAGCCTGAACAGCAAGCTCTACATCTGCTGTTCCTGCCATCGAAATCCTGGCCGCGGACTTTTCGGTTGCCGGGTTGATGACATCGAATGTTTCTCGTTCGAGAGGGTCTACCCAGGAACCATTGATATAAAACTGACCGGTGTTCATTGGCGGATGTTCCTTAGGGAAATTTTTATATTGCCGCAGACCTTAGAATGCTTTGAAGCCTCCATGCAATCCTCTCAATACTCCCAGATAAACTCCCGGGCTACATAATTCCCTGTTGCCTGAGATCAAATGCTCTATCTTGATTGAGGATGGAAACCAAATGGATAATGCAGGCGGTATTAATGGCTGGCGTAACTGCAGCTTGCCTGTTTCCTGCTCGAGGATATTCCGCCGAAACAATAACAGTTGAACTAGAGCTTTTGCTCGCTGTTGACGTATCTTCGAGTGTTAGTCCCGAGGAATACACTCTTCAGGTGGAAGGCCTGGCAAAAGCACTGACTGATCCAACAGTATTGTCTGCCATACAAGGAACAGGCCGATTGGGTATCTCAGTTTCGGTAGCCCAATGGGCAAATGCCGCTAATCAGGTGATTGCTATCGATTGGATGAAAATTTCTGATTCCGACAGTGTTTTCCGACTTGCCCGGCAAATTCAACATATGAGGAGATACTTCGTTGGTGGAGACACACGCATCGGTGATGCCATCAGGTTCGCAGCATCAGAGTTAACGAGCAATTCAATTGAGTCACGACGCATGGTCATAGATATCGCCGGGGACGGCGGCATCGAAAATATGGGTATTGCGGCAGCTGCAAGGGATGATGCGACGGATCAGGGCATAACGATCAACGGCCTTGCCATCGAAAACGAGATAAGTGAACTTGCCGAGTTTTTCCGTGAGAATGTCATCGGAGGAGAGGATGCCTTCGTCATACGCACAACAAGTTATGCTCATTTTGCCGAGGCAATGCGACGCAAACTGTTTCGTGAAATCACCAACAAACCTCTCGCTATGCTGCAAGATCGTTAAAACAATTTTGGTGAACTTTCTTCAACCCAACCAGTTGGCGATTGTTCGCAGTGCATATTTCTTTTTTTGGTGCAATTCAGAAATGATCAAGTATCATAAGCATTGTAATAAATGCAGGTGACGACATGGAAAATTTAATCAGTGTTGCGAAGGCATCAAAGCTGCTTGGAATGAAACGTTCTGAATTGAACGATCAATTGCGGGCTGCTGATATTCCAACGTTTGAGGGCAATGTAGATTTTGAAGCTGTTCGTGCCATCGCACCTGCAATCAGTTTGTGTGAGTCCGAAATTCTCGACAGGGTCCGTTACATCCGCGAAAACGGCCAGAAAACAGACCGCCACGAACTTGATGATCGCTCAAAACAAGAGCTGATCGCTGAAGTCAGCAAGCTGCGAACCGATTTAATGGTTGAGCAACGAACTGCAGATCATTACGAACGAATTCTGGTCGATCTGGCGCGCAGATTGGGAGAATTGCAGTCTTCGGAAAACGAAGAAACCAAAACGACTGCCTTTGGCCTGTGCGAATGGCTACGTGAAAATATCCGTGCCTGAACCGGTGTCGGATATTCTGGTGGTCGACACTGTTACGAAGCTCGACATTTCTCATTCTGGAAAAGTACTGGTCGGCGCTTCTCACTGTGGCATCTATGCGGTCTATCTGGCTGCCAGCGCTGGCGTACGTGCCTTGATACTCAATAACGCCGGAATCGGACTGGATCAGGCAGGTATTGGCGGTCTTGAATGGGCGGCGCAATACGGCTTGCCCGTTGCCGCGGTAGATCATAATAGCTGCCGTATCGCTGATGGGGCGGACGTACAGGCGAACGGTGTCATCAGTCACGTCAACAGGTTTGCCGCCAACCTTGGTTGCAAGCCAGGTATGTCCGCGGCAGCCTGTGCTGAAAAAATGTTGGCTGCGCCGGAAACAGAAGAATTGCCACCGTCCTATGGTGAGGCCCGGTTCACCATAGATCACGCTGATACAAATATTCCGATCATCGGCTGCGATTCAATTTCCTTGTTGTTACCCGAGGATGCAGGCAGTTTTGCCGTTACCGCTTCTCATGGCGCGCTGTTGGGTGGCAAGGAAGATGATGGTGCAGTTGGCATGGCCCTCGCTGGTGTCACCTTCAATGACGCCGGCATCGGCAAGGAAGAAGCAGGCATTGCCCGGCTGAGCATTCTGGATCGACGCAACATTCCGGCTGCTACCGTGGACACCATGACGGGCCGGATAGGCGACGCAAAGTCAAACTGGGATACAGGTGTGTTGTCACGTATCAATGACACTGCAAGGGAACTGGGCGTGCAGCCGGGTATCACGACAAAGGCCTTCGCCCAAATTGTCGGAAGCAATATCCAGTAAACAATCAGAACGTTTCAATTTCGTTTGTCACGGCCAGCAATAAAGAAGCAAGTTGAGGATAGTTTTCTTCGATGTCGGACCAGTCGCCGGCCTTCCCCGCCTTTTCAAGATCAGCGCACAGGTTGGCAAGATGTTCGGCGCCAACAGATCGCGATGAAGACTTGAGCTTGTGAGCTGCCGCGCCCAGGGCAACGGCATCTCGACCTTCGAATGCATCATCGATTTCGCCGACGGTATCTCGGGCTGGATCAACAAAATCCATGAGGATTTCCTTGATCAACTCATCATCATCCCCAAAAGTATCCCGGAGGAACTTTGGTTCGACAGCTTTCGAACCGGTTTCGGGCGTAAATTCCACAGGGTCCTGCCCAACGGGAATATCGTTGTTGGTCACAACAGTTTCTCGTGGTGTAGCTGTCTCATCTGATTGAGCTATTGGGCTCTGGCCCTTGGGCATCCATTTACGCAGCGTGGCTTTCAAATCAGCCATTGCCAGGGGTTTGGATAAATAGTCATCCATACCAGCACCGATGCAGCGCTCGGCCTCTCCTTCGAGAGCATTGGCTGTCACAGCAATGATCGGCGCGCGAACTTCCTTGTCCTCTTCGTCGGCGCGGATGGAGGCTGTCAGCTCAAAGCCATCCATATTGGGCATGTGGCAGTCCGTCAGCAACAACGCATAGTCCCGACTTCGCCATGCATCCAGTGCCAGTTTACCATCATCCGCGATTTCACACGTGTAGCCCAGTTTCGTCAATTGTCGGCCAATCACTTGCTGGTTTGTCAGGTTATCTTCCGCTAGCAAAATCAGTGTGCCATTTGCAAGCGCATCGTCCACCGATAACGCTATGGCGTCTTCAGTTGTGCCATCATCAACGTCAGGCTTGACCAATGGGCTGGCGCGCCCGGCTGCGACCGCCACAGCAGTAACAAGCTGGGCTTGCCGTAACGGGTTGCCGTCCAGAGTAACGCAGTCTGGTCCTTCGATCCGGGCGCTTCTGCGTTGCCCGTTGGACAATAATACAAATGTGACCCCCGCTGTTGCCAATTGCTCAGCGGCGGCCTTTTGGCGCTCGGTATTCAAATCAAAATCGAGGATGACGACATCGACCATTTTGTCCTGTTGAACCAGACCGGCGATATGTGATTCAGCGCTTGTTTCATCCACGACGAATGAAACGTCTGCCTGCCAGTGACTCAGGTAACTGTTGATCGCTTCTTCTACTGGTATGTTATTGGTTACGGCCAGGACCCGCAGACCGGAAAGGTTCACGTCCTCTTCATTTGTTCGTTGCTCTTCAGTCGCAGCCATCGGCAGTTCGACGCTGAAGGTCGATCCGGATCCGATGGCACTTTCGACCCTGATTTCTCCACCCATTATTTCAGTCAGATTTTTGACAATTGCCAGTCCCAGTCCAGTACCGCCGAACCGCCGTGTTGTGGAGCTTTCCGCCTGAGAGAAGGCGCCAAACAATTTGCTCTGCCCTTCTTCAGAAATGCCAATACCCTTGTCGATAACTGAAATGCGCAACCTCGGCTCACCACTGGCATTGGTCATCGCCTCTGCCCGAACCACAACGTCACCTTCTTCGGAAAACTTCACGGCATTGCCAGTAAGATTAAAAACGATTTGCCTGATACGGACCGGATCACCCAGAACCGAAACCGGTATATCGGGGTCAACGTGCGTGATGATGCGAACACCCTTTTGGCTCGCGTTGGGAGACATCGTTGCCGCCGCACCTTCGACAACATCGACCACAGAAAAAGGAACGCTTTCGACGTTCAGTTTGCCAGCTTCAATCTTGGAAAAATCAAGAATATCATTGATGATCGTGAGTAAGGCATTTCCTGAATCACGCACAGTATTCAGCATCGTGCGTTGTTCTTCATCCAGATTTGTATGTGCCAGCAAATCCGTCATTCCGACGATACCATTCATCGGTGTCCGGATTTCGTGGCTCATTGAAGCCAGAAACTCGGCCTTCGCCTGCGCACCAGCTTCCGCTTCGAATCTGGCCTTTTTCAGTTCGTCTTCAGCCTCTTTTCGTTCGGTGATATTTTCCTTGATACCGACGAAGTTTGTGATCTCGCCTGCCTCGTTCCGAAGTGCAGAGAGTAATATGTTCTCCCAATACAGCTCTCCGGATTTTCTCGTGTTTTCAAGTTCACCCTGCCAAACCCGTCCAGACTTGATGGTTTTCCACAGATCTTCCAGCACTTCGGCATCGAGTATCCCGGGTTCCAGTATGCGAAAAGGTTTCCCGACAACGTCTTCTGCTTCATAGCCACTCAACATTGTAAATGCAGGATTAATATATTCAATATTTCCGTCTGGATCGGTAATTACCATGGCAGCGGAGCTTTGCTCGACTGCACCTGACAATTTGCTGATCTGTTCTTCGGCCCGTTTCCTCGTCGTCACATCCCTGTAGGTTGTGACAATACCGCCACCAGGCACCGGTTTGCCTCTGACTTCAATAACAGTTCCATCGGGTTTTGTGCGCTCAAAATGATGTGCTTCAAATTTGCGAGCAAGTTCCATTCGTTGCTCGACCTGCTCCTCAATATCTCCGGGTCCGTACTCGCCTTTCTGGGCGTTGTATCTAAATCCGTCTTCCAGTTTTGCACCGGGCAGAAGCAGGCTTTCGGGAACATTTTGCATTTCCGCCACTTGCCCATTGGCCAAAACTATTTTCAGGTCAGCGTCATACATTGTGATGCCCTGATCAATATTTTCCAGGGTGAGGTTGAGCGTCTCCTTTTCCTGGGCAAGCGCGTCTTCTGTTCTCTTTCGTTCAGTGATGTCGGAATACGATCGCACCATGCCGCCTGATGGCAAGGGTGTACTTCGAATTTCCAGTGTGGGGCCACCAGGAATAGATACTTCGAAATTTTCCAATTCGTTGCGGTAGGCCATCTCCATACGATTGGCAACAATTTCGTCCACGTCACCTGGACCATATAAGCCACGCTCAGCCACGTTTCGGAACAATTTTTCAAGCGTCAGTTCATTACGATCCATATCGTCCGGGAATTTCATCATATCAAAAAACTTGTCATTTGAGGCGACAAGGACATAATTCTCATCAAACATGGAAATTCCCTGATCCATGTTTTCCATCGCCATCGTACTGACCTGTTGTTCGCGAATCAGATCTTCTGTTGCTCTGGCGACCCGTCGAGAAATAACCTGATGCTGCTGAAGCAAAAGCCCCACAATCAAGGAAATGGCGAGTACGCCGGCAATTCCTCCGTAGAGGATAAAATCAGCCAGGCCTTCCGATGGACCACCCAGATACTTTTGATCAAAATGCCAGACAATAGATAAATCTGCACCGGCACTTACTGTCCTGGTCGTGACCGAGAATATGGACTTGTGCGCTTCGGGCTTGCCCCTGAATGTCAGAGCGGGAAGAAGACCACCTTGCTTTGGGAAACGCCCACCTATTTCAAGGGCCAATCCTTCAGGTACGTGCAAGTCGAATAGACCCTTGATCAGTGCATCAAAATTTACCAGTCCAACAACAATCCCCTCGCCGCTTCGGTCATATGTTGCGAGGGCGACAGGCGAAACCAGTGATTTTGTTTCCGCATCGACTACGGGTTCACCAATAATGTATTCACCCTTGCGGACCGTAGCGAGATCCAGAATATCACGGGTAGCCTGGTCTGGATGGCCGGAAAACCCATCGATAAAAACACCGACAAAATCAGATGCATATTCGATTTTCCACGTCTTTGGGTCGGATTTTTCAACTGGACGATAGATAGCCATCGCATCGAGAAAAAATGCCGTTGCACGCGATTCCATGCCTTCATAGGCATTGAGAAATTCAGTTTCGGTTACGTTGAAGGAGTTTTCGACAACTGCAGCAACACCTGAGAGAGGTGCATAGCTCTCCTCCATCCAGCCCAGAAGCGTACCAGAGAGCCACTGTGCTGATTGATTTGCCGCAATTTTCCAGTTGCGCTGTGCCTCGTCCCGAAATATTTCACTGACCAGCCAGTTTCCCCATAGCCCTGCCAGAGCTGTGAGAAGCAATAATACCTGGCGAATTCCAATCATTGGTCGAATACCGGATCGTTGGATTTCACGCCTGCCCCCGGACTACCAATTGTTGACACTGAAGATTGGTCTGAAACCGCGCGGCGGGAGGCTGGTTGTCGCATCAAATTTCCGAATGTTGTTGCTGTCTACGACAATAACTCTGGGGCCAACGTGCTTCAGGAAGGGTTTATTCTCCAACACTCTGACCGCCAAATCAACTGACATGCGGGCCTGGATTGCCTGGAGGTCAGTCGGCGCAGCTATTACGTTGCCTCGTCGAATTCCCCGATGGACACCGGGACCGTAATAGTAGGCAAAGACACGAACCTTTTTATCCAATCCACGACGGCGGAGAATTTCTATCGCTGCCTCTGCGGTGACAGTCGTTCCAGCGATGACATCAAGATCAGGATGTGCATCAAGGGCCTCACGGATCAGATTTCCCTGTGTCGCCCGACCTGTATCACCTTTGGCAGATACGGTAATTTCTATTGATGTATCTTTAAGTGCAGTCCGAAAACCGCTATCGCCCTGAGCAACCCACGTCGCGCCGTCGGGTCCCGGGAACCACGCTACCTTGACAGTTTTCCCCGAATTAATATCCATTTTTCGAATGTAACTACCAATCGCAAATCCCGGGTCAAAAAAATTGACACCAGCCTTTGCCGACATTTTCGTCGACGACATACCATTGATCATATCGATTACGGGCTTGCCCATACCGACATATTTTTCGACCAGATCGTTGACACCGTCGGCACTTATGCTGCTGACCAGCAATGCGTCAGCACCACTGGACATACAATCGACAATTTGCTTGCGCTGGTTATCAAGGTGATCATAGCCACCAGCTTCAACCAATCGCAGACCAACGCCAAGTCGCTTGGCCTCGTCAATCAGTCCAAAATTTACAGCCCCCCAATAAGGGTCTTTGAGATGGGGAATAGACACGCAAAGCCGCCATTGCCGTGAAGCTTTTTCCAGGGCCACATATTTTGACTTGCGACGCTTCAGATCTGTATTGAAGGGCGGATCCCATACGTCTATTTCAACCGGATACCATTTATCCTTGGCCAGAGGCGAAGATTGACCGGATCCGTAAACCACAAGGAAAGCTGACAGGACAAGCGCAGCTGCAATACCATTTTTTTCGAACAAACGAAGAATTATTTTATGCATGGGCCCCTCACGCGTGAAACAAGTTTGGCAAATTCAAATTATGCTGATTCACCTTCATGACAACTAACCATACAAAAGTTGACCAAGAACCAGTTAGTTAAACATCTTTTCGATCCAGGATGTAAGCCATGTAGAGCAGGCTTGGTAAAAAGCCACTTGTCGGTACAGAACCATATTTGAATTTCAGATGTCCCGGAACGCCAATCTACCACGTAGAGACATTGTGGAGATAATTAAGTCGCCGTAAACTGTTTATTATGTGGATTCTGAAAAGAACAACTATCCGTGGATACTGGATATTGGTGCTGGCAGCGCTGACAGCGATTTCCCTTGGCGCCGTAACAATCGCAAAAGCCCAGGACAGCGTTTCCCGTGCAACTATTGAATTGTTCAGGGGAGCGGATACAAATGACATGGAAATGGTCAAAAGAGCCATTTATGCCGGTGCAGATATGCGAGCCCGCAACTCACTCGGGCAAAGGGCACATGATGTTGCGGTGGACCTTAATCACATGGAAGTCGCGCACTATATTTTGAGCATGCGCCCAAAAGTAAAAAGACAACCGCAACAGCCGCAGACTGTTCAGACGGCGTTACCGGCAGTTAATCCTGTTGTGGCAAAGAAACTTCCGCCACCCGTCAAGCCGCTGGCTGTCAAGAAACCAAAATCAGTTGCTCCGAAACAGGTATTCAAGAAACCGACTTCAAGCGCTGTGGCAATTCTCAAGCCTGCGCAAAAGGCTGTGCCGGCCGCCATCCCTAAACAAATGCCAAAGCCTGTGCCAGAAGTTAAGCCAAAAGTTACGCCAAAAATTGCACTTGTTACCCCTGCCAGGGAAGTCAGGAAAGCGGCCCCTGCGTCAATTGTCAAACCTGTACAACCCAGGCAATTGAAACCTGTAGTCAAAAATGTGCCTCGGAAAACCGCTGCGATACCTGCAGTAAAGCGAAAGCCTGAGCCAATGGTCAGTGTTGCTCTCGCTTCTCCTGCTCCGGAGGCCGGAAAACCCGCTTCCGCGGCACCTACCATCAATGCGACACAGCCTGGAGAGTTCAATTTCTTTGGCAATCGGCTGACGCACAAAAGTCAAACAAAAGGACAATGCTTCGACAAACCAGATAACATCAGCATTTGTGTGCAGCCCCTGAAGTGGCCAAAGCACCTCGAAAACCTGTTCGAAGTAGATACGGTATATTATGATGGGATGCAGTCATTGGTGCTGTATCAGGACGGTCAGCTCAAACAAATTCATGTTCTCTTCAACCGAAATGGTTTCGACGAAATTTTTAAATTCTTTTCGTCCCAATTGGAGAATGCCGGTCAAACCAATGACTTGAAAAAAACGGAATCGACCCAGACTTATTTTGGCAAAGATCATCGGATAGTTGCCTGGACTGGTCTAAAGGGAAGTTGGCCTGACAGCCTGGAGTTAAGAGAGTTGGATAGCCTGCGCTGGTCTTCGTTGCCAGATGAAAATCATGGCGTTGTGCGCATTGTTAAACAGGGCGCTGATCCTGTATTCAAGCACATATCTTCTGCTGACTTCATGCTTGGCAACATCTCTTCGCGCAGCAAAAACAAAAAGTAGTCTGTTCGCCGGACAAATTTGAAACGAATTTTTATGCCACAAATCTCATATGTTGTTACCGTTTATAATAAAGCGGCGTTTCTGCCCGTTGTTGCCGAGGCCCTGAAAAACCAGAAAGGGCTCGGTGAGGTTGAGGCTATTTTCGTCGATGACGGTTCAACAGATAATTCCCCGGAAGTGCTGGAAAACATAGTTGCCAACTGGCCTGCCGCGCGCGTTATCCGTCAACTGAACAGTGGCCCTGCCCCTGCAACAAATGCAGGAATATTTGCGGCCCGCGGCGACTGGATCAAAATAATGGATGGCGACGACGTCCTGCATGAAGATGCCACAAGGTCACTTGTTGATGCGGCGCGGATGTTTGGTTCTAAATTTGCTTTCGGCAATATTGCGCTGATCCCCTGGAAAGACAGCCAACCTGTTATCCCGCAAACCACCCCCGCCCCACTCGCGGTTGAGCCGGAACATGACACGTCACCGTTGGTACACTTCGCGGAGAAAATGACCTTTAACCCTTCCTGCCTCTTGATAGAAACAAAATTTGCGCAAGCTATCGGCGGTGTTGATATAAGAGTCTTTGCTCAGGATTATTCCCTGTATTTGCGAGCCGCCCATCGTACATCCTTTGCCTACGTCCCTACAGATATCGTCTGGGCACCGGGTGCCGGACTGGCCGAAGGCCGGGTATCTGATGATGAAGCCCAGATATTGCACGACCTGAATGCCGAGTTGGCCTACTTTATCGAAGAAACACCCGACCTCGATAAGGCTGTCATGCATCGCATGCTGACCCGAGGCACGGGGCGCGCCTGGAAATGGGCCTCACGGCGTGCGGGACATTCGATGTTTTCTGAATATTTCCAGATGTATCTTTTGTCACGCCTGCCTACTTCCCGGGCCCAAACGATCAAAAGACTCTTCAAGTCACGCGACATTTTCAGAACGACAAGTCCTGTACGCATCCCGGTCAAAATCGATGGGCGGGATACCTATGAAACGATGCCCGCCTGGAAACCTGACAATTAGCAACTATAGAATTCGTTTCCGCCGTGACTGTCGCGACCACGCATCAACAAGACCTGGCGGTTTTCATGACTGACAAATCCAAACTGTTTTGCCTGTTCCGCCGCGATTTCCCGGTCAAACAGTGACGTTGTTGGCATGAAGCGCATTGTCATACCTCGTCGTGAATTCGGGGACCGGTTAGGCTCGGATCCATGCAGCAGAAAAATGTCGTGCAATGACATTTGGCCAGGCTCAAGTTCAATATCCACAGCCTGAGCTTCATCATATTCTGACTCCAGCAATTCGCGGTTCAAGGCCAGACCAGGTCCGTTATTGGTTTGGTGCTTTTTCAGGGTTCCATCCTTGTGGGACCCCTTGATTACACGCAAACATCCGTTTTCCGTGGTTGAGGCGTCGATAGCCAACCAGACTGTACAGGTCGCTAGTGGTCGAATTGGCCAATATTCACCATCCTGGTGCCAGGGTGTCGTTGTCCCCTTGAAAGCCGGTTTTGCAAAGAAGCTGGTGTTCCACAAGGCAAAGTCAGGGCCAATAATCTGTTCGACCATATCAAGAATTTCCGGTTGTTGGCAGTACTCCGCAAACCCCAGATCATGATCCAGCAACGCTGGGCAATAATCGGCATATTCGGGTTTGGTTTCGACCAGCCTTGAATGCCTGCTTTTTATATCCTCAAGCATTTCCACTGGCACGCGATACTCGGGAACCACGTATCCATCTTGAGCGTAGATATCCAATTGAGAGTCTGACAGCATTCTGGCTCTACCTTTCACGGAAAGATTTTGCTCGATAATAGATCACACACGACAAATTTGCTTCATCGAAGTGACATTAATGTAAATTTTTTCATCTTGTGAAAATTTTTCCTTGTTTGTTGGAATAAACAGGTTCATCCTCTCTGGATTGGGGCAACAATCATAAAAACAGCCCCCTGTTTTATCGAACAGGACATTGGGAGAAATATCATGTCACTAAGGAATAGCCTTGGCGTCAGTGCCTTGGCATTAACAATCGCTGTTGGAGCATCAACAGCTGCGCAGGCGGCTGGCGACCTGGTTCGCATCGCTACGGTACCCGCAGGTGCTGAAGTCGCCGGTCTGGCCATAAATGGCCTCGGAGAGCTGTTCTTCAACGCGCAGCATCCAGCAGGTAAGGCGACAGCAAAAAGTGGTGGCCCAGCGGCCCTGATTGGCTACGTCGCCGGAATGAACATCAATCATTACAAAGGTGGTGATGTCGCAATTCCTGGCAAGGACGATCGTGGCCGGGTTCACGTCGCTCAAGGTGAATATGTCGTGCTGGGCAAGTCCGGTGACAAGTTGGGCGATGGCAAACAACTGGGTGCTGTCTACGATCCGGCAGGAAAATTGATGTGGGTAAGCAACGACGTCGATTTCAACGCCTTTATTCCACTGAGTTCAACTGAAGCCTACCTCTATACCGCGTTTGAAGGTGCAGGCCGGCTTGGCGTATCAGGCGTTAGCCAACTGAAGCTGAAGCGCAGCAACGGTCGCTGGTCAACAGACCTGGGCCAATCAAAAATGATTGATCTCAGAAGCATCGGCGGTGGCTGGGTCCTGTGTTTTGGCACAATTTCCCCCTGGGGCACGCCTATCATGTCGGAGGAATATTACTTCTATAACACCGGCTTGTGGAACCATCCCAACGACCACGACGACGACGAACGTCCTGGTTTCAAAGGTGGTAACGACGTCAACTATCACCAGCCCAAGAAGATGGATCAATATCTTGGCAAGGCTTCGAACCCTTATCGGTATGGCTACAATATCGAGATGAACAACGCAGCCAGCGCCAATCCATCACTTGTCCGACACTATGCCCACGGTCGCTTCAGCCATGAGAACGTGATGGTCATGGCGGATGGCAAAACCCTGTATCAGTCAGATGATGATTCAGCGAAATATACCAACGCCAAATTCAATTCCAACTCTGGCGGCGTCTTTTTCAAGTTCATTGCGGATACAGCAGGAGATCTGAGCGCTGGCACACTTTATGCCGCCAGCGTCAAACAGGACGCCGGCAGTGACCCGCGCACCACAGGGTTCGATGTCAGCTGGATCGAGCTTGCCCACGGCAACAATGACCAGATCGGCAAGTGGATCGATGAGTATGAAGGTATTTCCTTCAAGGACTACAAGGAAGGTTCGACGAACTTCATTTCTGACGCTGACGTCAACAACTGGGCAGAAGGCAAATCAGGCAAAGATCTGAATGGTGACGGCAAAGTTGGCAGCTATAAAGACGACCGCGTTGCTTTCCTTGAAAGCCGTAAGGCTGCTGCCGCACTTGGTGCTGCCAATGACTGGAACAAAATGGAAGGCGTTGCTGCAGACAGCAAGAACGTTTACCTCGCGGCCTCCAGCATAACGGAAAGCATGGACAAATCCTGGGGTGACATTCACTGGTCAACCGGCGTCAAGGACAAGACGGCTCCAGGCCAGATCGCTCTCGACAAGGAAGCTTGTGGTGCCGTCTACAAGGGTGCCCTGACGGACGATTTCAATATCGTACGACTGGAGCCCTATGTCGTTGGACGTGATATCGGTAACAAAAAAGGGTGTGAGCTGGACGGTATTGCAAGTCCGGACAACATTCTGTCAACAGCTACTGGTGGTCTGTTAATCGCCGAAGACGCTGGCAAACGTCAGCATCCTGTGGATTTCCTTTGGCTGAAGAAATAATAATGCTCCAGACCACTTTGGTTTGGAGATAATGCGTCCTGGGAGGAATACTCAAATGTGTTCCTCCCATTTTTTTTGCGAAGTTGATCCCAGCTCTGGCCATTGCGATCAAGACAATCAATAATTCAACGTCGACACGCTCAGGGTTCCCTCCTGCTTTCAGAGAACATCATGTCCCATATCTTCAGCGAAATTGATTTCAACCAAAACGGCAAGCAAACCGGTTTCCTGCGTCTGCCCCATTCCGTGCACCGCAGCGCTTATGGCTGGATTCCTATTCCCATTGTTATGATCAAAAACGGCGAAGGCCCAACCGTTTTATTGATGTCGGGCAATCATGGAGATGAATATGAAGGTCAGGTTACGATCTGCAAGCTGGTTCAGGAACTGGAGGCTGAAGATATTCAAGGCCGTCTGATCATGTTGCCTATGGCGAATTATCCGGCAGCCCTGGCGGGTTTGAGGACCTCGCCGATCGACGAAGGAAACCTGAACCGAACATTTCCAGGCGACAAGGATGGTAATCCAACCCAGATTATAGCCGACTATATCGAGACGGTTTTGCTGCCGCTTTGCGACTACCTCCTCGATATGCATTCGGGTGGTTCCTCCCTGATTTATCCGACGACTATCTTGCGTCCGAAGGCTGAAAGCCCGGAAGAAGACGAGATCATGGCAAAGCTTCAGGAAGTGTTTGATGCACCTTACGGCATCATCATGGCCGCAGGCTCAGGTGCTGACCCACGTGTCTCAAGTGCTGCAGCCCAAAGAAATGGCGTCAGGGCGCTGGGTACGGAAGCGGGCGGGTCCGGCACTGTATCGCCGAAAATACTGGCTGAAGTTGATCGTGGCGTCAGGCGATATCTCAATTACATCGGCATTTTGCCGGGTTACACCCCCGACGCCCCCCGTGGCATTCGTCTGATGGAAATGACCAGCGATGAGCATTTTGTCTTCGCGCGGGATGAGGGCTTGTTTGAGCCCTATGTTGAGATATGTACGGAAGTAAAAAAGGATCAGGCAGCTGGTGCTATTCATCATCCTGAAACCCCATGGGTCAAACCAACAATATGCTATTTCAAACGAGACGGCCTGGCAGTTTGTAAACGGGTTCCAGGTCGGGTGCAGCGAGGTGACTGTTTGTTCCACCTGATAACAGATATCGAATAACGAAGGACTCGCGCTAGCCAAAAACCTTGTCCGCGAAAACCGGATAAAGCCCCCTGATCTGCTCTGCAACCGGACCCCGGATCAGGGAAAGTGTCTGGTCGTCCGGCTCCACCGACGTTGGCACATCTTCAACGTAATCGAAGTCAAATCCTGTACTGTCGAGAATGTCCTGCAACGTGTATCCCGGATGAACGCTGACGAGCGTAAACCGCCCAGCCGACGGATCGAAAGAAAATTCTGCTTTACCGGTTATCAGGCATTTTGGCCCCCCAACACGATGATGTTCAGGTGGGCTGATGCCCGGAGCACTGATGAAATCAACTTTAGGCACCAGAACGCGTGGGCTATGCTCCTCGCGAAACAGGATCACATTTGGCACGAGGTAATAGAGATAGGCTGATCCGAAACTTCCCGACCAACGCACATCGGTTTCTGGATAACTGCCCGTTCCGACAAGATTGATATTTGCCTGACCATCTATTTGACCACCGCCCAGAAAAAAGGCGTCGATGCGCCCCTGCCCCGCCATATCAAATATTTCCTGGCCGCCAGATGTAAAACTGTTGTGCCGAAAATCCCCGAGCAAATTGACAATTATTCTGTTGTCACTTCTGCACCTTGCTAACTGGGCTGCAGCACCAGGAATTGGGGAAGACACGCCAACACAGATATGACGACACGCAGCTAAATGCGGTGCGATCAGCGAGATCAGCAGTTCTTCAGGTTTACAGTTCACGCAGATGCTCTTGCCGGAGCAGCAAATACATAACGCTGCAAATAAATATCAAATGCGTCATCGTCCCGGGCTGCGGCGGCATAGCTGCGCAAATGCTCGGCGTCCCGGTCATACAAGTCACCCAGTCCCACCGGCCAGGCACCGTTCTTCGCAACAGCAATGGCGTCTACATACATGGAAGACAGGCAACCAGCTGCGGTCGTAGTCGACGCCATCAAATCTTCATCGACAATTTCTTCTGCTGTGACCAGGGTGCAATGGGCGGCATGGGCAACTGTCGCCAGTTCCTTTTCCCGACCAACCCAGACATTGCCGAAACGGTCCGCTTTCTCCACGTGGATCAAAGCCACATTCGGTCGGATAGCAGCAAGTAGCAAAACGGGGTCGCTATCGCCTTCTTCCGCGAAAGGATTGTCAATCACCTTCCAGTCGTCACGATTTGCCGCAATATCTGACCCCAACACGCCGCGCAAAGGAATGAAGGGCAGCCCTTTTTCACCTGCTTGCAGGGCTGCATATACGGCTGGACAGGTCGCATCCTTGATCTTGATTTTTCCGGACTTGACCGCACTGCCAAATCGGGGTGCCGGGCCAAATTCAGCGAGACTGACACCCGAAGTTTCGACGCTGGCAACACAATCGGCCCCAATCAACAAATCTGAAGGGTAACCACCGGTCGGCACAGTCAGAAGATGCAATCCTTTGACACCCCGACGCACAAGTGCCCGAACGGCTTCTGAGGGCGCGCTTGAGTCATCTTTAATGATCGCAAGATAGCAATTGTCCGGCACCATGGCTGCCAGTTCATCAACAGATACTATTCTGGTTTGTTGCATATGTCCCTCCGGCGTTCGAAGTCCGCTTTAATCGACTTTTCCCTTCGCGCCACAAAAAGTCAACATTGAAGTCTCTGAAGAGACTGAATAGTTCCTGGCCATTGCTGGTAACCACCCTTTCCGGGCAATATGCCATCCAGCATCAGAGACCGGCACAGCATTCAGGGACAAATGTCAGAATATCTCTTTTATCAAAACCGCAAAAGCTTCTTCACTTTTCGGTATCCTGAAATCGCTGCAACCCTGATATTACTTGCGTTTGCACTTTTCTTTTCATGGCAAACCGGCGCGCCATTTGTTGTCCCTGACCCTGAGAACACCGGCTTCATCGGCCTCAGATATTCATTTCCACTGGGACTGGGCGCGATTTGGCTGGGGATAAGTTTTCTGGTTTACAAACGAAGGCAACGCCAGGGAAAAGGTACATCGGACGCTGCGGCCCACAACAAAAGATATGCCATAAATGCGCTGCTCTATTTTGTCACATTTTCAACAGTGATGTGGTTGCATTTTAACATCAAACTCTGGGGTCCACTGATAAACCCGCGCCGATTTGATGACTTCTATCAGTGTATTGATGTTGCACTCGCTCCATTGCTTGATATCGCACACGAAGCGCGGGACTGGGTCGGAAGCCACAGCGGAGATCACATTGATTCCTGGTACCTGCTGACTTTTGCGTTCATGTTTTTTATCTCTTTTGCATGGCACCTGTTTCGTAATCGGGAGGCGTTGAGAAATGTTTTTCTGGCCATTTTGTTCATCGAAGCACTGGGTCCTTTATGTTATTTGATAGCGCCTGCCGCGGGGCCTTTCCTTTATGGCAATGGTCAGAACCTGCTGGCGCTGCTCAATGAACAAGCGATGTGGGAAATACGCGGCCTGATCTTGCAGCAAGGTCCGGCCTGGATTGCAGCCTACGGTGATCGATATCTGTCCGCGGGCCTTGCGGCCATGCCGTCACTACATGCAGGGGCTTCATATGTCTTTGTGCATTACGCCGTGAAATATCGCACCCCGTTGGTGCCGGCATATATTGTCATGTATGGATGGATATTGATCGAGGCAGTTGCCAGCAAATGGCACTACCTGATTGATTTGCCTGTCGGTATCGCTCTGGCATTGTTCTGCATCTGGCTCAGCAACCGGTTTTGCAAGGCAGAAAAGGACGCGCAATCAGCTGTTTGATTGGGACTCAAATCGGTCGAGGATTTCCGCTACGTTGTCGACAGTCACTTCGTTGAACCAATCGCCGCCGGGGAAAAACCGGACGTTGGGCCCCTTTGCGCACAAACCAAGACAATGTATGCGGTCAACTTCAACAACAATATTCCGGCTTTGCAGTTCCACTTCCAGAGCGTCTGCAATCGCCATGCTGTCGGACCCGCCACAGCTGACAGACGTACCACCAAATCGTTCATTGACGCAGATAACAATCGTGGAAAGTGGTGTGCTATCCGCAGTTCTGTTGGCTTCTATGATCTTCAAGTTACGTGCCCACCATTTCCACTATCAAATACTCTACATGTCACGGACCGTGATGATACCAACTGACAGGAACAATTCCATACAGTGAAAATGCTTCAACTCACATCGAAGTCAAGCTGGTGGGAAAATCAAAAGCTGGACAGCCTTGCTAACATGCTTTTGACGTCAATTTCTCCGCCTTGATAATATTCTGATCCCGACCAGCGTCGTTGATTAAATCTTCACGGGCATGACGGACCCGAAGGTCTGCGTCCCGGAACTGTTCTTCTGCACCCAAAGCCTCATTCACTATGCCGAACAGAGGGGCCGCTGCTGGCTTGCCATATTAGAAAAACTTAATACAATGAGCTGAAACAAATAACGAGTTGTCCTGGGGAGGATGCGTTCATGTCACAATTGGTCAATCCGCACGGCGGAGGTGCGCTAAAACCCTTGTTGGTGCCGGAAACGGAACGTTCCGCTGACCTGGAACGGGCAAAGACACTTACCGCTGTTCCCGTGACCAGCCGCGAAGTTTCGGACCTCGTGATGTTTGCCATGGGTGCCTATACACCGCTGGACGGTTTTATGGGTGAAGTCGACTGGCGTGGCTGTTGCACAGATATGAAGCTGGCTGACGGTACTTTCTGGCCAATCCCGATTACGCTCTCTGCTTCTCGTGAGATCGCCGACAACATCAACGTCGGCCAGGACGTCGCGCTAACGGACGGCGAAACTGGCGACATCATGGGTGTGCTGACCGTTTCAGAGAAGTACACGATTGACCGAAAACTGGAATGCACATCTGTTTTTCGCACCGACGATGCGGCTCATCCCGGCGTGCAAAAGGTCATCGAACAGGGCGAAATCAATTTGGCCGGAAAAGTAGCGGCGCTGTCAGAAGGTCACTTC
>Ga0233449_1000895_pt1 | contig 30579 bp, 22 predicted proteins | sample SI_124_October20_FD_183012 | JGI IMG/M metagenome (GOLD analysis project Ga0233449, IMG submission 183012) | Seawater microbial communities from Saanich Inlet, British Columbia, Canada - SI_124_October2016_200_MG | ecosystem: Environmental > Aquatic > Marine > Inlet | place: Canada: British... | reverse complement strand
GAAATAATAAGGCAAAACTCTTTACTCTACCCGTACTCGATAGATATTCAATATTAGCGAAGCTGAATATGTTACAATGTATCTATCATCCATTTAACTCATTTTCCATATATATTTTAAAAAATAAAGCACTCGTTACTTAATCTATTAAATTTATACCAGAATAATACTCTTAACCCATTGTTTTTTTAAATTCTCATAGTCTTTTAAATATTTAAGATGAAACCAAGCTGAAAATTAGAAACTTAATTGGATAATATTGAATAATTTCAGCTTTGTTAGCATCATTTACTGTGTACAATTTGTTCTTTTCTCAATATAACTGTGCCAATTATATTGGCTTACACTCAATGTAACATAACACAAGTTTTGTAATTTTTAAATGGGAGAGAAGCATGACGCTTAACTTTAAAAAATCTGTAATAGCACTTACGATGCTGGCGACTGGCCTGACATCTGGTATTGCCCAAGCAGACGAGCTAGGCACCGAAAATGGTGAATGGCACCACTACACTGGGGACATTAAGGGATCTCGCTATTCTGCGCTTGATCAAATTAATGCGGATAACTTTGAAGATCTGGAACTCGCCTGGTCTTTTTCAACAAAAAATCTTGGTACACGCTCTGAGTATAAACTCGAAGTAACGCCGATTATGATTGACGGCACGCTTTATGCAACTGCCGGAACAAGACGCGCCGCAATTGCTCTTGATGGCTCAACTGGTGAGCTAAAATGGATTCACAGCATGGCAGAAGGTCTTCGCGGCGGCATGGCTCCACGTCAGCTTTCCGGTCGCGGTCTTTCTTATTGGTCAGACGGCAATGGTGATGACCGGGTTATTTACGTAACAACTGGTTACAGAATGATTTCCCTAAACGCCCATACGGGTGTTCCTATTAGCAGTTTCGGCCCCACTGGTGACGGCATCCTTGATCTTAAGGTCGGCGCTGTACAGGGTGACGAAGTTCAAATTGATCTGGTAACCGGTGAAATTGGTCTTCATGCAACACCAACGGTTGTTGGCGATATTGTAATTGTTGGCTCTGCCATGAAAGAAGGCATGACCATTGATAACTACAATAATACCAAAGGTCTTGTTCGTGCGTATGATGTTCGCAGCGGTGAACTAGTTTGGCAGTTTGATCCTATTCCCCGTCCTGGTCAGTTCGGTAATGATACATGGCTTGATAATTCATGGGATAGAAACGGTAACACTGGTGTCTGGACACAGATCACAGTAGACGAGAAAAACGAACTTGTTTTCCTAGCCGTTGAAAGCCCATCATCTGACTTTTACGGTGGTCACCGTCCTGGTGATAACCTGTTTGGTGAAAGCCTTGTTGCTGTTGATATGAACACTGGTGAATATCGCTGGCATTTCCAAGTAGTTCATCATCCGATTTGGGATCATGACTTATCATCTGCACCACTTATTATGGATGTTGAAGTTGATGGAAAAATGCGTGAAATTATCGCCCTTCCGACTAAGCAAGCATACATCTATGCCTTCGACCGCCTAACCGGTGAGCCGATTTGGCCAATTCCTGAAGTGGCCGTCCCACAAAGTACGATCCCGGGCGAGTTTACGTCACCTACCCAGCCTATGCCACCAGAGAGCCTGCATTATGGTCGTGGTAAACTTGTTCTGCCTGATGACCTAATTGACTTTACGCCTGAAATGCGTCAAGAGGCTCTTGATAAGATGGATCTATGGAACTGGGATAATGGTGGTATGTATAACCCACCACTTCTCGGCGATGTAAATGGCATGCTTGGTGCTATCAATATCGGTGCAACAAACGGTGGTACAAACTGGCCGGGTGCTTCGTTCGATCCTGAAACAGGTATTGTCTATGCCCCTGCTGGTAATATATTCATTGCCAACCTTTCAATGACACCTCCACCCGAAGGTTATTCAAATGTGGATTATATCGCTGGGCGAATTGGTCAACCGTTCCGCATGAGAAATGCTGCCGGTACAGGTCAAAACCCTGACGCGCCGAAAGAAGTGACCTATCCTGTTTACACTGGTCCGCGCGTTGCTGTGCCAAGCCTGAATGTTGAAGGTCTTTCTATTCTTAAACCGCCTTACAGTGTGATCTCTGCGATCGACATGAATAAAGGTGAAGTGATTTGGAAAGTGCCGCACGGAGAAACTCCGGACAATGTACGCAACCATCCTAAACTGGCTGGTCTAGATATTCCGCGCACAGGTCAGCCATCAACGGTTGGTGTGGTTGTTACTAAAACTCTTGTGATTGTCGGTGATATGCTGGTGACTAACCCTGGTAGCCGTGAGCGCGGCGCAATGCTCCGTGCTTATGATAAAATGACAGGTGAGAATGTTGGCGAGGTTTGGATGCCAGCAGGACAATCAGGTTCGCCAATGACATATGCCATCGACGGCAAGCAATATATTATTGTTGCCGTTAGTGGTGGTGCTTATGCTGGTGAGTTTAGAGCATATAGCTTACCTGACGATTAATATTATATACCAAGGGGGCCTGAGAATGGCTCCCTTGGACTTTTTTTATGCCGGGACGGCACCGCTGTCCAAAAATCTCCTCATATCAGATATAAATAAATATAGAATCACCTCATAAAATTTTCTTTTTGTGGGCACTGGATGGTCTATGTTTGAGGGGTATTTTCTTTTTATTGCCTTAAATAACTAAAAAAACTACACTTAACTCTGTTAAAGTCTAATAAACCTTGACTTTTTGTTACAACATAACAATTATGTCTGGTCAAATATATAAACGGGAGAAGAAAATGAAATTTAATTTAAAGAAATCTGTAATGGCACTGACGATGATAGCCACTGGCCTATCATCCCAATTTGCCCAAGCAGATGAGCCAGGCACCGCTAATGGTGAATGGCATCACTACACTGGTGATATCAAAGGATCACGTTATTCACCACTTGATCAGATTAATGCGGATAACTTTGAAGATCTGGAATTAGCTTGGTCTTTTTCAACAAAAAACCTTGGTACACGTTCTGAATATAAACTTGAAGTAACACCGATCATGATTGACGGTATGTTATATGCTACTGCAGGAACGCGTCGTGCAGCCATTTCTCTTGACGGCTCAACTGGCGAGCTAAAATGGATTCACAGCATGGAAGAAGGTCTTCGTGGCGGCATGGCCCCACGTCAGCTTTCCGGCCGTGGTCTTTCTTATTGGACTGATGGAAACGGTGATGACCGAATTTATTATGTAACAACTGGTTACCGCCTTATTGCCCTTAATGCCCATACGGGTGTTCCGATTAATAGTTTCGGTACAGACGGCAATGGTATCCTTGATCTGAAAATCGGCGCCGTTCAAGGCAACGAAGTACAGATCGATCTGGTAACAGGTGAAATTGGCCTTCATGCGACACCAACGGTTGTTGGCGATATGATTATTGTTGGCTCTGCCATGAAAGAAGGCATGACCATAGATAACTATAACAATACCAAAGGACTTGTTCGTGCATTTGATGTTCGTACTGGTAAGAAAGTATGGCAGTTTGACCCTATTCCACGCCCTGGTCAGTTCGGTAACGATACTTGGCTTGATAATTCATGGGAAAGAAATGGTAACGCCGGCGTTTGGACACAGATTACAGTTGACGAAGAAAACGAACTTGTTTTCCTTTCAATAGAAAGCCCATCATCAGATTTTTATGGCGGTCACCGTCCTGGTGATAACCTGTTTGGTGAAAGTATCGTAGCCGTTGATCTGAACACTGGTGCATATAAATGGCATTTCCAAGTGGTTCATCATGCGATCTGGGATCATGACCTATCATCAGCACCGCTAATTATGGATGTTGAAATCGATGGTGCAGACAGACAAATTCTTGCCCTACCAACAAAACAGGCATTTGTATATGTATTTGACCGCGTAACTGGTGAGCCGATTTGGCCAATTCCAGAAGTAGCAGTCCCACAAGGTAGCGTACCTGGTGAGTGGTATTCACCAACTCAACCACGTCCATCCGATGACCTTTTATACGGTAATCCTGAACTTAATTATCCTGATGGTCTTATCGACTTCACCCCTGAAATGCGCGCACAAGCCATTAAAAATCTTGAGCGCTGGGTCTGGAAAGACGGCACACTTTATAACCCACCGATTGCTGGTGATGTTAACGGTATGCTTGGTGGTATCAACCTTGGTAATGCTGGCGGCGGTACAAACTGGCCGGGCGGTGCATTCGATCCTGAAACAGGTATCGTTTATGCTTCTGCTACAACCGGTGCTATTGGCGGTATTTCACTTGCCCCTCCACCGGAAGGTTATTCAAACGTGAACTATATGTCTGGCCGTATTGGTGAGCCGTTCCGTATGAGAAATGCAGCCGGTACAGGACAAAACCCTGACGCACCGAAAGAAGTGAACTATCCTGTATTTGATGGTCCACGTGTGGCTGTTCCTTCACTAAATGTTGATGGTCTTAATATCCTTAAGCCACCATATGGCGTGATTGCAGCGATAGACATGAAAGCCGGTAAAGTACTTTGGCGCGTTGCTCACGGTGAAACACCGGATAATGTGCGCAACCATCCAAAACTGGCTGGTATAGATGTTGCAAGAACTGGTCAGCGCGGTAGCGTTGGAACTGTTGTCACTAAAACCTTACTTATCCTAGGCGATCCAAGGGTGACAAACCCTGGTGACCGTGAGCGCGGCGCAATGCTTCGTGCTTATGATAAAATGACAGGTGAGAATGTTGGCGAACTTTGGATGCCAGCAGGACAATCAGGTTCACCAATGACATATGCCATCGACGGCAAACAATATATCATTGTTTCCGTAAGTGGTGGTGCTTATGCTGGTGAGTTTAGAGCTTATGCTCTGCCTGACGATTAATACTTAAAATGTTTAAGGGGGTTATTTAATAAGTAACCCCCTTTTACTTGCCATTTTCAGTTTGATTTAATATTAGATGTGTATAAGTAACAAACTGAGTTAATTTGAACGATAATATCCAAAAAATGACATAATCATTGAATAGGATTATACTTTAAAACAAGCAAGACGAGATTAAAATGAAACTAACACATAGAATTTCACTTTTTGTAGCCACTGGTATTTTAGGCCTAACCATGCAGAATTCTGCTATGGCACAGCAAGGCGCCAATGTCTGGGACGGCGTTTATACAAAAGCACAAGCAGTACGCGGTGAAGAAAGCTATCAAGAACGCTGTTCCGCCTGTCACGGTGCTCAAATGCAGGGCATTGAAGAAGCCCCAACCTTAATTCAGGGCGCTTTTGTTTATAACTGGGACGGTATGCCGGTGAGCATTCTCTTCCAACGTCTACGCGAAACAATGCCACTTGATGATCCAAAGGGCACATCACGTAAGATAAAAGCAGACATTCTAGCCTATATTATGTCAAAAAATAACTTCCCTGAAGGTCAGCGACCTCTTCCATATCAAAATTCTCAACTGAAGAGAATTCAATGGAATGCTCTTAAGCCTGCGGAATAATAATCTCTTCTAGAATAGCAACTTGCGAAAAAGCCTCAAAGGTCATATGATCTTTGAGGCTTTTTTATTTACAAAAAAACAAAATCAATAATACGGGAGACTGAAATGAAATTTAATTTATTAACGCCTTTTCTGGCATGTGCGATACTGACTGCAGGATGCGCACCTGATCCACAACAGGCAGAAGAGCCTGAGGCTAGCGCCCCGCGCGCGGCCATGGACACTTCGAATGGCGAATGGCCATATTATACGGGTGATATTAAAGGCTCCCGTTATTCACCACTTGATCAGATCAATGCCGATAACTTTGAAGATCTGGAGCTTGCCTGGTCCTTTTCAACAAAGAACCTTGGTTCACGCTCTGAGTATAAGCTTGAAGTAACACCGATTATGGTTGACGGCATGCTATATGCTACGGCAGGAACACGCCGTACCGCTATCGCTCTTGACGGTGTTACGGGCGAGTTTAAATGGATGCACAGCATGGTCGAAGGCCTTCGCGGCGGCATGGCTCCGCGCCAATTATCCGGTCGTGGCCTTTCTTATTGGTCAGACGGTAATGGTGATGACCGTGTTATTTACGTAACAACTGGTTACAGAATGATTTCACTTGATGCACATACTGGTGTTCCAATTGCAGAATTTGGTCCTACTGGTGACGGCATCCTTGATCTGAAAGTCGGTGCCGTTCAAGGTAACGAAGTACAGATCGATCTGGTAACAGGTGAAATTGGTCTTCATGCTACACCAACGGTTGTTGGTGATATGATTATTGTTGGTTCAGCCATGAAAGAAGGCATGACCATTGATAACTACAACAACACTAAAGGTCTTGTTCGTGCCTACAACGTCAGAAATGGTGAACTTGTGTGGCAGTTCGATCCCATTCCACGTCCTGGTCAGTTCGGTAACGATACATGGCTTGATAATTCATGGGAAAGAAACGGTAACGCTGGTGTCTGGACACAAATCACAGTCGACGTAGAAAACGAACTTGTTTTCCTAGCCGTTGAAAGCCCATCATCGGACTTTTACGGTGGTCACCGTCCCGGTGATAACCTGTTTGGTGAAAGCCTTGTCGCTGTTGATATGAACACAGGTGAATATCGCTGGCATTTCCAGGTGGTTCATCATCCGATTTGGGATCATGACTTATCATCTGCACCACTTATTATGGATGTTGAAATTGACGGAGTTGATAGACAAATTATCGCCCTGCCGACAAAACAATCATTCATTTATGCCTTTGACCGCCTAACCGGTGAGCCGATTTGGCCAATTCCCGAAGTCGCGGTTCCACAAGGAAACGTACCGGGCGAATGGTATTCACCAACTCAGCCGAGACCTCCTCAGGACTTAATGTATGGTCGTGCGGAAATGATTGTGCCGGATGGCTTGATTGACTTTACCCCTGAAATGCGTGAGCAGGCTCTTAAAAATCTTGAGCGCTGGGTCTGGAAAGACGGCACCATGTATAACCCGCCAATAGCTGGCGATGTTAACGGTATGCTTGGCGCCATCAATGTTGGTGCCACTACGGGCGGAACCAACTGGCCGGGTGCATCGTTTGATCCTGAAACCGGGATTGTCTATGCCCCTGCAGCGACCGCTATTATTGACAGGCTTACCCTGACCCCACCACCGGAAGGATATTCAAACGTGAATTATATTTCCGGCCGGGTCGGTCAACCGTTCCGCATGGCAAATGCTTCGGGTACAGGTCAAAACCCAGACGCACCAAAAGAAGTGAACTACCCTGTTTACACTGGTCCGCGTGTGCCAGTACCAAGCCTGAATGTTGAAGGCCTTTCAATACTCAAGCCGCCATATGGTGTTCTTGCAGCGATTGATATGAATGCCGGTAAAGTTCTTTGGCGTGTGCCTCACGGCGAAACACCGGATAACGTTCGTAACCATCCTAAACTACAAGGAATGGATATTCCGCGCACAGGCCAACGTGCCAATGTGGGTGTGGTTGTCACTAAAACCCTCGTCATTGTAGGTGATCAGCAGATCACTAACCCCGGTGACCGTGAGCGCGGCGCAATGCTTCGTGCCTATGATAAAATGACAGGTGAGAATGTTGGCGAAGTTTGGATGCCAGCAGGACAATCGGGCTCGCCAATGACATATAGCATCGACGGTAAACAATATATTATGGTTTCCGTCAGTGGTGGTGCTTATTCCGGTGAGTTCAGGGCCTATGCTCTGCCTGACGATTAATAAGCAATCCTTTCTAAAATCTTGCACCAAAGCCCCTAAGGTCATATGATCTTGGGGGCTTTGTTACATAAGAGCAAAATAATTAGGGAAGAGCATATGAAGTTTAATTTAAAGACATCTTTAATGGCATTAACGGTGCTGGCTAGCGGTTTTGCGCAGGCACAAGAACCGGGCACCGATGGTGGTGAATGGCACCATTATACGGGGGATATTAAAGGCTCTCGCTATTCACCGCTTGATCAGATCAATGCTGATAATTTTGAAGATCTGGAGCTTGCCTGGTCTTTTTCCACAAAAAATCTTGGATCGCGCGCTGAATATAAACTTGAAGTGACACCGCTAATGGCAGGTGGCATGGTCTATGCCACTGCGGGCACAAGACGCGCCGCCATCGCCCTTGACGGTGCCACGGGTGAGCTAAAATGGATCCACAGTATGGAGGAAGGTCTACGTGCCGGCCTTGCCCCGCGTCAGCTATCCGGCCGCGGCCTATCATACTGGTCAGATGGAAATGGTGATGACCGGGTTTATTATGTAACTACAGGATATAAACTTATAGCCCTTAGTGCCCACACAGGCGTTCCTATTAATAGCTTCGGCATTGATGGAAACGGTATTCTTGATCTTAAAGTCGGCGTGGTTCAGGGCAATGAAGTACAGATCGATCTGGTAAGCGGAGAAATAGGCCTTCATTCAACACCAACCGTTGTTGGCGATATGATCATTGTTGGTTCTGCCATGAAAGAAGGCATGACCATTGATAATTATAATAATACCAAAGGTCTTGTCCGAGCCTTTGATATTAGAACCGGTAAATTAATATGGCAGTTTGACCCTATTCCAAGACCCGGACAATTTGGAAATGATACTTGGCTTGATAATTCATGGGAGCGAAACGGTAATACTGGTGTCTGGACCCAAATAACAGTTGATGAGAAAAACGGCCTTGTGTTCTTACCAATAGAAAGCCCGTCATCAGATTTTTATGGTGGTCACCGCCCCGGTAATAACCTGTTCGGCGAAAGCCTTGTCGCGGTTGATCTGAATACCGGTGAATATCGCTGGCATTTTCAGGTGGTTCATCATCCGATTTGGGATCATGACTTATCATCCGCCCCCCTAATTATGGATGTTGAAGTTAACGGTGAGATGCGCGAAATTATCGCCCTGCCGACAAAACAATCATTCATTTACGCCTTTGACCGCGTAACCGGTGAGCCGATCTGGGATATTCCGGAAGTAGCCGTGCCAATAGGAAACGTACCGGGTGAATGGTATTCACCGACCCAACCCCACGCACCGATGGATTTGATGTATGGGCGCGGCAAGCTTAACCTGCCTGATGATCTGATTGATTTTACACCGGAAATGCGTGCAGAGGCACTCGGTAAAATGGATCGCTGGAACTGGGATAATGATGCCAGATATAATCCGCCACTGCTTGGTGATGTAAATGGCGTGCTTGGCGCTATTAATATCGGCGCAACGGGCGGCGGTTCAAGCTGGCCCGGTGCTTCGTTTGATCCGGAAACAGGTATTCTTTACGCACAGGCACAATCATCATCGCTTGATAATCTTTCACTCGCACCGCCGCCTGAAGGTTTTTCAAATGTGAATTATATGTCCGGCCGTATAGGTGAGCCATTTCGTATGAGATACGCCGGCGGAACCGGACAGAATCCGGACGCGCCTCCCGTTGTAAGCGAATTTGAAGACCTTTCTGCCGTGCGCCCACCTATGCCTTCACTTAACGTAGAAGGACTATCGATCCTTAAGCCGCCCTACGGTGTGCTTGCTGCCATTGACATGAATGAAGGCAAATTGAAGTGGCAAATCCCCCACGGTGAAACGCCGGATAATGTCCGCTTCCATCCCAAACTTGCTGGCATGGATATTCCGCGTACAGGTCAGAAAATTGAAATTGGCCTCGTGGTGACAAAAACACTGATTATCCTTGCAGATCAAATTGTGACCAACCCCGGTGACCGTGAGCGCGGTGCTATGCTGCGCGCTTATAACAAAGAAACCGGCGTCGAAGTTGGTGAAGTATGGATGCCCGCCGGGCAGACCGGCTCACCGATGACTTATATGGTTGACGGCAAACAATATATAATTGTTTCCGTCAGTGGCGGCGCTTACCCGGGTGAATTTAGGGCTTATGCTCTACCCGATGATTAATTTTATAAACAAGGGGGCCATTTAATCGGCCCCCTTGAACTATCCCAACATTTTTCCAATTAATAAATTTAAAGATAAGAGAAAAAAATGAAATTTACCCTTACCCTGCTGGCAACATTTTGTGCCGGTCTTATTTCGTCCTACGCACAGGACACTTCAAACGGCGAATGGCCCCACTATGCGGGCGATGTAAAAGGCTCTCGTTATTCACCGCTTGATCAGATCAATGCGGATAACTTTGAAGATCTGGAACTGGCCTGGTCATTTTCAACAAAAAACCTTGGCTCACGCCCTGAATATAAGCTTGAAGTAACACCGCTTATGGTGGACGGCATGCTTTACGGAACGGGCGGCACTCGAAGAACCGCTTTTGCGCTAGATGCGCAGACGGGCGAGCTAAAGTGGCTGCATAGTATGGACGAAGGTCTTCGCGGCGGAATGGCCCCAAGGCAGCTATCTGGTCGCGGGCTTTCTTATTGGTCAGACGGAAATGGTGATGACCGTATTTTTTATGTCACAACCGGTTATAAGCTTGTAAGCCTTAATGCTCATACCGGCGTGCCGATTGCGGATTTTGGTGAAAACGGGAGTGGCGTTCTTGATCTAAAACTCGGTGCCGTTCAGGGCAATGAAGTTCAGATTGACCTGGTGACAGGCGAAATTGGTCTTCATGCAGCACCAACAGTGGTTGGCGATATGATCATTATCGGTAATGCCATGAAAGAAGGGCTAACCATTGATAATTATAATAACACTAAAGGACTGGTTCGTGCATTCGATACGAGAACCGGTAAATTAGTATGGCAGTTTGATCCTATTCCGCGCCCGGGTCAGTTTGGTAATGATACATGGCTTGATAATTCATGGGAAAGCAATGGCAGTACCGGTGTGTGGACACAAATAACAGCAGACGAAAAAAATGAGTTGGTTTATTTGTCCGTAGAAAGTCCGTCTTCAGATTATTACGGTGGCCACCGTCCTGGCGATAATCTGTTTGCTGAAAGTATTGTTGCCGTTGATATGAGCACTGGTGAATATCGCTGGCATTTCCAAGTGGTTCATCATCCAATTTGGGGCCATGATCTTTCTGCGGCACCAATGGTTATGGATGTTGAAATTGATGGGCGGATGCGTGAAATTCTTGCGGTTCCAACCAAACAGGCCATGCTCTTTGTTTTTGACCGCATTACTGGCGAGCCGATCTGGCCGATTGATGAAGTGGCGGTCCCTGCTGGAAATGTGCCCGGTGAATGGTATTCGCCGACCCAACCACGGGTAATGGATAAATTAAACTATGGCCGTTCTGAAATGGATGTGCCCGGTGACCTGATCGACTTTACTCCCGAAATGCGCGCTGAGGCCCTAAAAAAGCTTGAACGTTGGGAGTGGGAAGAAGCAACACTTTATAACCCACCAATACTCGGTGATGTGAATGGAAAGCTTGGTGCTATAGCGCTGGGCAATTCCGGTGGTGGTACAAACTGGGCTGGTGGGGCGTTTGACCCTGAAACTAGCATTCTTTATGCACCGGCAAACGTATCGGCCATAGGTGGTATTTCGCTTTCCCCACCGCCCGATGGTTATTCAAATGTAAACTATCTTCAAGGCAGAAGCGGACAGCCTTTTAGAATGGCGCTTGCCGGCGGTACAGGTCAAAACCCAGGTTCGCCTAAGGAAGTGAGCTATCCGGTTTATGATGGCCCACCGGTGGTTATTCCGCGTCTTAATGTAGAGGGGCTTTCAATATTAAAGCCGCCATACGGCATCATTGCGGCCATAGACATGAAAAAAGGTGAAATCCTTTGGCGCCTTGCCCACGGTGAAACTCCCGATAATGTAAGAAACCATCCTAAGCTTCAAGGAATGGACATCCCGCGTACCGGTCAGCGTGGTAGCGTTGGCATGATGGTGACAAAAACATTGGCCATTGCCGGTGATATGCTTGTTACCAACCCGGGTGACCGTGAACGCGGCGCAATGCTGCGGGCTTATAATAAAATGACAGGCGAGCAGGTCGGTGAAGTATGGATGCCGTCACGGCAATCAGGATCACCAATGACATATAGTGTGGACGGCAAACAATATATTGTCGTTGCCGTAAGTGGCGGCTCATATGTTGGTGAGATCAGGGCTTACGCACTACCTGATGACTAAATAAATAAAAGCCCCCGGTGAAATACATCACCGGGGGCTTTTTTAAAATCTCTCTGAATTCACTTAACTTTGTTTGTTAAGTTCTCCAGCGGGCCATAATGGTCCTTGATCCATTGATGGAATATCTTTAATTCCTTTGTAAATGAACTTCTGGATACGCTTACCTTCGTAAGTTTCAGTCGTATAGATGTTACCTTTAGAATCGGTCGCAAGACTATGTGGAGCAAACCAAAGACCAGGTTGACGACCACCGCCACCGAACTTGGTTAGTACTTCCATAGTAGAACGCTCAATGATGTAAACACGTTGGTTTTGACCATCAGCAAGGTAAATATATTTCTGAGCTTCATCACGTGAGAAATCAAGATCCCAGGTCGAACCTTGAGAACCCGTTTCAGGCGCGATTAAAATCTCACTTTTGTAGTTACCCGCATGATCAAAGATTTGAATACGGTCACTGGAGCGGTCACAAACATAGAGAAGACCGTCATTTGATGGTTCAACACAGTGAACAGGACCAGTGAAGGTTCTGTTTGGTGGTGTTGACGGATCATGACGATATCTTTCTGTCGGATCAACGATTTCTTTAGCGCCATAAGCACCCCAGTAACGTTTAAATTCACCCGTATCAGCGTCTAGCACGGCAATACGTCTGTTACCATAACCATCAGCAATGAAGGCCTCGTTTGATTCTGCAACAACAGAGATTTTAGCAACACGAGAAAAGTGAGTTGTGTCGTTACTATCAGATTCTACAATACCAGGTGTACCATACTGGGCAATGAATTTACCGTCACGGGTAAATTTAAGGATGTGGCTGTCTCCGCCGCCATTACCACCGATCCAGATGTTACCATGATGGTCAATTTCTATACCATGGTTTGATGATGGCCATGTGTAAGGCGCACCTTCAACCGGGCCGCCCCATGCGTTAACGACATTACCGTCAGGATCAAATTCAATAATGGGTGGTGCTGGTGTACAGCAAATAGAAACACCCGTTGCAAGACCGATTTCAGTTCTTGTGCCAAAAATACCTTCGCCGCTTGCACGGTGAACGATAAAGATATGGTCACGTTCGTCAATCGCTACGCCGATCACGTTACCGAGGATCCATTCATTTCCGAGTGGTTGTGGCCAAAATGGATCAACTTCAAATGAAGGCGCTTGCGGTGCTTGTGCAGTTGCACCATCACCCGTGCCAACAAATTGTTGCCCAAGGCCTAAACCGACGAGAGAAACAGCAAACGCAGCTCCCATCAAAACCTTACTTTTTAATTTCATAATCTTAATTCCCTATTTCGTTTTATTTAGTCAGCTTAACATAACATTTTAGCGTTTTCCCATGCTGAACACTAGACGTGGCGAAATGATACAATATTTCGTTGATACGTGCAAGGTCCTACAGAATCCAACCAAAACAAAAAAACCCCCGGCGAAATAAATCGTCAGGGGTTTAATTTTTTCTAACTGAACGAAAGCGGCTTAGTTAAGCTCGGCCGCTGGCCATAGTGCACCTTGGTCCGCTGAAGGAATCGCTGTGATTCCTTTAGCAATGAACTTTTGGATACGCTTACCTTCGTAAGTTTCAGTCGTATAGATGTTACCTTTAGAATCGGTTGCAAGACTATGTGGAGCAAACCAAAGACCAGGTTGACGGCCACCGCCACCGAACTTGGTTAGTACTTCCATAGTAGAACGCTCAATGATGTAAACACGTTGGTTTTGACCATCAGCTAGGTAAATATATTTTTGAGCTTCATCACGTGAGAAATCAAGATCCCAGGTCGAACCTTGAGAGCCTGTTTCAGGGGCGATCAAAATTTCACTTTTATAGTTACCCGCGCGATCAAAGATTTGAATACGGTCAGAAGTACGGTCACAAACATAGAGAAGACCGTCATTTGATGGTTCAACACAGTGAACAGGACCAGTAAAGGTTCTGGACGGTGGTGTTGAGGGATCATGACGATATCTTTCAGTTGGATCAACGATTTCTTTGGCGCCATAAGCACCCCAGTAACGTTTAAACTCACCCGTATCAGCATCTAGCACGGCAATACGTCTGTTACCATAACCATCCGCGATGAAGGCTTCGTTTGTTTCTTCAACAACGGAGATTTTAGCAACACGAGAGAATTTTGATGTGTCATTGCTGTCAGGCGTTGCGATACCAGGTGTGCCGTACTGAGCAATGAATGTGCCGTCGTTTGTGAATTTAAGGATATGACTGTCGCCACGGCCGTTTCCGCCGATCCAAACGTTGCCTTTGTGGTCAACTTCGATACCGTGGTTTGATTCGGGCCAAGTATAAGGTGCGCCTTCAACAGGGCCGCCCCATGCTCTTACCAGATTTCCGTCCGCATCAAATTCAACAATAGGAGGAGCCGGTGTACAGCAGATACTTGTACCTAACTGAAGTCCTAGCTCAGCGAATGGTTTAAAGATACCTTCGCCCCAAGCACGGTGAACAATATAGACATGATCGCGTGCATCAACAGCAACACCGATTACATTCCCCAAAATCCAGCCATTTGGTAGTGGTTGTGGCCAAAACGGATCAACTTCGAATGAAGGGGCTTGTGGTGCTTGCGCAGTCGCGTCGCCACTTGTTCCTACAATGGATTGTCCCAGGCTTAAACCGATGAGAGAAACCGCAAACGCAGCCCCCATCAATACCTTGTTTTTTAATTTCATGATTTTATTCCATTTTAATTATTATTTATTCAGCTTGGCATAACATTTAAGCGATTTCCCTAGCTAAACCCTATGTCGTGGCGAAATGTTACAGTATTTCATTAGTGCGTTCAAGCATTGAATCTGTTACACATCATTCTTTAAAATTTGACTCTTTGCTCGGGTTTTTTTATGAAGTAACTCGACAACTTGAAAATTCAGGATATTTTGCACATAATGACCAATAGAAAACCAACCACAATAACCAAACGGTTTATTTTTACCGCTTTGATGATGATTTCTTTTCTGGCTTCACCGCTGGCGACAATAGTGAAAGCCCATGATATTCCCATGTCGGTAACGGTACATATGTATGTAAAACCAGAAGGGAATACCCTTAAACTTTTACTTAGAGTTCCGCTCGAAAGCATGAGTGAGCTTGTCTATCCTACTTGGGGTCCGGGCTATCTTGATTTTGAAAACGCCGATCCCATACTTCTTGACGCGGCCCATGTCTATCTTACGGAAGAGTTGCAAGTATACGAAAATGGCGTCCTTATCGAAGATAAAATGATCACCGCCTACCGTGCCACTTCACCGCAGGACCGCTCGATCCAGAATTGGGATACAGCCATTGAAAATATCAATAAGCCTGCTTTTACAAATGAAGAAAGGCTTTATTACGGTCAGGCCGTGCTTGATGTTCTTTATGAATTTCCAATTTCTTCTGACCAGTCTCAATTTTCTATTAACCCAACCTTAAATAAGCTGGCGAGCATCACAAATACGGTGCTTAGATTTATGCCTGCGGGTACTGGCGAGCGTGTGTTTAATTATATGGGTAATCCGGGCGTTGTTGAGCTGGACCCGAGCCTAATGCATGCACTATATGAATTTAGTGAACTTGGTTTCTTTCATATCCTTGAAGGAATAGACCATATTCTATTCTTACTGTGCCTTGTCATTCCACTTCGCAGCTTCCGCGCCCTTATCCCGGTGGTGACCTCTTTTACAATTGCCCATTCCATAACGCTTATTTCAACGGCCTTTGGACTTGCGCCACAAGCCATATGGTTTCCGCCGCTGATTGAAACGTTGATTGCGTTATCTATTGTTTATATGGCCTTTGAGAATATTGTCGGTGCAAAGCTTGAGAAAAGGTGGATCGTCGCCTTTGGCTTTGGTCTTGTCCACGGCTTCGGCTTTTCGTTCCTGCTTTCTGATAGCATGCAATTTGCCGGATCACATCTCTTTACGTCGCTTCTTTCCTTTAACCTTGGTGTTGAAATTGGCCAACTGTTTATATTGGCGCTGGTGCTGCCTGCGCTTAATTTGCTGTTTAAATATGTGGTGGCGGAAAAAACGGGTGCTATTCTACTTTCCGCTCTCGTCGCGCATAGTGGCTGGCACTGGATGACGGAACGTAATGATCGCTTAAACGAATATATATTTGTCATGCCGGAAATAAACGCCGCATTTTATGCTGAACTTATGCGCTGGGGCATGCTGGCGATCATCATCGCTATCGCATCGTGGTTGATGTATGAACTTTCAAAATGGATCAGTAAAAGAACATAAATATTATCTTAGAGAGATAAATGCCCGGTCTTAACAAAAATCAAAGCACCATCTTCTTTAGTAAAGGGATGATGCTTGCTTAGGTGAGGTGATCTTAGCCATGTCCCCTTGGGATAGACGCCGTGCTCATCATGAAAGGTGCCTTCAAGAACAAATATTTCTTCGCCGCCCCAATGTTGGTGGGGCTGAAACATTGTGTTTGGCGCCCATTTAACCAGTGCCGCATGCTCAGTGCCATATTCATGAAGCCCCATAACTGATAATCCTGGAACAAGGCCCTGAAACCACTGGGCTTCATTTGTGTTAACTGAGAATTGTTTCTGGTCCTCCGCTTCAAACTGACAGAGCTTAACAAATATTGTTGCCCCCTCATCACCGATTCGCGGTGTATGAGCTGTGCCGATCGGGTTTCTTATATAATTGCCTGCCGGATAATCTTGATGTTCATCAGAAAAAACACCTTCAAGAACGAAAAACTCTTCACCGCCGTCATGAGTATGCGGTGAAAATTCGCTGTTTGGTGAAAATCTTACAATAGTCGTCGCCCGCGCCACTTCATCACCAATACGGTCAAGCATCATCCGCTCCACACCTGGCATAGGTGAGGGGACCCATTTATAATCTTCGGGTCTGATAACAACCGACTGATCAAAATCTGCATTAAGTTTCATGAATTTTTTTCTTTAATTAAAAAAGCCCCCATACTGTTCAATATGAGGGCTTTTAGAAAAAAGTCTATTTTAATTTCTACGGCGTGGTTCGCCTCTATATGATTTTGGTACATATTTACGCATTCTTCTTTGCGCAACTTCCGCACCATATACATTACCAGCCTCGTCAGCTGTAACGCCTTCAGCAACGCTGGTGCCGGGAGCATATCCCTGGGTTGGATCAGGAATAAAGCCCGTTACCCAACCTGTTATCGCGCTACCGATGCGAATGCCACGTTCCCAACCAGGGTTACGCTGAAATCCGGTGTTTGATTCGCTATCTGCAGAATAAAGGATGTCATTACCATCAATATAAAGACCACTTGGACGGCCAAACTGCGTCCACTGATCAAGGTGATTACCATCGAAGTCAAATATTTGCACACGAGCGTTATGACGGTCACCAACATACAGTTTATTTTCTGAACTAATGGCAAGAGCATGTGGCTCGCGGAATTGACCACGTTCGGAACCTGTTTCACCAAATTCCATAATATATTCACCTTTGCTGTTATATTTAACAACACGGTTATTGCCGCCTGCACCATGACCATCAGCAACAAAAATATCACCGTTTGGTGTCACTGCCACATCGTTTGGATTATTGAAGACATATTTATCCTGTCCACCAACGCCGGCTGTACCAATTGACATTAGAAGCTCGCCGTCTGGGCTAAATTTATGAACCTGATGGCCTTTCATACGCTCTGCGTCACCGCGCGCGTCAGCAATCCACAGGTTTCCGTCCGGATCAACATGAAGACCATGCGGCCAAACGATCATGTTTTTACCGAAGCTTTTTAAGATATTACCATCCACATCAACAAGCATAATCGGATCTACATCAGGTGTATCAAGACAGTTTGTGTTACCGCCGCAGCGTTCTGCCACCCAGATATTGCCATCACCGGCATAATAAACCGTACTGGTTGATCCCCAGTCGCGGCCATCGGGAAGTTCAATCCATTCGCCTTGGATAGGCTCATACGGATTTCCCTGCGCCATTGCGGACGTGGTAAACGCAGCCGTAACGACCGCCGCTCCGAAAAGTACTTTCGCTAAATTTTTATTCATCTTCATCTAAGTTTCCTCCTTATTTTGAAATTATTATATTTATTTGAGTATCCCCACTCTAATGGACAGCATTGGACAATAAATTGAACGGTTTGTAAAGGTTAACTTGACGCCGGCTCTATAAAGTGAGTTTTATTTATCGGGCATTTCAATGAATACTTTTAGTCCACCAAATTGATCGGACCGTGAGTATTTTATCCGCGCATTGTTTAAATCTATTATCTCGCGCACTATAGATAAGCCAAGACCGTGACCGTCACCTGCCTCGTCAAGACGGGTGCCGCGCTTTTCAATCTGGGCAATGAGGTCCTCTTTTATGCCAGGGCCATCATCTTCAATGATAAAATTCAAACCTTGTTGCGTTTTTATCTTGATGGAAACTTTCCTCACGGCATTTTTACAGGCATTATCCAGCAAGTTACCAAAAAGTTCCATCATATCGTGCCGGTCACCAATATAGGTGGCATCAGGATCAATATCTAATTCAAAGGATAGGTCTTTATCGCGATATATTTTTTTTAGCGTTGAAATCAAGGGATCCATTAGATCAGCAAGATCAATTTTTTGACCATGAACGGATGAGCCAATAATGCGCGCACGCTTTAATTCGCTGTTAAGCTGATGTTTAATCTGATCAGCCGCACCAATGATTTCTTGTGACGTTTTAACTTCATCAATTCCGGTCACACTTTGCTCAATAAGCGCCAACGGTGTTTTTAGGGCGTGGGCCAGATTGCCAAGCGCGGTTGTTGATCTTTTGATACGGTTATCAACCATAACCATAAGCTTGTTAATTTCCTTAACAAGCGGCAACACTTCTTCAGGAACGGCTTCATTTAAGAAACTTTTCTCTCCTGATCCGATAAGGGATAATTCTTCTGTTGTTGTGCGAAGTGGGGCCATGCCCCGATTTACAATGATGCGCTGTAGCAGCATTAAAAAGATAATGATCCCGCCATTTAAAAATACCAGCGCAATCGTAAGCGACTGCAAACTATCGGTAATTGGGGTATAATCCTCAGATACGGCGATCAGGACGGTTTGCCCTTCTTTTGAATACCCGCCTTCAAGTGTAAGTAGTGTCTGCTCCGTCGGTCCTTCATTTTGAAAAATCGCGGTCTCACCAACATTCAGTTCCGATACGGACATTGTTTTATCCCAAAGGGAACGGGATAAATAAGTTTCATGCTCCATTTCAACCCGAAAATAATGACCCGAGAAAGGCTGGAGGAATATGGGATTGAGAGTATCTTCATTAAGACGTAATTTTCCATCTGCGTCGGGCCGCAAATTTGCCAGAAGGGCATCCGTATCATGCTGAAGACGCGTCTGAACAAAGTCTTCACCAAAGCTGTTAAAAAAAACCACATTAATGATAATAAGAGAGCTAAAAAAAATCAGCGAAATAATAAAAACACCAATATTAAGACGGGATTTAAGACTGCTCATTGCTCATCCCCGAAAATATACCCTTGGCCCCGCTTGGTTCTGATCAGATCATCACCAAGAAGATTACGAAGCCGTCTGATGTAAACTTCTATGACATTACTGTCTTTGTCGGAATGATCATCATAAATATGCTCTGTAAGCTGCTGCTTTGAGAGAATTTCATTTTGATGCATCATCATATAGCGAAGCAACCGAAATTCTGTTCCTGTTAACGAGTGTTCCTGATTATCTTCTGTTTTGACGCATTGTTTTTGCTCGTCAAGGGTCATACCTGATACGGAAAGGGATTTTCCAACTTTCTGATTTGCCCGCCTGATCAGCGCGTTAATTCGCTCTAGAAGTTCTTCAAAATGAAAAGGTTTGCCCAAATAATCGTCAGCGCCTGCCTGAAAGCCATCAACCCGTTCCTGCCAATCATCGCGGGCAGTTAAGATTAGCACTGCGAGGCTGTTACCCTTGGCGCGCCAGTTTTTCAGCACTTCTATTCCGGAAAGATCAGGCAGACCAATATCAAGGATGATGACATCATATGGTATTTCATCGCCCATAAATTCGGCGTCAATACCAGTATCAACCAGATCAACGGCAAAGCCTTTCTGCCTAAGATCATCAGCAAGCCTTGGCCCTAATTTTGGATCATCTTCCACCAATAATAGGCGCACATTAATCCTCCAGTAAGCGTGAAGCGTCTTCACCTGTTTTAGCGTCTAAATAATAAGTTACCACAACACCGTTCGTTTTTAAAATTTCAATTTGATAAATTAGTACATCATCATAATTGAGTAACTCAACTTCGAGCATGCGGTCATTTTTATCCTTATTGATCTTTTCTATAACAGCTTCGAGGCTAAGTACATCTCCGCTTTTAAGAATTTCGCTAAGTTCTTCTTTGCTTAGATGGGTCGATTCAAATTGTTGTTCTTGCTGTGCAGCATATGCATATGAGCCACCGATTAGCAAAATAATCATGGCCGTTAAGACTTTTTTTATGGATGTAAATCTAGATTTCATCATATGACATCAAATTCCCAGCATCAATAAGCGGTCTTATCATATAATGAATATCGCCACTTGCAAATTGCTTCTTTAATCGCTTTAGAATATTTTTTGCTACATCCAATTCGACATGGGTCTGAAACATCACTCTGGCTGATTTCCCTGTCACACGTTCCGACATGGACATATGAGCTTCTTTTGAGGATCCGTGACCATAGATTGGAAAACTGTTAAAGCCGTCTATATCGTCTTGCTCCAACAACCAGTCGATAATCACATCTTCAAGTGCCACAGGTGATATTATTGTCAGCATTGAAATATTCATGATAAGGCCTCCTGTTCAGTTTTATGGCCAAAGCGCCTGTATAAAATCGGTAGTAGTATCAGCGTGAGTAGTGTTGAAGTGACCAAACCGCCAATAACCACTATAGCCAAAGGACGCTGAATTTCTGATCCCGGACCGGAAGCAAATAATAACGGAACAAGGCCAAAAGCTGCAATGCTCGCCGTCATCAATACGGGCCTTAAGCGGCGCACCGCGCCTTCGGTGATCACTTCAGATATTGATTTTCCTAAAGCATGGAGCTGATTAAAATAGCTTAACATCACCACACCATTAAGCACCGCAATACCGAGCAGGGCAATAAAGCCGACCGAGGCCGGCACGGAAAGATATTCACCAGAAAGCCACAGCGCGATAATACCGCCCGTCATGGCAAAAGGAATATTACTAAGTACCAAAAGCGCCTGACGGATTGATTTGAAGGTAACGAAAAGCAGCAGGAATATAAGCCCAAGCGCCACAGGAACCACAATACCTAGCCTTGCCGCGGCCCGTTGCTGGTTTTCAAATTGCCCGCCCCATTCAAGGGTATAACCACTGGGGAGATTTACATTTTGTGCCGTAAGCGTCTTGGCCTCTTCGACAAAACCGACCAGATCGCGGTTTGCCACATTGGCGATAACAACAACCATGCGGGAACTTTTTTCGCGCTGCACCGATACCGGTCCTTCTACACGTTCAATTTCGGTGACCATAGAAAGTGGCACTCGTCTGCCTTCAGGAAGAGTTATCAGTAAATTTTCAAAATCGGCCGGTGAATTTCGGATATCTTCCGAGCCTTTAACAACAATGGGGGTACGGCGCGCTCCTTCATAAACAAGTCCCACATTTAAGCCTTCAATTTGACTCCTGAGCAGCTCTGTTATTTCATCAACTGATAAACCAAGCCGTCCAGCGGCCATTATATCGACATTAAGTCTTAAATACTGCGCCCCTTCATTAGCCGGTTTATAGACATTATCCGCCCCTTCAATATTGCCTATAAGGCTCACGAGTTGCTCACCAATACTATTTAGCTGGTCCTGATCTTCACCAAAAATTTTAATGGCGATATCACCGCGCACACCGGTCAACATTTCAGAAACGCGCATTTCAATAGGCTGGGTAAAGTTGTATGCAATACCCGGCACTTCTGACATAACTTTATCTATGTTGGCAATCAGTTCTTCTTTCGATGCCACTTGCCATTCTTCTTCGGGTTTAAATACCAGAAATCCGTCCGTTTCATTAAGCCCCATTGGATCAAGACCAATTTCATCCGAACCCGCCCGCGCCACAACGCCAGCAATTTCCGGAATATTCTTAAGTAATAGTTGCTCAATATTATTATCAATTTCCAATGATTTTTCGAGCGTAATGGACGGTAATTTCTCCCACTGAACAATCACATCCCCTTCGTTCATTGTCGGCATAAAGGTTTTACCGACTTGAAAATAAATAAAGGCCGCAACAATCAGCAACGCGCCCGAACAAAGAGCTACTTTCTTCGTGTTCGCCAGTGACCAATTAAGCATTGGTATATAAAGCTTCTGCAAAAGAACGACAAATTTTGTATCGGCGTGGGCCGTCTTACTCGGTAAGTATGACGCCATTACCGGAATGACCGTTAGCGATAAAATCAACGACGATGTCAGGGCAAATACGATGGTAAGCGCTACAGGTGAAAATAATTTTCCTTCCAGTCCCTGCAGCGATAAAAGCGGCAGAAATACAATAATAATGATCAGCATTCCCGATGTCACGGGTAGCGATACTTCACAAACCGCACGGTATATTAAATGAAGCCGGGGATGTTTTCCTTTATTTTCATGGGACAGATGAGTGACAATATTTTCAACTACCACCACCGCCGCGTCGACGAGTATGCCGATGGCAATGGCCAGTCCGCCAAGGCTCATCAGATTAGCCGACATACCAAACTGGTTCATCCAGATGAACGTTGCCAGTGCCGCCAGCGGTAAAATTAGCGCGACAGTAAGCGCAACACGGATATCACCGAGGAATATAAGCAGTAATATTAAAACCAGAATAATGGCTTCACCAAGTGCCGTTGAAACCGATCCGATCGCCTTATCGATCAGCATACCGCGGTCATAAAATACATTAATAGAAATATCATCCGGTAGGCTGGCTTCGATATCAGCAATTTTTTCATTTATACCAAAGACGACATCCTGTGCATTGGCGCCTCTCAGGCTTAAAACAAGTCCTTCAACGGCTTCGCCCTTGCCGTTTGCCGTAACACCGCCGTAGCGCGTGATTGATCCGATACTAACTGACGCCACATCACCAATACGGATCGGCTCATGCTGGCTCTCACGGACGATGATATTTTCAACGTCTGCCAATTCAGTGATACTGCCGCTTGTGCGAACCAGTAGCACTTCCTCGCCTTCATTAAGGCGTCCGGCACCGTCATTTTTATTATTTACTTCAATGGCCTCTATCAGTTCAGAAATTGTGATTCCCTGTGCCAGCAAGGCGGCGTTATCTGGCATAATTTCAAAAGTTTTCACGTGCCCGCCCAGAGCATTAACATCCGCAACACCCGCAACACCGCGCAATGAGGGACGGATTACCCAATCAAGCAGGGATCTTTTTTCCATCAAAGTCATACTGTCGCCTTCGATGGTGAACATAAACATTTCACCAAGCGGGGTCGTCATAGGGGCAATGCCGCCGGTAACACCGGGTGGCAGGTCTTCCATTATAGCATTTAAACGCTCCGACACCTGCTGACGGGCCCAGTAAATATCGGTACCTTCTTCAAAATCAATGGTGATATCAGTAAGGGCATATTTGGAAATAGAGCGCAGCATGCTTTGATTAGGCAAGCCAAGCATCTCAACTTCGATAAGCGCCGTGATACGTTGCTCAATCTCTTCCGGGGTCATGCCCGGTGCTTTTAAAATAATTTTTACCTGGGTTGTTGATACATCCGGATAAGCATCAATTGGCGTATTACCAAATGATATCCATCCTCCGGCAATTACCAGTGCCGAAAGAAGCAGAATAATCAATCGCTGGGTCAGCGAGAATTGAATGAGCTTTTTAAGCATTAGTCATCACTCCCCAATCCCTCTAACATTCCTTTTAACGTGGCTAGTCCTTTAATGGCGATCTGATCGGTTGAACTGATCTGTGCATCCACCACGAGTGACTGTCCTTCATCGGCAATTATACGCGCAGGTTTTAAAGTAAACCCGTTCTGATCCCTGACAAAGAGCGTCACTTCATCGCCGCTACGGATCACAGCGCCGGTTGGAATACGGTAAAAATCACCTTGGGCAACTTTTTGCTCGAGATGAGCTTTGATAAACTGGCCGGGAATAAACTGGTTTTGGCCTTGCTCAAGCAAGCCACGAACAATAATCCCCTGATCATCATCATGAACCATTTGACCAATAGTGATGATATTACTCTCAACATCCGAGCCTTCGATGGTGATTTTATTGCCAATTTCAATAGATGTTCGCATCATATAGGGCACGTGAATTTCTACCCAAAGCGGATCGATCTGCCCCACATGATAAAGGGAGACATCTTCGTCTACATGTTCACCGGTTTTCACGGTTTGCTCCAGCACAACGCCATCAAACGGCGCGGGGATAACCATTGTTCTTTTCATTACGCGGGAATTTTTAAGCTGGGTAATCTCATCATCGCTCAAACCTGAAAAATGTAATGACTGATAGCTTCTATAAAGGGATGCTTCAGCTTCCTGCAGGGCGGCCTGACCATTTAAATATGATTTTTCAGAAATGATGCCTTCTTCCATCAATTCTTCATTTTTTTGATGATTTCTTGTCATCATGGTTTGATTTGATAGTGCTTCGAGATAGTCCTGCTGTGCTTCTAAAAAAGCCGGGCTTGAAATTTCGGCCAGCTTCTGTCCTGCTGTTATTTGATCACCTTCAGCCACGTAAAGAACATTTACCAATCCCGGAAGCATCGGGTTTAACACCCTGACTTGTGCATTAGGGATAACTATTTTTCCCGGCACACTACGGCTCCAAACAGCAGAAATAAGATCAGCCTGTTGGGTTTTTATACCAAGATTATCTATTTGTGACTGGTTCAGTTTTAATTGACCTTGAGCATATGACGCCTGCAAACTTGCCATAAACAAACAGGCCACAATAGTGATTATTTTTTTCATGGCAGTAAAACTCCCTTAATTTGGTTATGGCGGGCAATGGACCGCTTGCATTCAATAATTTTCTGACTGTTTTCAGCCGATGATTGGAAATACTGTTCCTGAACTTTAAGAAGTTCAATAAGATCACTTTCACCCATATCAAAAGCCTTCTGACTGAGCCGCAGGTTTTCTTGAGCCATTTCAAAATGGCTGCTTGAATAGGGAAGTTGAATTTCACACACTTCAAGATCATGTTCTGCTTCGTGCAGATGAAGGCGGTGATCACGCTTTACTAGTTCATTTTCTCTTTCTGCTTGCGCAAGTTCCACCGCGGCGGCAGCACGTTTTGATGTCATATGAACACCAGAACCAAGGGGCACAGAAAAACCGACACCAAAACTATCGATATTACGGTCGAGGAATGAGCCGCTTTCGCGCTTAACGCCTACGGATAGTGTCGGCGCACGGCTCCAGCTGCTTTTGCTGACCCTGTACTGCGCTTCCATAAAGTCTACTTTGGCTTGGGCCAATTCAAGTAGTGGGACGCTTTCGCCGTCATTTTCATGGTTTACTTCTTCGTCAAAATAAGCCGGCATTTCCAAAAGGCCTGTAATGGCTTCATATTCCCTTGCCGCATGGATATATTCTGCCTCGGCCTCAACAAGAGCCATTTTTCTGCTCATTATTTCTTTTTGACTAAGAAGTTCATCGCGCCGTGGAAGGTTTCCGGCTGTGATTTTCTTACTGATATCCCTATCTAAATCCACGGCAATTTTTAGATTATCCCTGCTTTGCTGTAAAGCGGCATCGGCGAGGGTAATTTCCCAAAGCATTTCACGGACCTGACCGGTCACGCTGAATAGTACCAAATCTTGATATGCCTCAGCTTCGCGGGATGATACACGAGCCTTCTGGCGACTAGCGGCCTTTTGGCCGGGCATCCATAACGGCAAATCAACGCCGCCTTCATATTCTCGCATGCCCTGGTTCGAAAAATAACGGTCATTTTGAAGCTGAAAAGAAATTGCCGGTGTGTCTGAAAACAGACTTGAGGCTTTTGCCGACAACGCATCTGCATTTTGTTCTTTTGAACTCACAACCAACCCATCGGGCGAGAGTGACAATGCTGCGTTCACGACATCCTGCACGGTCACTGTCTCACTTGGCGTAATTTCAAATTCCAAGGCTTCATTTTGCTGTGCTCCAGCACCATAGTGCCAAGTAACCAGCGCTATAAAAAGCAACCTATATAACATTTTCAATACTCCGTTTATTCGTTACATCCTTGATAGCAAATGGAGCTTAAACGAAACTGAAAATGGCAAAATGTTCTTTATGACTATGATTTCTCGTTGATTTCTCGTTTTTTACTTTCTATTTCTGAACCCTCTATATAAATTGCATCAATGGGTATCAATAAAGGTCAGAATAAATAATGCACACACTGGAAAACTTAACCATTATCTGGATAGGGGTTTTGCTTGCCCACTTTATGGCGAGGGCCACACGGCTTACGCCGGTGCTGTTTTATCTGTTCATGGGCGCGGTTTATGTCAACACTGGCATACTTCCTACCGAACCCGGTGAATTTATCCGTGTTTTTGCAGAAATTGGCATTATTCTGATTATGTTTGCGCTTGGTTTTGAAGAAAGTACTGATAATTTTATAGCTGGCGTTAAGCGGAGCTGGGGTATTGCTTTTTTTGGGGGTATTTCGCCCTTTTTAACGGCTTATTTGCTCGCTCTTTATTTCTGGGAAGACACTAATATGGCCCTTGTAGTCGGGCTTGCCATGGCCGCGACCGCTGTGTCGCTGACCTTAATGTCCTTAAAGAGCGAAGGACTAAATAAAACCCGCGCCGCAACAGGCATTATGACATCGGCCTTGCTCGATGATATTGCTTCACTGGCAATGGTGGCGGTTATTATACCGATCGCTAGTGGTCAAGCATCTGTCGGGCTGCTAAGCGTTGGGCTTATTATGTTAAAAGCGGTTGGCTTTTTTATCGTCGTTGCCATTCTCGCCGTCTGGGTTCTTCCGAGCGAATCAAAAGGTCCACTTTATTTTGTGCCAGGATTGGGCAGATTTGGCATCAATCATATATTTTCCTTCACGCGCGGCCAGAGGACTTTGGTCATTTTGATTTTCGTTATGCTGGTGGCAATCAGTTCTCATGCACTCGGCCTCCACCCGGCCGTGGGCGCTTATATGGCCGGGCTTATTTTACGGGAAGAATATTTTAAAAAAGCGCCCACTGCTATTGTTGGTGTCGAAGAAGATGACGATGCGCCGGAAGATTTTAAAACTATCAAACGGCTTATTGATAATGTGGCCTTTGTCTGGATTGGTCCGGTATTTTTCGTTGCTCTGGGTGCCAAAATTATCTTTGACTGGGATCTGTTGGTTTCCGTAGTGCCTTACGTGGCAGCACTGACGATCACGCTGATCATTGTTCAAATAATTTCAGCAGGGGTAGCGGCAAGATATACAGGGGGATTTAATTTTGAAGAAAGCGTTATGATCGGTCTTGGCATGCTCGGGCGGGCAGAACTTGCCTTTGTGGTGATGGATATCGCTTATGTACAAAATGACATTTTAACAGATGCGGCCTTCTATACGCTGATGGTTACGGCTTTCTTCATGAATATATCTGTGCCGCTTGGTATTCGGTTTTGGAAACCATATTTCGTCAAATCTGGTGGCAGTTAAAATTCCGAGATAACAGTAACGCCGGTTCCTTCAAATTTATCCATATTGATCAATGCATTGATGGCCCCCTCAAGATTTATTTCCCGCCCTATTAATTTTTCAGGCATGAGCTTGCCTTTGGCTATCATGTCCATCATTTCAGGATAGCGGTGCGCTGCCATTCCGTGGCTGCCGATAATTTCAAGTTCATTTGCCACCACTATATCCATTGGCAGTTTCGGGCTGCTTTGATCCGCAACAAGAAGGCCTACCTGAATATGTTTGCCGCGTTTCCTTAAGGAGCGAATTGAATTTTCACAAGTTAGCGGATTTCCAAGCGCGTCCATTGAAATATGAGCGCCCCGTCCCGTTACGTCATGAATAGCTTCGGGTATATTCCCGACTGAGCTAGCATTAAGTGTTGCATCCGCCCCTATTGATTTTGCAAAATCCAGTTTCTTATCATCAATATCAACGGCGATGACTTTTGCGCCAAACGCCTTGGCTATCATAATAGCGGAAAGGCCAACACCACCGCATCCGTGAACGGCCACCCACTGTCCTGCGCTCACCTTGCCCTGATCAACAATGCCGCGGTATGATGTAATAAAGCGGCACCCCAGGCTCGCGGCTGTAACAAAGGAAATTTGCTCTGGTAGGCTAACCAAATTAATATCTGCTTGGTGAATAGAAACATATTCTGCGAATGATCCCCAATGGGTAAAGCCGGGTTGGAACTGATTATCGCATACCTGCTGATTACCACTGTCGCACTGCGGGCAATGCCCGCAACCACCAACAAATGGCACCGTAACCCGCTGACCTATTTTCCAGTTTTTAACATCTTTACCGACCGCTTCAATAATCCCGGCAAGCTCGTGACCCGGCACGTGGGGCAGTTTAATATCCGGATCATGGCCTACCCAGCCATGCCAATCACTTCGGCAAACCCCGGTCGCCATAACCTTTACCACGACACCATGATTTACCGGTGTCGGGTCAGCAACATTTTGGATGGTTGGGAGAGCATTATAAGCCTCGTAAAGAACTGCCTTCATTTTTATATTTCCAGTGGTTACTTGAAGCCAGAGCAAAACATAAAAAATTAGGCAGTTCAATAGAATTAAGGCCGTGCTGCGAGAATTATATTAAAGGGTGTTTGCGCAACCCGTTCCACTGATGAAAACCCAGCTTCCTTCATCACTTCAGAAAGCCGCTTTTCACCGGCCTGTGCGCCGAGCGCTGCACCGACTTCCTGTGATTTGGAGCAAGGTGTACAGATTACCGTTGAGACGCCGTAATAAAGACGGCCAACAGGATTTATGTTTTCAGGTACAGTGTCGCCGGCTGCTGGTTCTACCAACAATACCACACCATCATCCTTAAGTGCCTCTCGCGCATGCTTTGCAGCACCGACCGGGTCGCCCATATCGTGCAGGCAATCCATAAAGCAGATAAGGTCATAATCATTTTCCTGATAATTTTTGGCACTGGCTACTTTAAAGTCGATATTATCATTGGCGCTAGCGTCGTTAGCACGTGATATTGCCGTTTTAATGGATCCGTCATGCAGATCATAGCCAACAACATTTGATGCCGGGAACTGTTCTGCCATTAGAATGGTTGAAGCACCATGGCCACAACCAACATCGGCAATTCTAGCGCCTGCGCTTAGTTTTTCAGATAAACCACTAACGGCCGCGATCCACTCTGCAACTAAAAATGTTTTATAACCCGGACGGAAGAGCGATTCACTGCCGCAGGAAAGTCTATGATGATGAGCGCCCCATTCAAGACCGTCACCGCTTTCAAAAATATCAAGCAGCTTATCTTCATCTATCCAAAGGGACGCCGCCACTTCAAGAGCCGGAATGAGAAAAAAGGGACTTTCTTCATCGGCAAGAATTGGAATATAGGCATCTGGCATATAATAATTATCACCATCTTCATTATAGTGGACATAGCCACCAGCGGTCTGGTTATTAAGCCATTCACGAACGTAGCGTTCATTGGTGCCGGTTTTCACTGCGAGATCAGATGATGTGATTGCACCAGCACCGGCTAAAGCTTTATAAAGGCCTTTTTTATGGCCGATATTGGTTAGTACCCCTGATATTGCTGCTGCGACATCAGACACAACTAGACCAGCGAATTCTTCTGTAGTTTTTTCGTTTAACATGGTTTTCTCCTTACATGTGGTTTTGATAAAATGGAACGTCTTCGCCTTGATCAAGCCCAGACCAGGCAAATGGTTGAAACGCCGCATCAAGTGGAAGCGAGACCGCGTTGCTAATATAATTAGTGAAAGTCTTCAGGCTTATTCCAAGGGCAACATCCATTAATTGTGCTCTTGTAAATCCGGCATCAAAGAACAGGATGATATCTTTATTGGATAGCTTCCCTCTTGATCTAATGAATTTTCTAGTAAAGTTAGCTAATGCTTCTATCCGCGGATCCTCTATGGGTGAGCCGTTACGAAGCGCATTGATTATTTCTTCGGGGACGCCTTGCATGGCCGCAAAAGCCGAATGCCCCGCCACGCAGTATTTGCAGTTATTTTCAATACTCGTGACAATTTCAATGGTTTCTTTTTCTGCTGCCGTAAATGGGCACTCTGAGAATTTCTTTGACATATTCTCATAGGCTAAAAGTGCAGGGATAGATTCTGCAACGACTGCAAAAATATTAGGGACAAAGCCCTGACCTTCCACTTTTTCACGAAATAAATCCTTTATTTCTGTGGCTACTGTTTCTTCCTTATGTATTTCAAACATGCTCATAGCTTGTCTCCTGTTGGTTTATCTGTTGATCAAATAACCCTTGATGTGCCCCTGATTTGTTAGACACTTTATGACTTCATTATTGTTTGTTGTTCAAAATCTAT
>Ga0233449_1000893_pt1 | contig 30630 bp, 24 predicted proteins | sample SI_124_October20_FD_183012 | JGI IMG/M metagenome (GOLD analysis project Ga0233449, IMG submission 183012) | Seawater microbial communities from Saanich Inlet, British Columbia, Canada - SI_124_October2016_200_MG | ecosystem: Environmental > Aquatic > Marine > Inlet | place: Canada: British... | reverse complement strand
TGAGACACCCTGTCGAGCGAATGGAAGAGCATCGCGCCGTTGCTTTCATCCCAACCAAAAGCGGAGATGCACTGGCCGGCGTGTTGCTGATCGATATGCGCAACGGGGTTTTCCGGTTTGTCCGGGCCAAAACAGTGCTCATGGCAACCGGCGGTGGCCCAACCATGTATCGCTATCATACACCGTCCGGTGACAAGACCATGGATGGCCAGGCGATGGCACTGCGGCTTGGACTACCGCTTCGCGATATGGAGATGATTCAGTTTCATCCAACCGGATTGCTGGCAGGTCCGGAATCCCGCATGACTGGCACAGTGTTGGAAGAAGGCCTGCGCGGCGCTGGTGGCCATTTGTTGGGCGGTGATAACCGACGCTTCATGCTCAACTATGCGGAACGCGGTGAACGAGCAACACGAGATGTTGTCAGCCGCAGCATGTTCGATGAAATCCGAAAGGGTAACACCTCCCCGAACGGCGGTGTTTACATTTCCATGAGCCATCTTGGTCCTGACTCAGTTGCGAAAAAGTTCAGTGGTATGGTCAAACGCTGCGCCGATAGCGGTTTTGACCTGGCAGGCGGCTTGGTCGAAGTGGTACCAACAGCACACTATTTTATGGGCGGTATCGTTGTGGACACAAACACCCGCACGGAATTGCCAGGTCTGTATGTCGCTGGTGAAGATGCAGGGGGCGCGCATGGCTCCAACCGCCTGGGCGGCAATGGCGTCGCAAATTCAACTGTTTACGGTGGCATTGCCGGTGATGTCATGGCCAGAGATGCTTTGAAAGAAACGTTGTTGCGAGATCCCGACGAAGAATTGTTAGAGACAGAAATAGCCCGGGCTCGCTATCCGTTTTCAAAAAAACCGGGCAACATTCATGAGCTTCGCGACAAGCTCAAGGAAATCATGTGGAACGATGTTGGTATCATGCGAACAGCCAAAGGCTTGCAGCGGGCAATTCTTGATATTCATGAATTGCAGGCGGAATTGATGGAAACAGGTCTTGCCGATCACAACATGAATTTCAATTTGACCTGGCATGACTGGATGAACATGCGCAGCCTGGTCGAAATCAGCGAAACCATTGCGACCGCCGCCCTGTCACGTGAAAACTCACGCGGTGCGCATTTTCGTGAAGACTTTCCTGAAGAAGGCGATCTTCCATCCTCCTATTTTACGCTCTCACGCCAGAAAAACGGAAACCTCGAAGTGATCCGCGAAAACGTCGCCTTCACGATCGTTAAGCCAGGGGAATCCCTGGTTGAGGATATGTCACCGATTACGGCCGAAGGACAATAACATGGAGCAAACAATGATCCCCATAGACGTTGTTCATTCAACGGCGATGACGTTGATGGAAAAAGCTGCAATTGAAATTCCGGATGACTACCTGGCTGGAATCAAGTCCGCAGCTGAAACTGAAGATGGTGATCTATCGTCCTTTGTCTTGCAGTCAATGCTGGAGAATTATGAGGCCGCGAAGGAAGATCGGCGGGCGATGTGCGGCGATACGGGAAGTCCACGATGGTACGTCAAAATGGGCAATGAAGCCCGGATCGAAGGTGGTCCTGTTTCACTGGAGACAACGCTGCGCAGGGTAACGGCACAGGCCACAAACGAAATTCCGCTTCGCCCCAATAGAGTTCACCCATTGTGGCGAACTGATCACAACAACAACATAGGTATCCAGGCCCCGGAAATTGAATTTGGCTTTGAGCCTGAGGGTGACTGGTTGGACCTTGTTGCTGTCCACAAAGGGGGATTGTTTGGCACCGACTACAGAATGCTTTTTCCAAGTGACGGCATCGACGGCATTAAACGGTTTTTCCTCGACTGCCTTATCGCTTTCGGCAAGCGCGGTCTGGCCTGTCAGCCTGCCATTCTAGGCATTGGGCTTGGAGGCAACAAGGATGCCTGCATGGTTCACGGAAAACGGGCTGCCTGCCTGCGTGTGGTTGGCGACCGTAATCCCGATCCCAAAATTGCTGAACTGGAACTTGAACTAACTGAACTTGGTAATTCCATTGGCATGGGTGCCATGGGGTTTGTCGGCAACTCTATGGTTATAGATACCCATATTGAAGTTGGCTATTGCCATACTGGCGGTATGCAAATGAGCTTTCATGCTTTTTGTCTTTCGTCACGGCGCGCCTGCGCACGTATCTTTCCTGACGGTCGTGTCGAGTATCGCACAGACCCCCGGTGGTTCACTCCTTATCAACGTCGGGAGACAGTCGAATGGCCTCTGACATGAAGCTTAAAAAAGTAAGTCTGAGCACAACTCCGGACAAATCCGCGCTCAGGTCCCTGGAGCTGGGCAATGTCGTCTACCTCAATGGCCTTGTTTATACGGCACGTGAGGGTGCCTACATCAAGGTGGTCGATGAGGGCACGCCCCTTCCCCTGGATCTACCGGCACAAAGTGCTGCCAATTTTCATTGCTCACCTGCGGCCGCGAAAAGACCGGATGGGAGTTACGACGTGGGTGCCGTTTCGGCAACAGCGTCATTTCGCTTCAGAAAGTGGCTGGACGGCTGGTTCCGTGCTTCAGGCGCCAGGCTGATTATGGGCAAAGGCGGCATGAGTTCCGATGACTACAAACGCTATTTTGTCCCGAATGGTGCTATCTATCTAACAACGGTCGGGTATGGAACCGGCGCACTGCTGGGACGTGGCGTAAAAAAAGTCCGCGATGTTTACTGGTTGGACGAACTGGGCATTGCCCAAGCGATGTGGATTCTTGAAGTCGAAAACCTGGGTCCGTTTATTGTGGAAAGCGATATGGACGGCAACAGTTTGTTCGAGCGGGAAAATGAAAAAATTTCTGCGGGCCTGGCAAAACTATACGAAGGTACAAAACCTGCAGTTCTGAAACGATTTGGCGAAACAGATGACCGCAGCGACGAACTCATATAACTGGTTAACCCAACAGGAACGAAAGCTGCAAGTTATGCAATACAATCCCACAGGAGACGAAATGGATCACACAGAAGACATGTGCCCGGTGCAGAAATTCTGCTCCGGGCGTTTTTTTTTACCAACTCTAATCGACAGAAAAACACCAGCACCAATCAACACCATTCTCTCGATCCATGACCCGTAGAAGTATCCGCAGTTGACAGTGCATGATCTTCCTATGGCCAGTCTGCATAAGTGCTTTCCGGGGGTTCGCTGCCATCTCGAGTAGAACAGCTGATCGTCTTCCGGAACTTCCCCGGGGGCAATCCCGTTTTCGATTTGAAGAAGCGACTGAAATGTCCAACGTCCTTGAATCCGACGGAAGCTGCAACTTGATCCACAGTCAAAACTGATCGTTCAAGTCGCAGGCGTGCTTCATGTAACACACGTTCATGGATTAACTGAATTGGGGTTTTGCCAAGTTCACGCCGACAGATATCATGCAGGCGATCATGGGAAATTTTCAGGGCATCGGCATAGGCTCCCACAGACCAACGTTCGCGAAAACGGGTTTCAACAAGTTGTCGAAAATTCTGTAAGATCCTTGATGGTTCGCCCCGTGATTGCAGGGCGACATCTTCAACGCCGGACAGCCGCCAAAGGAAAACCAGAACCGCTCTGATCTGAGCAACCACCATATTCCACGAGCCATAACGTGGATGATGTAGTTCCCGGACCACTAGATCAAATGCATGTGTCGCGTCTACGATAACGGCTGCCTCTTCTTCAAGAGATGCCAGAATCCGGCGATCCGCCAGATAACGCATATCTATCGATTCAGGGCTGTTGCCTACTGCGCCGACAAGAACTTCTTCGCCAACAGATATATGAAAACCCACACCGCCGGCTCTGACCCTGACCTTTCGGTCAGCGCGCCACGGCAGCCAGGCCAGACAGGGTGCCTCCAAGGATATGATTTCATCCGGCGTCTCGATCACGCCAGTGCCGGTTGTCAACAGAATGGCCTGCCAGTGTTTCTCCTTGGCGTTGCTTGCCAAACCCAGGATCTTGTCACGCAAACCACAGCGAACCCGTTCAGCCCGAAGCTGGGGCATGAAAGTGGAATAGACGGAGGATTTTGCTGCAGGATTCGACATCAGAATGTCACTATACCCAGTTTTTGGTAAAAATAGACCATTTATATCCATTTTATGGACATGGAATGTTTGATTTCCTGTTCCCTGTAGCCAGACAAATTCAAAAGTATCAATGGCGATGCTGCGGATATTCCACGTTCAATGATGGAAGGCGCAGGAGGAATGGTAAAACAGGGGGGATACCTGGTGCTGGAAACCGGGCTGTTTATAGGTGGAAATTCCGTGCCTGCGCAGGGGCACGCGACGTTCAAGCGTCGCGACCCGGTGACCGACATTGTCACGACAACAGCTGCTGCTGCATCCATCGAGGACGCTGTTAAGGCTGCCAATGTCGCGGCTGCAGCATTTCCGGGTTGGTCGTCCTCCACCCCTGAGGAACGCAGCGCAATATTGTTGAGAGCAGCTGGAATTTTGAACCAACGCAGTGCCGAATTCGCGGCGATCATGGCTGATGAGATCGGAGCTTCCGAAGTTTGGGCCCAATTCAATTGTTTGTTGGCCGGCAATATTCTGCGAGATGCTGCAACAATGACTGGCCACCTGGTTGATACAGAAATTCCCTCAAATCATGCAGGCGTTATGGGTCTGACAGTCCGCCAGCCAGCTGGCGTGGTGCTGGGCATAGCACCCTGGAATGCTCCTGTGGTATTGGGCGTTCGTGCTGTGGCGGTACCCTTGGCTTGTGGCAACGCTGTTGTTCTGAAGGCCTCCGAACTTTGCCCCGGAACCCACAGTTTGATTGTCGAAATATTTTCCGAAGCTGGTTTACCTGACGGTGTGCTGAATCTGGTGACAAACGCGCCTGAAAAGGCGCCGGAAATTGTTGAAGCCCTGATCGCCCATGAAGCTGTCAGACGGGTAAACTTCACAGGCTCCACACGGGTGGGCAGAAGTGTCGCTGCCCACTGTGCGCGATACCTCAAACCCGTTGTGCTGGAATTGAGTGGCAAGGCGCCCTTGCTGGTCCTGGACGATGCAAACATCGCCGAAGCGGTCAAGGCTGCAGCTTTTGGGGCCTTTCTCAACCAAGGGCAGATATGTATTTCCACCGAACGTATCATTGTTGACCAATCCATCGCAGATGAGTTTCTGCAACAGTTTGCTAAAAAGATAGCGACCCTGAAAGCAGGAGACCCTCGAACCGGCAACTATCCGTTAGGTGCCATGATCAGCAGGGAAGCGGCGATCAGGGTCAAAAGTCTGGTCGAAGACGCCGTTGCCAAAGGGGCCAGACTTGTCGCCGGATTTGAGCTGGATGATATCGTCATGCAGCCCGCCTTGCTGGATGGCGTCACCCCGGCCATGCGCATTTATTCAGAAGAATCCTTTGGTCCGGTTGCCGTTGTTATACGCGTCGACGGGGTCGAAGAAGCTGTATCTGTCGCCAATGACAGTGAATTCGGATTGGCTGCCGCTGTCTTTGGCTCGGACACTGATCGCGCCCTTACGGTCGCCCGGCAAATCGATTCTGGCATCTGTCATATCAATGGCCCGACCGTTTTTGATGAACCTCAAATGCCTTTTGGCGGCATGAAAGCCAGCGGCTATGGCCGTTTTGGCGGAGATGCAGGGGTCGCAGAGTTTACGGAATTACGCTGGATATCCATTCACAACAAACCACATGAGTACCCGATTTAGTTCAAGCCGGAGCCAATACCGGCATCGTTTACACAAAACCAATAATTCATATCAACTTAGGAAGTGGAGGAAATCGTGAAACGCAGAACAGCATTAAAACTTGCCGCAGCATCCCTTGTAGCCGGATCCCTGGCCATTGGTACAGCGCAGGCAGGCGACACCGTGAAGATCGGTGCCGTTGCCCCCAAGACAGGCCCTCTGGCTGGTGGTTCAACGGTGACCCATTGGCCGAATATCCATCTCTGGGTCCATGAAGTGAATGCCCGGGGTGGTTTGAAGTTGAAGGACGGCCGAAAAAAGATTGAGTTGATCGAATATGATGATCAAACCAATCCTGGTGTCCATATCAAGGCAGCCCAGCGTCTGGCCACCCAAGACAAAGTTGACTTTATCGTGGCACCTTATGGTACCGGCTTTAATCTTGCCTCGGCTCCGATCTATGCCAAGCATGGATATCCACAGATCGCCGTCAGTGCCATTTCCGACAAAATTCCGGAATTGACCAAGCGATATCCCGGCATCTTCTTTACGCTTGGTTCGACCACATCTTTCGCCAGTGCTGTATCCGATATTCTGACCAAGATGCGGGCAGACGGCAAAATGGGCAGTAAGATCGCTATGGTCAATGTCGCCGATGCCTTTGGTATTGAGCTTGCAGAAACAGCGCGTCCGATTTTCAAGAAGGCCGGATTCGAAATTGTTTATGACAAGTCCTATCCGCTGGGCACCCAGGACCTGTCGCCGATCATGAAGGGCGCCAAGGCAAGCAAGCCTGATGCCTTCGTCGCCTGGTCATATCCGCCGGATACCTTTGGCTTGACCAAACAGGCTATCACGCAGAACCTGGACGTGAAGGCATTTTATACAGCTGTTGCCACATGTTTCCCTGCCTATGGCAAAGTCTTTGGCAAATCCATCGAAGGCAATCTCGGTGCTGGGGGCGTCGATCCAACAACCCCGGCAATGAAGGCTTATCGTAAGGCGCACATGGAAGTAACTGGCAAACCTGCTGATGGCTGGGCCAGCGCAAATACCTATGTCAGCTTGCAGGTACTGGAACAGGCAATTGAAGGTGTGGGATCAGTTGATCGCAAGGCAGTCACACAATACATCAAGGACAACACCTTCAAGACAATCATGGGTGACATCGATTTTGTCGATCAGGTCAGTCATCGATTCTGGACAGTCGGCCAATGGCAAGGTGGTGAGTTCTACGGTGTCGCGTCGAAGGGCATGCCGAATGCCAAACCGGTCATATTGAAAAAGGGCTGGAAATAGGCGAAACGGATTCCCCCGGTGGTGCAATTGCGTCACCGGGGAATTCCTTGAAGAACAAGAACAATGGATATTTTGATTACAGGCATTTTGTTGGGCGGCACCTATGCGCTGATTGCGATGGGGCTGAACCTGCAATATGGCGTCGCCCGCATCATGAACCTTGCCAATGGCGAGATGTTGGTGGCGGGTGCTTTTGCCGCGTTCTGGACATACACTGCCGGGCAGGTCAGTCCGATCCTGTCCATTTTGTTTGTGGCGCCGCTCGCCTTTGCGGCCAACTGGATAATCTACCGCATCATTTTGATGCCACTGATCAAACGAGCCAAAAATCAGGGGCAGCTTGAGGTCGACAGCATCCTTGCGACCTTCGGCATGGGCTTCGCTTTTGTCGGCATCATGGTTGCAACCTTCGGCGCTGACTATTTTTCCTACGATTATCTTGGCGACGGAATCTTGATTATTGGCAATACTTTTGCGTTAAGCCGTATCGTTGCCTTCGCAGCCGCCGTTGTCATTTGCGGGCTTCTCTATTTATGGCTCTTCTGGTCTCGCCCCGGCACAGCTGTACGTGCCGTTGCTGTGAACCCGCAAGCTGCCGGTCTTGTTGGCATCAACGTCCGTCGTGTGTCGGCCCTTGCCTTTGCCCTGGGGGGATCGCTTACGGCCGTAGGTGGCGGTTTGATCAGTACGTTCCTCACCCTTGATGCCTCTATCGGTGTTTTATTCACCATGAAGGCCCTGATCATCGTGATCATGGGCGGCGTTGGTGATGTCCGGGGTGTTATTGTCGCGGCCCTGATTTTGGGTCTGGCCGAAACCGCTGTTGCGACCCTTATTGATCCAGGCCTTACCCTGGCGGCGGCCTACCTGATTTTCATTCTGGTGTTGTTATTCCGGCCCCAGGGATTGTTCGGGAAACCCACGTCATGACATCGCGGGAAGCCAGAACGCTTGTGATCGCTGTCATCCTGTTCGGACTGGCGGCGCTGCTGCCCTTAAGTGGTAATGGCTACTTCATCTCTATTGGCGTGACCATCGCCATGTATGTGGTCCTCAGTACCAGCTGGGCTTTGTTTTCCGGACCGACGCATTATATCTCCCTGGCAACCGCGGCTTTCTATGGTCTTGGCACCATGATCGTGGCAACGGGCATTGAAACGGTTCCCTATGTCGTCTTGTTAGTGATTTCGGCTATTGCCGGTGCCGTCATGGCAGCATTGGTGGGTCTCGCGACTTTACGTCTTTCAGGCGTCTATTTTGTGATTTTCACCCTGGGTCTGGCAGAAATGATTCGCCAACTAGTCAGTTGGCTGCAAAATAATCTGGGCGGCAGTCGGGGCCTGTATGTCCTGACGGACCTGACAGAGGACCACATCTATTGGGAACTTCTGGCGCTGGCCGGTTTTGTTTTCCTGATTGGTTGGTGGATCGGGCGTTCCCGCCTCGGCTTTGCCATGCGTATTATCGGCAACGACGAAACTGTCGCCGCTCACTGCGGCATCAACACAGCGCGTTCGAAGATATTACTGTTCATGGTATCGGGTATGGTTGCCGCATTGGTCGGTGCCTTGTTGGCGCCTCGCTGGACTTATATTGAACCCAACATCGCCTTTTCACCTTTACTCTCTTTCGAAGTTGTGATCATGGCTTTGCTGGGTGGCACCAAGCGCCTTTGGGGACCGCTGGTGGGTGTGATCCCCTTCACAATCCTGCTGGAATTGATCGAAGCTAATTATCCAAGCCAAACCATTTTGGTACTGGGTATTGCCTTCCTGCTAATCGTCTATCTGGTGCCACAAGGTGTGGTTGGGCGACTTGAACAGTCGTTCGCAAAGTTCCGCAAGGGAGGCACCTGAGATGGCTTCCGACAAAATCGTACTTAGCGTTCGTGGCGTGACCAAACAGTTTGGCGGCCTGACAGCAGTAGACCAAGTTGATTTCGATGTGCAAGAGCACGAAGTTGTCGGCATCATTGGCCCCAATGGTTCTGGCAAAACAACGATGATGAACCTGATCTCTGGCGCTCTGAAACTGACCGCTGGTCAGATCACCCTGCAAGGTTCCCGCATTTCCGGGTTGTCGGCGCAAGACATAAATCGCCGCGGTGTCTCCAGGACTTTTCAACTGGTTAAAATGCTGCCCACCCTGTCAGTGATTGAAAATGTCATGGCCGGAGCCGTCTTTGGGCACAAGCGTCGCTGGGGCCATGATGCCGAGAATTTTGCCCATCAAATGTTGAACAAGGTGGGGATCGACAGTCTCGCCAATGCGTCCGTTTCCAGCCTCACATACATCGATCAGAAACGCCTAGAGCTCGCCCGTTGCCTGGCCTCCGAGCCAGAAATACTTTTGCTGGATGAATGGCTCGCTGGCTTAAATCCCACGGAGCTGGCCACAGGCATCGAACTGATAAAAGCTCTCAGGTCCGAGGGCCGCACGGTTATTTTGGTTGAACATGTTATGGATGCCATTCGCAGTCTTTGCGACAACTGCGTTGTCATGAACACCGGCCAGAAAATCGCTCAAGGCTCGCCTGCCAAAGTCCTGTCCGACCCTGAAGTTATTCGCGCTTACCTCGGAGATGACGATGCTTGAGGTTCGCAAACTCGGTGTTTCATATGGCCAGCACCGCGCCCTTGCAGACGTGTCCTTGTCGGTTGGCAAGGGTGAAATCGTCGTGATCCTGGGTGCCAATGGTGCGGGGAAAAGCTCGCTGTTACGGGCCATAGGCGGCATGAGCGAAGGTAATGTATCTGGTGACGTGCTCATGGATGGCGTACCGATCTCCGCAATGCCGCCGCATGATATTGTCGAACAGGGTGTTGCCCTTGTACCCGAAGGCCGCGGTGTCTTTGCTGATATGACGGTGCAGGAAAATCTGGTTTTAGGGGCTTATTCGGCGCGGGCCCGTGCGGATCAACAACAGAACATGGAGCGCGTCCTCTCCCTCTTCCCCAAACTGGCTGAGCGAAAGGCCCAGACCGTTCGCACCATGAGTGGTGGTGAGCAACAGATGGTCGCCATCGGTCGAGCCATGATGTCAGCCCCGGCCATTCTGATGCTGGATGAACCGTCGCTTGGTTTGTCGCCATTGTTGTGCAAAGAATTGTTTCACAGTCTGGCAGAGGTACGGAAAACCGGTCTGGGTATTTTGCTGGTGGAACAGAATGCGAAACAGAGCCTGGCCATTGCTGATCGCGGATACCTTTTAGAAAATGCCCGTATCATCGGTGAAGATGATGCAGCCAGTCTGGCCAACGATCCGGCTGTACAAAAGGCCTATCTCGGTGTTGCTTCCGATGCACCGGCAGCGCGCCCAACAGCCCTGCATGATCATCACACAGATGCAAACGCAGCGGCGAAACAAGCCTTGTCATTTATCTCCGCAGGCGCCACTCCGGCGCGCACCCGAACCGACGATATTGTTGCGGGCGGCATCGATGAACTGGTGCGCCACGCCGCAAGTCTGCAATCCGAACACATCACCGATACCCGAAAGGCCCGAAGCGGACACAAGGCTGAGCGCAAGACAGTTCCCAAAACCTATGCTGGTCCGGGAAATGACCTGGCGGCGGTACTGTCGGAAATGGAAAGAGCAGCGGCAGCTGCCCGCCTCCCGACACCCGAACAGGGATCAAAGAATCCAAGGCCTGAAGCGCCGGAAAGAAATCAAAACCCGCAACCTGACACATTTGCTGACTTGCCCGAAATCGAGGTTTGGAAGAAAGAACCAGACGTCAAAATTTATCGGCGTAAAGGCGGCAAACTGACCCGCCTGAAGGGGGACTGACATGGATAAGCAATTCAAGGGTCTGTATATCAACGGCCAATGGCAACCCACCAACAAAGGGTTTCCGTCCTTTAATCCGTCAGATGGTTCCGTCTGGGCGGATGTTCCTGACGGGGGTCGACGCGAAGTCCGCCAGGCCATTGACGCAGCCCATGCGGCTTTGCCTGGATGGTCTTCCGAGCCTTTCACCCACCGGGCACGCATGATGACAAAATTTGCCGACATTCTGGAAAAAAGGCGCCCGGAAATTTGTGAGGCCATCATGGCTGAAGGCGGAGGTTGGTTTGGCAAAGGCATGTTTGAAGTTGGCCTGACTGCCGATGCCTGGCACGCTGCTTCCGCGGCCTGTTATGGCTCAATTGGTGAAATGCTGCCGTCGGAACACAACAAGATTTCAATGGCCACACGCAGGCCGCTTGGTGTGGTTTCGGTGATCAGTCCGTGGAATGTACCGCTTGTTCTGACCAGTCGCCCCATGGCCTTTGCCCTGGCGGCCGGGAACACAGTCGTGCTAAAGCCATCCGAAGAAACGCCCTATTGTGGTGGCCTGTTGTTCGCTGAAATCGCCGAAGAAGCTGGATTGCCACCTGGTGTGCTGAATGTTGTCACCTGCTCTCGTGACAATGTTCCAGAGGTCGGCGATGAACTGATTGAACATCCGCTTGTGAAGGGTATTGTCTTCACCGGTTCCACTGCTGTTGGCCGCCAGATCGCGGCCAAAGCAGGTGCGCACCTGAAAAAATGCTGCATTGAGCTAGGTGGCAAGGATGCACTGATCATCTGCGATGACGCCGATATGGACCGTGCCACATCGTCTGCCAGTTTCGGTAGCTTTATGCACCAGGGACAGATCTGCATGTCCGTTGAAAAATTACTGGTTCACGAAAATATCTATGATGAGTTTATGGACGGCTTCACTGCCCGAGCCGCAAAACTGAAAGTCGGTCCGACCAGTGACCACAGCAATGTCATCGGCCCGCTGATCAACGACAAACAGGCCGCCAAGGTAAAAGATCAGATTGATGACGCCCTGGCGCGCGGCGCAACTGCGGTTGTCGGCGGTGGCGTAGAAGGCCGTTTTGTCAGTCCGACCGTTCTAACGGGTGTGACGCCAGACATGAAAGTCTACCGTGAGGAAACCTTTGGCCCGGTTGTGCCAGTAATCCCGTTTCGCACGGACGACGAAGCCATCACCATTGCCAATGACACTGAGTACGGATTGTCATCAGGGGTGATTACCCGAGACGAGAACAGGGGCCTCGCCATTGCCGAACGCCTTGAGACGGGGATGTGCCATATCAACTGCTCCCCTGTGAATGACGAACCACATGCGCCCTTTGGCGGTGTGAAGTCATCTGGAGTCGGGCGATATGGCGGGCGTTGGGCAATGGAGAACTTTACCGAAACACGCTGGATTACTATGGACCGCGGTGGACGTCCCTACCCGCCGGTATTTTGAGGGCTGACAGATGAATGATTTGCAAAATGGTCCAGACTGGAAGGCCAAAAAGATACTCAAAGGCAAGACCATCATTGTCACGGGTTGTTCTTCGGGCATCGGTCTGGAAACGGCGCGCACCATCAAGAAACTGGGCGGCGATGTAATTGGTATTGATGTCAACAAAACCACTGAGCATGTGGACGAACTCTACATTGCGGACCTGTCGGACAAGCGTGCCATTCAGGCCCTGATCCTCGCCTTGCCCAAAGACACAGACGGCATTGCCAATATTGCCGGATTGCCACCAACAGCGCCTGCGGAAACCGTCATCAAGGTTAATCTGGTGGGCCTGAAATATTTTACAGAAGGCATGATTCCCAAGCTTGCGAATGGTGCCTCCATCGTCAACCTTGCGTCACTGGCAGGTTTTGGCTGGTCCAACAGTATCGCGCAAATCAGGGAAAGTGCTTATCTGGATTTTGACGAGGTCGCAGGATTTGTACAGCGCCATGGTATCGCAGAGGAGAAAGGCCGATCCTATTTCTTCTCCAAAGAAGCCCTGGTCGTTTGGACCATGCAAAATCGCTGGACCTGGCGGGATCGCGGCATCCGTATGAATGCCGTCAGCCCCGGTCCTGTGGATACGCCCATCCTGAAGGATTTCCTTGAGACCCTGGGCGAACGGGCTGAAGAAGACCGCCGCGTCATGGATCGCCCTGCAACACCTGAGGACATCGCGCCTGTCGTGGCCTTTTTGTTGTCTGACATGACAACCTGGATTCGCGGCACCAACATTCCGGCAGACGGCGGCATGTCCTCTAACATCCTGTGCGGTATGCACGATTTGTAAATCGAATTTGAAGAACCCAATAACACCACAGGCTCTAGCGCTGAGGAAAAGAAGATGACAAATACTATTCTCTGGACCATCGCCATAATTATCGTCCTGGCCGTGATCATCGTTGTTCTGGCCTGGTTCTATGAACGTGGAACCCGTGAAGTCAGCCTGGTTCGTACAGGTGTTGGCGGTCGCAAGGTTGTTATGGACGGTGGTACCCTGGCGATCCCCTATTTTCACGAGATTTCCCGCGTCAACATGCAGACACTGCGCCTGGAAGTTAACCGGACGGGTGAAGCAGCCCTTATCACCAAAGACCGCCTGCGCGTCGATGTGGGTGTGGAATTCTACATCTCCGTAGGCCCCGAGGAAGACGATATCGCCCGTGCCGTTCAGACTCTGGGTCGCCGAACATTCCATGCTGATCAGCTGCTGGAACTGATTGAAGGCAAACTGGTCGACGCCTTGCGTTCAGTTTCGGCACGATTGAGCATGGACGATCTTCATGAAAATCGAGGCGCCTTTGTCGCCGAAGTGAGGGACAGCCTGTCGGATTCACTGGCCGTCAACGGACTTAACCTGGAATCTGTTTCTCTCTCAGCCCTCGACCAAACGCCCTTTGCCAATCTGGACGAAAATAACGCCTTCAACGCAGTGGGTATGCGCAAACTCGCCGAAGTCATCGCCAAATCCAAAAAGGAGCGGGCTGAAATTGAATCCGATTCCGAGGTTTCGGTTCGTCGCGCCGCAATGGAAGCCAGCAAGCGAAAATTACAAATTGATCTGGAAGAACGTGAAGCCGAGATATCCCAGGTGCGCGAGATCGAAACCTTGAAGGCGGCCCAGCTGGCAGAGGTTGCCCGGCAGAAAGCAACAGCAGAACGCGAAGCTGCCCAGGCCCGTATTCAGATGGAACAACAAATCCGCGCTTCTGATATCGCCCGTGAACAAGCGACAAGACAGGCTGAAATCGCCAAAGACAAGGAACTGGAAGAAGCCGAGATAGCCCGTGCCCGAGATATTGAAGTTGCCAATATAGATCGACAAGTAACTTTGTCGGTCAAATCCCAAGAGGAAAGCCGCGCCCAGGCAGAAGCTGATGACGTTCGGGCTGTTGCTGTGAAGTCAGCCGAGGCCGTTCAGTCCACCCGACAAATTGCCGATGCCGAACGGCGACTGGAGATTGCCGGTATGACTGCGCGCCATGAAGCGGAGACAGCTGCAGACAAAATTCGTATTGCGGCGAAGGCCGACAAAGATGCAGCTGCCGATCGTGGTGTCGCCGCTGAATCAGATGCAAATGCCAAACGCAATGTATTGATGGCTGAGGCCGAAGCTACACAGGCCCTGAATGTGGCTGAAAATGCCCAGAGCGAACATATTGTTGATATGAAGATGGAACTGGCCCGACTAGAAGCTTTGCCAAAGGTTGTTGCCGAAATGGTCAAGCCAGCTGAAAAAATTGACAGCATCAAAGTGCACAACATTTCGGGTCTTGGTAGCAGTGGCGGTAGTGGCAGTGAAGGTCACAAACCTGTCGTCAATCAGGCTATCGATTCCATCATGGAAATGGCAGTACAACTGCCGGCTTTGAAAAAAATCGGCGAGGAACTTGGCATTAGCATCGAAGATGGTCTGGTTGATAGTCCGCGATCTTCGGGTAAAAACAGCAAGAAGAAAAACACTGAATAACATACCTCGATAGGGAGGAGATTCAGATTTGGGCTTGTTGCCTGATTTCCTATTCGGCCTGCCTTGCATGGAAAAATCAGGCCTTTGACCTCACTTCCAATCGACCAGCGGGTTTGGTAAGGAAGGTTGTCAACGTGAACGTTATCGGATTTGATCGTGTGAGATCATCGCCAGCAGCCATGCTTTGGCCAGGCGCACCGATCAGCGAAAGAAGTAAGGCAGAACCGGCGGCAACGGCCGGGAGAATATTGCGGATCATAGGACAAACCCTTTTTAAATATCTATTCTGAAATAGCAGATCACCAGATGATATCGACCTGTCCGTCATTATAAAAATTAATAAAGAAAATATTACCATAAATAATGAAAATGATTGATCCAACCATTTGAATATACTCAAACTCCAGTCGGACAGATGCGATCGAAAAATGTTCTGGTGGTTTATTTCCGGGCAGAACTATTTTGATAGGACATAACTCACAATTCAATCAAATAAGACGTTTGAAGTCTTCGTCGCCCGCATTGTCCAGCCCAGCTGTCAGATAGTTCACCATCGTCACTCCCCGGGCGTTCTGGCGAGGGTGTTTGTAATAGAGTCCAACGCGGATGCTTGCCAGAGCAGGAAAGCCTTCATCTTCTGACAGGATGCGCATGCCCTTGATAAATGTTCTCTGGGTTAGCGCGCTGACGCCAAGCCCCGACAGAACCGCATTTTGAACAGCAGCAATTCCAGGGCTACGGTATGCATTGCGCCATTCTCTTTGCCTCGAGTTCAGAGCCTCTATCATTCTGACCCGATACTCACAGCCGTCCAGGTGAGACACCAACGGCACAGCTTCATTGCCATTATCCTTCCAGTCCTCGGCGGAAACCCAGATTGGCCGCTCGACCCAGGCCCGGGCCAGGAACTGGGCGGAATGCTCAGAGGTCATTGCGATAACAATATCAAGATCATCCTTGCGTAACCAATCAAGCAATGCAGCACTTGAGTCACAGTGTATTTCAAATTTTATCTCTGGATGTATCTCCGCAAACGTCAACATCATCTTTTGTAGAAACGCCGCCGCATAATCTGTCGGCAAGCCCACCCTTAACGTTCGGGATTTCTCTCGCTTCGTGTATCGACCAACCACTTCATCATTCAGCGAAAGTATTTGACGTGCATAAACAGACAGAACCTCTCCGCCTTCTGTCATTTGCGGGCGCTTGCCCACAGTTTCAATCAAACGCACACCCACCAGCTCTTCCAAACGACGTATCTGGAGGCTTATTGCCGGCTGGGTACGTCCCAACACATCGCCGGCCTTGGTATAGCTGGCCAAATCAGCCACGGTTACGAATGCCCGCAAGAGATCAGCGGAAAGATTTACGGCCATGCCAGCAATCCCATTAGTAAATTTTATGAATGCATTTTAATTATAAATTTTTCGAATTCATGTTCAAGGCCTAAATTCACCTCGCACCTAATAAAACGGGAATTGGTAAATCATGTCCGAAAATACTACATACAACCAGGATACAGTTTTTGCAGCAGAGCTGTGCAGGCCTGATTACGCCGAGCGAGTTTCAAGCGGCGAAGCTATGCTGCTTATCCCAATCGGTTCAATGGAGCAACATGGCCACCACATGCCGATGCATGTTGACGTGCTTTTGCCAACAGAGTTCTCCCGAAGGATTGCCAACGAAGTTGATGCTTTGGTCACCCAGCCATTTGTCTACGGATACAAATCACATCCGAAATCAGGCGGTGGAAACCATCTTCCAGGTACAACAAGCCTTGATGGCGCCACGATGATTTCTGCCTTGAAGGATATTATCAAGGAATATGCGCGCCACGGTGCACGCAAGATTACCTTGATGAACGGCCATTTCGAGAACTCGTGGTTCATCATCGAAGGTGTCGACGTTGCCCTTCGCGAACTTCGTTGGGACGGCATAACCGATGTCAAGATAGTTGTTTTGTCTTATTGGGATTTTGTTACCGACGAGACCATTGAAAAACTTTATCCCGATGGTTTTTCCGGTTGGGATATTGAACACGGTGGCGTCCTTGAAACATCTTTGATGATGTCACTATACCCAAACCTGGTTCAATTGGACCGCGCCGTGGATCACCCACCAGCAACCTTCCCACCCTATGATGTGTACCCTGTAAATCCAGACTGGATTCCACCCAGTGGTACACTTTCTTCGCCGGCCCAGGCCAGCAAGGAAAAAGGTGATATCCTGCTTGAAGTCTGCACCAGAGGCATTGTCGAAGCCTTGACTTCAGAATTCGGATTGTCCGATTCAAAAATCGTAAGAATGAAAACTGCTTAAAATCTATACCGCCCGGGCCTAGGTGGCCCAGGCACTAACCGGACGGTCAGACCTGATGATCTGACGACAACGAAACCAAATGTTTCGCTATACAACTCTAGAGGAGACGACAATGGGTCACACAGACGACATGTTACACGTAATGGAATGGCACAATGGTGATAAATCCTACTTGCCATTTTCAGAAGCCGAAATGGACAGGCGTCAAAACGATATCCGCGGCTGGATGAGTAAATCAGACGTCGATGCAGTGTTATTCACTTCCTATCATTGCATCAATTATTATTCAGGTTTTCTGTACTGCTATTTCGGACGAAAGTACGGCATGGTGGTCACGGCAGACAAGGCAACAACGATTTCCGCCGGCATTGATGGTGGCCAGCCATATCGTCGCTCCCACGGTGACAACATCACCTATTCAGATTGGAACCGCGACAACTTCTACAAAGCGATACGGCAATTGACCAAGGGTGCCAAACGTATTGGTATTGAATTTGATCACGTCCATCTCGATTACCGCAAAGCACTTGAAGAAGCCCTTCCCGGCGTTGAATTCGTTGATGTCGGACAGGCCTCCATGTGGATGCGGACGATCAAATCGGATGAAGAAATCAAGCTGATCAAGGAAGGTGCAAACACCTGCGACATTGGTGGTGCAGCCTGCGCCGAAGCCATCGCAGCTGGCGTTCCGGAACATGAAGTTGCCATCGCCTCGACAAGCGCCATGCTGCGTGAAATTGCGGGCAACCATCCCTATGTCGAATTGATGGACACATGGACCTGGTTCCAGTCGGGCATCAATACTGACGGCGCGCATAATCCAGTCACCAACAAGAAAATTGAATCAGGTGACATTCTCAGCATCAACTGTTTCCCGATGATTTTTGGTTACTACACAGCATTGGAGCGGACCTTGTTCTGCGATCATGTTTCTGACGCCCATCTGGATCTTTGGGAAAAGAATGTGGCTGTCCACGAGCGCGGGCTTGAGCTGATTGTACCGGGTGCGAAATGCAGTGACATCGCGATCGAACTGAATGAAATGTATCGCGAATGGGATCTACTCAAATACCGCTCATTTGGATATGGTCATTCGTTTGGTGTGTTAAGCCACTATTACGGACGCGAAGCCGGTGTTGAGCTTCGTGAAGACGTTGACACAATTCTGGAGCCAAACATGGTCGTTTCCATGGAGCCGATGATCATGCTGCCTGAAGGCTTGCCTGGAGCAGGTGGCTATCGGGAACATGACATCCTTGTCGTCCATGAAGATAGTGCGGAAAACATCACCGGCTTCCCTTACGGTCCGGAGCACAACATCATCAAGAGTTAAAAGTTACTCCCCTGAGCAACTTGTGCCCGGAGCAGAATATCTGTTCCGGGCATTTTTTTTTGGGTTTCAGGAAATGAAGGTGTATGGACATAAATGTCTCCACATAAGCGGTAACAGTCTCGGGGCGGCCACTGATTAACAATTCGAACGCGCCCATTCTATTGCCCTGATTTCCTCTACGAAAATTCGATCAACAGATCCTTTGCATCAACCTGGGTGCCAGGCTGAATCCAGATTTTCTGGATCGTACAGTCGTGATCAACATGCAAGGGTGTTTCCATTTTCATGGCTTCAATCGTCAGAAGCAAATCACCTGAAATAACCTGCTGTCCCTCTTGCACCGCGATGGAAGCGACAACGCCCGGCATCGGCGCCGGAAGTTGATCAGGGTTGTCTGCTTCTGCCTTCGGATGGCTCTTCACCTTGGCAGCAGTGGATTTGTTCGCTATCCGGACAGCACGGGGTTGACCATTGAGTTCGAAAAAGACTTTGGCGTTGCCCTCGTCATCAACATCTCCGATCGCAACACACCTGATATTGAGTGTCTTGCCAGCCTCCAGTTCGATGCCGATTTCCTGGCCGGGTTCCATGCCGTAGAAAAACACCGGTGTCGGCAATATCTCAACTGGACCGTAAAGCCTCCGGTGCTCGGCATAGTCTACAAATACCTGGGGATACATCAGATAGGATTGAAGTTCTTCATCACTGATGGTGCGATCAACTTTGCGCTCAACCTCTGTCTTGACTTCATCAAGCCTGGCTGGTGGCACCGACGCCCCTGGGCGTGTTGAAATCGGTTTGCCGCCTTTAAGAATCTTTGTTTGCAAAGCCTCGGGAAAACCTCCAGGTGGTTGTCCCAAATCACCGTGAAACAACGATACCACTGATTCGGGGAACGCAACTTCGCGATTTGGATCTTCGACCTCGGCGCGTGATATACCGGCGGAAACCATCGACAAAGCCATATCACCCACGACTTTGGAAGACGGTGTGACTTTGACGATATCGCCGAACATCTGGTTCACCTCAGCATAAGTTTCCGCGACCTCGTGCCAGCGCTCTTCCAAACCCAATGATCGCGCCTGTTCCTTTAGATTGGTAAATTGCCCTCCTGGCATTTCATGGAGATAAACCTCCGACGCCCCGAACCGAAGGTCACTCTCGAACCCGGAATAATCCTTACGCACAAACTCCCAATAGTTTGAAAACCGACGCACGACAGATGGATCAATTCCACTATCGCGATCCGTGTCGCGAAGAGCTTCAATAATGGACCCTAAATTCGGCTGCGATGTTAATCCGGAAAAACTGTCCATGGCTGCGTCAACAGCATCCACCCCGGCATCGACCGCAGCCAGAACACTGGCGGCTGCAATGCCTGATGTGTCGTGCGTATGAAAATGAACAGGCAGGTTTGTTTCAGCCTTTACGGCTTCGATTAGCAATTTGACAGCGGTTGGTTTGCATAATCCAGCCATGTCCTTGATACCGATTATATGGCAACCAGCATCTTCAAGTTCCCGTGCCATTCTGACGTAGTAGTCCAGATCGTATTTGGGACGGCCTGGATCCAGCAAATTGCCGGTATAACAAATTGCGCCTTCCAGCAACTTGCCGCTTTCCAGGACAGCATCCATGGCAACCCGCATATTCTCGACCCAGTTCAGGCTATCGAATACCCGAAACAAGTCGACGCCACTGTCAGCGGCCTGCTTTACAAACGCCTGCACCACGTTGTCGGGATAATTGGCATAGCCGACACCATTGGCCCCCCTGAGCAGCATCTGGAATAAAACATTGGGTATGCGCTCACGCAAATGACGCAGTCGATCCCATGGGCATTCCTTCAGAAAACGCATCGACACATCAAACGTCGCACCACCCCAACATTCCAGACTGAATAAATCCGGCAGCGAATGCGCGTAGCTTTCAGCAACCTGCATCATATCGTAGGTTCGCATGCGCGTAGCCAGTAAGGATTGGTGTCCATCACGCATGGTCGTATCGGTAATCAACACGCGCTTTTGGTCTTTCATCCACAGACTGAAACCTTCCGCACCCAAATCCTGCAGTAGATCACGCGTCCCGTTCTGAGGCTCGCCAATTTCATACGATGGTACTTGAGGCAACGGATGGGGCTCAGGTACTTTGCGGCCTTCAACTTCAGGATTTCCATTCACGATCACTTCGCCGATGAAGTTCAACAATCGTGTCGCCCGGTCACGACGTTTGGGAAAATGAAATAGTTCAGGTGTCTCGTCAATAAAACGCGTTGTGTAGCTGGCATCCTTGAAGGTCGGATGATTGATCAGGTTTTCGACAAAAACCAGATTGGTCATCACTCCACGAATACGAAACTCCCTGAGAGCACGGTCCATACGTGCGCGCGCTTCTTCCGGCGTTGCACCACGACAGGTCACTTTTTCCAGAAGACTATCGTAATAGCGTGTAATGACAGCACCCGCATATGCCGTGCCCCCATCAAGCCGCACACCAAATCCGGTTGCACTTCGATAAACGTTGATACGACCGTAATCGGGGATAAAGTTCGCTTCTGGGTCTTCCGTGGTCACACGGCACTGCAGGGCGTGCCCAGTCAGGCGAATATCGCCCTGATGTGGTACACCAGTTTCTTCTGTATGCCCGATGCGTCCGCCACCAGCGATCAGTATCTGGGCTTTTACGATGTCAATTCCAGTGACTTCTTCCGTCACCGTGTGCTCAACCTGGATACGCGGGTTTACCTCGATGAAATAAAAAACGCTGGTATCTGCATCCATCAGGAATTCAGCGGTCCCTGCACATTCATAACCGGCCGTTCGCGCAAGACGCAGCGCGGCATCACAAAGTTCTGTGCGTTGCTCGTCCGTCAAATATTGCGCCGGTGCCCGCTCAACAACCTTCTGGTTCCGGCGCTGAACGGTGCAGTCACGCTCGAACAAGTGCACGACGGTTCCGTGTTTGTCGCCCAGTAATTGAACTTCAACATGTCGGGCACGGCGTACCAGTTTCTCAAGGTAAACTTCTCCATTCCCGAAAGCACTTTCAGCTTCGCGCCGACCGGCAGTAACTTCTTGCTCCAGCTCACTTTCCGTTTCGATGACACGCATGCCGCGTCCGCCGCCACCCCAGGAAGCCTTCAGCATTACCGGATAGCCAACTTCAAGTGCCAGTTTTTGCACTTCTGCCATGTCATCTGGCAACGGGCCAGATGCCGGCATGACGGGGGTACCAGCTTTAACAGCCATATCACGTGCAGAAATCTTGTTCCCCAACGAGCGCATAACATCGGCTGTTGGCCCAACGAAAGTAATATCATTTGCAGTGCAGGCTTCAGCGAATTCAGGGTTCTCAGACAGAAATCCGTAGCCCGGATGAATAGCGTCACAACCAGCCAGTTTCGCGACGCGGATCATCTCCTCAATCGTCAGATAGGCCTTGACCGGACCGAGCCCCTCTCCGATGCGGTAGCTTTCATCTGCCTTGAAGCGATGCAGGGAAAGTTTGTCCTCTTCCGCATAGACGGCAACTGTTTTCAGTCCCAGTTCATTGGCCGCTCGAAAAACCCTGATTGCAATCTCACCCCGGTTCGCGACCAGAAGCTTCTTGAATTTCATCCGCATGTAAATTCCAATGGTTAGTACAAAACAAGCGTCTGACCAGAGAGCCCGGAAGAAAAGAACTTCGATCCGGCCTCGAGTTGTCCGGCCAATCAGCAACCATGTGGGAAAGAGAACCTAGTCCCTGATCACCAACCCATATTCAATACAGGCATCCTGCAACCAGAGCCAGACATAGTCTGAAAAACTGCGTCGTACGATCAGTTCCCAGGTCTCAGGACCGGACCGGACAATCAGCGCCTGGGTTTTTGCGAATACAGATGTCACGGCTTTGCCAACTGGAAAATTCTTGTTGTGGACGTCATAGGGTGTTGATTTTTTCAGCACGTCCGCCGCATTGGCACCCGACAATCGAATAACGGTTTGTCCACCGGAAACATTCACGATAGCAAAATTGCCGCTCATGGCTGAACGCATATCGCGTTCCAACTCGAAGGCCATTTGTCCCGGCACCAATACCAACCATTCATCGGGCGAGACCCAGTGCGCTATAATCTCGCCTTGCTGCGAACTTTGCAACGGACCAGGTAAATCAAGCCCCAGAACTTGCTTGACGCCTGACAAAAAGCCGTCGTTTTCAATACTGCCCCGCAAAACCAAATGACCAAGAAGCTTTACCTCCTTAAGTTCAACGCCGCCAGCTTTCGCACTGTGTGCCGCAAGTGTGGCAAGGTCGGCGTGATGCAAAGGACTTTCTGCACGAGGCTGTAAACCGCTTGTTTGTTGCGGCAGCTGGTCCATCTGAGCGATGGTGTCGCTATTTGATAATGTAGTGTCAGACATTTTGACGCTCTCCTTCCGGATCCAGAAATACCGGGTTACAAATTTCAGCTTCGATTACGCTACCGTCCGGCTGAGGGTAAAAAACAGATTCACCCATGCGATCCAGACCACCTCGAACCAATCCCATGGCAACACTATGGCCCAGATTTGCGCTGTAATAACTTGAAGTGACATGACCCAGCATCGTCATGGGTATCGGCTGCGTGGGGTCTAGTACCGCCTGCGATCCTTCCGGAATGACTACCGATGGAATTTTTGTCTTCAGCCCCACTAATTGTTTGCGGTTTGGTTTGACACAATCTTCCCGTGCCATGCCGCGTTTACCGATGAAGCTGAATGGTTTCTTTACTGACACACACCAACCCATTCCAAGGTCATAGGGGTGAAGTGAACCATCCGTATCCTGACCAGCAATGATAAATCCCTTTTCTGCACGGAGAACATGCATGGTTTCTGTACCGTAAGGCGTCAAATTGTATTTTGCGCCGTGTTCAATCAGCTTCTCCCAAACAAACAAGCCATAATTCGCCTGAACGTTGATCTCATAGGAAAGCTCTCCGGTAAATGAAATGCGATAAACCCGGGCAGGTACATTGGCAACTGTCCCTTCGCGCAAATCCATAAACTTGAAAGTGTCCCTGTCCAGATTAATGTCGTCACAAATTTCGGACAATAGTTTACGGCTGTTAGGGCCTGAGATTGTCATGGTCGACCAATGATCAGTCACTGTATTGAAGAAGACCTCAAGCTCCGGCCATTCGGTCTGGTGGTATATTTCCAGCCACTCCAGCACACGCGCGGCACCACCTGTTGTCGTTGTCATGAGAAAATGGTTTTCGGCAAGGCATGACGTAACACCGTCGTCAAACACCATGCCGTCTTCGCCACACATCAACCCGTAGCGACATTTTCCAACGGCAAGTTTGGCCCAGGGATTGGTGTAGACACGACCGAGGAATTCCCGAGCATCTTTTCCCTGAATATCAATTTTTCCCAAAGTTGAAGCGTCAAGAATACCAACACTTTCGCGGGTTGCCGTACACTCCCGGTTCAGTGCGTCCTGCATGCTCTCACCTGGCTTCGGGTAATACCACGGACGCTTCCACTGACCGACATCTTCAAAAAGAGCACCATTTTCAGCGTGCCACTTGTGCATGGCGGAAAAACGTTTGGGGTCGAACAATTCCTTGCAGTGACGACCAGCAATTGCCCCGAAACTGACCGGCGTATAGTTGGGTCGGTAAACCGTGGTGCCTGTTTCCGGAATAGTCTTGTTCATGGATTTGGCCGCGATGGCCATACCGTTGATATTTCCAAGCTTGCCCTGATCTGTACCAAAACCCATGGCTGTGTAGCGCTTGACATGCTCTATGGATTCAAAGCCTTCACGGGTCGCAAGTTCGATACCAGCCGCCGTTACATCATTTTGAAAATCAACAAACTGCTTTGGGGCACGACTTGTCGGACGACTGTAGGGAATGTGGAACAGCGCCATGGGCGCTCCTTCCGATATCGCCTCAACTTTCAACTCAGGCGCAGCCGCAGAGACATCATAACCGGCGTTCATTGCGGCTTCATTCCCTGCTGCAGTTCCTTCCTTCAGACAATCTTCGAGACTGTATGAGGCGTTGATGCCTCCAGCCGTCAACTGATTCTGGATGGTTGGGCCAGGAACAAATCCGACAGCCTCTTCATTCCACGCTGGACGGCTAGCGGTGTGACACGACAAGTGAATAACCGGGTTCCAGCCGCCTGAGCTAGCCAGAGTGTCGCACTTCAAACGTGATATCATGCCCGTCACGCTTTCACCTTTGTTGTCAATTGACGCGACGGACACAGCGTTTACTCTTTTTCCACCATGGGCTTCGATAACCGCAGACCCGGTGATGATATGAAGTCCACGCCTTTTGGCGACTTCTACAAGATCACCATCCGGCTTAGGCCTTGTATCGACAATTGCGACAACCTTGCGGCCGGCATCAGCCCAGTCCAGAGCAGTTTGATAGGCGTGATCATTTGTTGTCATCAATACAAGATGTTCACCAGGCACGACACCGTAGCGATTGACATAGGTGGATACGGCGGACGCCAGCATACAGCCGGGAAGATCATTGTTGGCGAATACCAATGGCCGTTCATGGGCTCCTGTCGCCAAAACAACCCATTTGGCACGGACGCGATGTAGACGTTGTCGGACCTGACCTTCAGGCGCCTTGTCGGAGAGATGATCAGCACATCTTTGATGGATCGTCAGAAAGTTATGATCGTGATAGCCGTTTACCGTCGAGCGTGGCAACATCATAACATCCGGGAAGGTACCAAGTTCAGCGACAGCTTTTTGCACCCAGTCTGCAGCAGGTTCACCGTTGATGCTCTCCCGGCTGTGTAACAGTGATCCACCGAATTCGGACTGCTCATCGGCAATAATGACACGCGCACCGGAGCGTGCCGCGCCAAGAGCAGCAGACAAGCCAGCCGGACCGGCGCCAACAACGATGACGTCTGCATGTTGGTTCATATGGTCATAAGTATCGGGATCGTTCTCACGCGGAGACCGACCCAGACCGGCAGCCTTGCGAATGAACTTCTCATATGTGCTCCACATGGATTTTGGATACATGAATGTTTTGTAGTAGAAACCCGGTGTCAACATCGAGCTCCCGGCTTTGGCTGCAATTCCCATCACATCAAATTCGACATTTGGCCAGCCATTGGTCGAGTTACAAACCAGACCATCAAACAGTTCTTGCTGGGTCGCGCGGACGTTTGGCACCTGGGTCGCTTCGGTAGCACCCAGTTGCAGAACAGCATTGGGCTCTTCTGCACCGGCAGAAATAATACCGCGTGGACGGCTATATTTGAAACTACGGGCAACAACGTTTACGCCGTTTGCCAGGAGTGCAGACGCCACTGTATCACCTTGAAGCCCTTGATAGGATTTGCCGTTGAATTTGAAGTTGATGGTCTGGCCACGATCAACGCGTCCACCTGATTGAATGCGATTTTTCTGGGTCATAATCATCACCTCACAGATTTTTCTCGGAGAAAGTCACAGAGGGCTTTTCGCCAACTTTGTAGACCTCCTTGATTTCGTATGTGGCGGTATTGCGGGTGATATTGAAAAATTTCCGACATCCCACCGCGTGTACCCATAACTCATGATGCAAACCAAGTGGATTTTTGCGAAAATAGAGATACTCTCCCCACTCCTCGTCACTGCAGTTTTGTGGTTCCAGCGGTCGCGGAATATGGGCTTCACCTGACGCGTGAAACTCTTCTTCTTCACGATATTCTTCACAGTGCGGGCAATAGATATGAAACATGCGGCTACTCCTAATGCGCTACGCCGGCGGCGCCGTGCTCATCAATTAAACTTCCATCATAAAACCGGAACATGGAAAACGGCTTTGCAAGTTCCGAGGCTTCGCCTTGCGCCAGAGTTGCGGCAAAGACATGGCCAGAACCTGGCGTCGCCTTGAAACCACCAGTGCCCCAACCACAATTGAAAAACAGATTTTCAACAGGGGTGGCAGATATGATCGGGCAGGCATCCGGACAAGTGTCGACGATGCCTCCCCACTGTCGGTTCATACGGACGCGGCTGAAAACAGGAAACAATTCCATAATCGCTTGGACAGTGTGTTCGATCGTCGGGTAGGACCCGCGCTGGCCATATCCGTTATATCCGTCAATGCCGGCGCCAATGACCAGGTCGCCTTTGTCAGACTGTGAAATATATCCGTGCACATGGTTTGACATCACAACGGTATCGAGAACCGGCTTGATAGGCTCGGAAACCAGTGCTTGAAGCGGGTGGGATTCCAGAGGTAGTCGGAAACCGGCCATTTTGGCCAGTACACCTGAATTCCCTGCAACGACACAGCCAATCATGTCGGCTTTGATAGTGCCATACTGTTTCGTCTCAACACCGACAGCTGCACCATCTTCGGTAACTATATCGACCACTTCGCATTGTTGAATCAGGTCTACACCAAGAGCATCAGCGGCGCGGGCGTAACCCCATGCAACCGCATCATGCCGGGCAACACCGGCACGTGGTTGCCAGGATGCACCCATCACCGGATAGCGGGAATTGGCTGAACAATCCATTGCCGGAACCAGTTCCTGAATTTGTTTTGCATCCAGAACTTCGCCGTCAATACCATTCAGGCGATTGGCATTTACCCGGCGTTCAATATCACGCATATCCTGCAAGGTATGACCAAGGTTTAGCACACCGCGCTGAGAGAACATGACATTGTAATTCAGATCCTGGGACAAACCTTCCCAGAGTTTCATAGCGTGTTCATACAAATGCGCTGATTCATCCCACAAGTAGTTGGATCGCACGATTGTCGTGTTGCGCGCGGTATTACCGCCACCGAGATAGCCTTTTTCAACGACGGCAACATTCGTAATATTATGAACCTTGGCCAGATAATAGGCCGTGGCCAGGCCATGTCCGCCGCCACCGACGATTATGACATCATACTTCTTTTTTGGTTTGGGGTTTCGCCAGACCCGTTGCCAGTTTTCATGGCAACTCAGGGAATGCGTAAATAGTCCAAAACCCGAGTATTTTTCCATTTTCATGTCCTCATCTTACCAGGCCCGATCCAGGCCAGATATACGTTTCTGCACGTCTGAACTCAGCACTCGATGACGTTTACAGCCAATCCGCCTCGAGATGTTTCTTTGTAGATATCCAGCATGTCCCTGCCGGTATCCCGCATTGTTTTTATCACTTCATCCAGCGACACCAGATGTTCCCCATCGCCTCGAAGCGCCAGCGACGCCGCATTGATTGCTTTTACGGCTGCCATGGCATTGCGTTCGATACAGGGTATCTGCACCAACCCGCCGATAGGGTCACATGTCAGACCAAGGTTGTGTTCCATGCCAATTTCAGCGGCATTTTCGACCTGGGCAGGTGTTCCACCAAGGACTTCTGCCAAGCCTGCTGCTGCCATGGCGCAGGCGGATCCGACTTCCCCCTGGCAGCCGACTTCAGCGCCTGAAATGGAAGCGTTGATTTTGAACAAGATACCAATCGCTGTTGCGCTCAGCAGAAATCTGATCACACCTTCTTCATTCGAATCAGGGCAGAACTCCATATAATAATGCAACACCGAAGGAATGATGCCCGCCGCCCCATTGGTTGGTGCTGTTACGATACGGCCACCTGCAGCATTTTCTTCGTTCACAGCAAGGGCATACAGATTTATCCAGTCCATGGCTCCCAGAGATGGTGTTTTCAGATCCTTGCTTTTCTGGTTGCTCAGTTCGTTATACAAATCGGCGGCCCTGCGTTTGACTTTCATTGGCCCTGGCAGACACCCTTTACGTTGTATGCCTGTTTGCACACATTCGCGCATGACCTGCCAAATATGTAATATGCCTGCGCGGATATCTTCTTTGCTGCGCCAGACCTTTTCATTTTCCATCATGATTTCAGCAATGGATAATCCACTGTCACGGCACATTTCAAGAAGTTGATCACCGGAAGTGAAAAGGTACGGAAGCTTTGTTTCATCTTCGACGATGTGATTTCGGCCCGCGATTTCTTCGTCAACGACAAAGCCACCTCCGACGGAGTAATAGACTTTATGGCTTACCGTTTTTCCGCTGTCATCATATACCGTGAAGCTCATGCCGTTCGCATGATATGGCAGTGATTCAGTTTGGTGAAAAATCAGATCCTGGTCTTCGTCGAAAGCCGCAGTGTGTTTTCCCTTTAGATCGATTTTTGACGTACTTATGATTTCGAGGCTTCGCGGGGAAATCAGTGCGGGATCCACTTCATCCGGTTTGTGTCCTTCCAGCCCCAATAGGACCGCTGCCCCGGTGCCATGGCCCCTGCCCGTCGCACCAAGAGAGCCGTAAAGCTGTATCTGAATACGAACAACACTGTCGAGCAGCCTTTCGTCTTCAAGCGACCCGACAAACCTCTCCGCAGCCTTCATCGGTCCAACAGTATGTGAACTGGAAGGACCAATCCCGACTTTCAGCATGTCAAACAAACTGATGGCCATCTATATTATCCCTTCGGCCAGACGGAGTTAGAATTTGCGCAATACATCATGACTAATCAGGCTGCCTGGCGATACACCGGAAATTCGGCACACAATGTCAGTACCTTATCCTTGACTGAAGATATGACTTCTTTCCCGTCACCGACCTGCAAAGCGTCAAGAACGTCAGCTATCCAGCCCGCCAGCTCGCGGCACTGCTCTTCCTTGAAGCCCCGTGTCGTTATCACAGGTGACCCGATACGCAGGCCCGAGGTCACAAAGGGCGACTGCGGATCATTGGGAACAGCATTTTTGTTGACTGTAATATTGGCTTGTCCAAGAGCCGCGTCTGCAACCTTGCCCGTCAGTCCCTGTTTGATCAGGCTGAGCAAAAACAAATGGTTTGCTGTGCCACCGGACACGACATCGTAGCCACGCTCGATCAGCTTCTGCGCCAACACATCTGCATTTTTGATAACCTGAGCCTGATACTTCTTGAACCCCGGCTCCAACGCTTCCTTGAAAGCGACCGCTTTCGCCGCGATGACATGCATCAGGGGTCCTCCCTGGCCACCAGGGAAAACAGCTGAGTTCAGTTTTTTCTCAAGATCCGGATTTGATCGGGCGAGAATAAGGCCACCTCTCGGACCACGAAGGGTTTTATGGGTGGTCGTTGTAACCACATCTGCAAATGGCAGGGGATCGGGATACAAACCTGCTGCAACCAGGCCTGCTACATGGGCCATATCCACAAACAGATAAGCATTGACCAGGTCTGCGATCTGGCGAAACCGGCCCCAGTCTACAACCTGAGAATAGGCAGAAAATCCGGCCACAATCATTTTCGGCTTGTGTTCAACCGCCAGTTTTTCGACTTCTTCGTAATCGATAATCCCCGCGTCTGTCAGGCCATATTGTACGGCATTATAGGTCTTGCCGGAGAAATTCACATGCGATCCATGCGTCAGATGACCGCCATGTGCCAGACTCATTCCCAGGATAGTATCTCCAGGTTGCACGAGCGCCATATAAACAGCGGCATTGGCCTGTGAACCAGAATGCGGTTGAACGTTCGCATAATCTGCCCCAAACAATTCTTTTGCGCGATCAATTGCCAGTTGCTCGACAACATCAACATGTTCACAACCACCGTAATAACGTTTTGACGAATAACCTTCAGCATATTTGTTGGTCAGCTGGGATCCCTGAGCCTCAATTGCCCGGGGACTGGTATAATTTTCGGAAGCAATCAGTTCGATATGTTCTTCCTGACGCACGGATTCATCCTGCATCGCAGCCCAAAGAACATCGTCATAACCTTCAATAGAGTCGTTTTTGTAAAACATTTTGTCTTTTTCCCGATCGCGAGCGTGTAAGCCCAGGCTGTCATTATTCGCAGGCCATTTTCCATAAACAGGCTGCCACCATACTTGCTACAGGGATCAATAAAGGACAAAATATCATTTGTATAATTAATAGATTAAATATCACCATTATTAGTGGAAATGAAATGGGCAAGGTTTTGATTTAGTCAATGAGGTCTTTGTATGGGATATCACACCCGTTGAACGTTGCCCCCAATGGAGATTTTGTATTTTGATTTCGAAGGCGATATTTGACGTTTTGTCTTGTTGACGATGCTCTCGTCCTGGACCTCGAATCCATTAAAAAAGGCCCCCGAAGCGGGAGCCTGTTTTAATGGTTGCGGGGGTGTCAATCGCAGATTAAAAAGGGTCCATGTCGCGGGGTAAAAAGGGTCCACTTCGGTTGATGAGTTTTGGCGCTTTGGCGGGCGTGCTTATCATCTAGCTAACGCGCGCCAAAGCGTAT
>Ga0233449_1000892_pt1 | contig 30632 bp, 29 predicted proteins | sample SI_124_October20_FD_183012 | JGI IMG/M metagenome (GOLD analysis project Ga0233449, IMG submission 183012) | Seawater microbial communities from Saanich Inlet, British Columbia, Canada - SI_124_October2016_200_MG | ecosystem: Environmental > Aquatic > Marine > Inlet | place: Canada: British... | reverse complement strand
ACTCCCTGCCCTATTAATTGAAGGTGGAGTATTTGACGAAAATTATGAAGCAATGCTTTATCGGGTCGAGGGGGATTTATGCCTAGATCATCTTCACAAAATAGATGAATGGGCGGGTTTTCCACCAAGTGCATGGCCTGAAGAAATAGCATGGGAAATATTGGCAGCCCTAACAACTGTTTCCTATCCAGATGTTTCACTTATTGAAAGCCTCCTTACTTTAGATGGACTTGATGCTTCAAGACTCTCTCATTGGTTGCATATTTTGACAAATGTGTTTCCAATATATGACAAAAGTGCTTGTGCAGGACTACGTAAATTGGGATTAGCATGCCCTTATGAAGTAAATGATATTGCATCCTATGGACTTTATGTTTCACTAATCGAAGGAATAAAAGAATACGCTCCCGCAACCGCACTTCCCGAATATTCCCTACCACGACAACGATTAATCCAATTAGGATTAGCCGCATGGGCAAAAAAGACCTGAAATAATATTGTAAGGTCGAAGAGGCAATTAGTAGCAAGGCCATTTTTCAGCAATAACACCTCATACCATTGATTATTGATATCAGTTTATTCCTTTGCTACCGAAAGTAATGGGTATCAACCACCTCTGCAGGAACATAAGGGGGGTGACTCATGACCGGGTTAGCTAAATTGAATGTTGCCAATCAGCAACATGGAAGTGCAACATGGATAATCCACCTCAAACTACTCTTTGTTGCTGTAGCATGGGGGTTAGGCTGGACCGCTGGTCGCGTCATGGCACTCAATATGCCGCCGGTAAGTGCTGCATGGATGCGCTATCTTATCGCTATTCCATGCTTAATGGCATGGATGGTTTATCTTGAAGGTTGGCGAGTGCCAACGAAGCAAGAATGGAGGAAAATTATTCTAATTGGGATATTTTCCACATTCCTTTATCAAACATTCTTCATGTTTGGAATGAAATGGACCGCGGCGGGTGATGCCTCCCTTGTTATCGCCTTCAATCCGCTATTCACTGCATTACTAGCGATTCCATTTCTAGGAAACAAAATCACCCCCCGACTTGGTTGGAGTTTGCTTTTAGGAGTAGGGGGAATCTTAGTGATTTTCACCCAAAGCCCAAATGTAAACATACCCGCTAATGAACGAATTCTAGGTGATACAATGATTGCAATTGCCGCTTTGGTGTGGGCATTTGCTTCTATTCAGATTAAAAAAGCAATGAATAATCCTACAAGCGACTCCACCAAACCATTAACTCCCTTGGCAATTACTGTGTGGGCATCTATTGTCGGAATGGCCTTCCTAACTCCTTTGGCAGGTGTTGAAACTTACAAGCATGGAATTCCCATAATCGACATGTACACTTGGGTAGCAATAGTGTTCCTTGCAATAGGTTCAACTGTGATTTCCTATGTTTGGTTTGCACAAGGAATAAAGGAACTTGGAGAATCATATGCAGCATTATATGTATATCTCGTACCCCCTTTTGGAATCATTTCAGGTTGGGTTTTGCTTGATGAAAAACTTGGATGGTCTCTATTAATTGCATTAATATTGATTATTGGTGGAGTTGCCCTTGCACAGTCGGAGAACAAGCAAGAAACATCTCAAGCAATAACTGAAAACCTTTGAACTATAACAGGCAGGGCAAACTATGGGGATTCAAACAGTTGCGGTAATTGGTGCCGGCACAATGGGTTCTGGAATTGCTCAAATATGTGCTCAAGCAGGGTGGAAAACAAATTTATTTGATGCTTATCCAAATAGTCTTATTGCTGGCATGTCACGTATTGATGCTTTTTGGGACAAAGGGATTGCTCGTGGAAAAACAACTCAATCAGAAAAGGATTTGTGGTATGCGAATTTAAATCCGGTTTCAGATATGGCTGAGGCAGTATTGAATGCAGATTTGATAATAGAAGCAGTCCCCGAAATCCCTAGCCTAAAGCAGGAGATTTTTTCTGAACTTGACCGTCTTGCACCACCACATGCAATTCTTGGCACAAATACCTCAAGCCTGTCCATTGCAGATATTGCTTCAGCCACCTCGCGCCCAGAGAAAGTAATAGGAATGCATTTCTTCAATCCAGTACCAATAATGAAATTGCTCGAATTAGTCAGACATGAAAATACAAGTCAAGAGACAATTGATTTTGCCGAAAAAGCGGCTAAGGCAATGGGAAAAACCAGCATTTTGGTTAAAGATATACCTGGTTTTGCCACCAGCCGCCTAGGTGTTGTTCTTGGAAACGAGGCGATTAGAATGCTTGCAGATGGAGTTGCAAGTGCAAGTGACATTGATGCGGCTATGGTTTTGGGTTATCGCCATCCAATGGGGCCACTTGCACTTTCCGATTTGGTTGGCTTGGATGTACGAAGAGACATATTATTGAATTTGCAAAAATCTTTTGATGATGATTCATATGCACCACACCCCCTCCTTGAAGCATTAGTTAGTGAAGGTAGTATGGGAAAGAAATCCTCCAAAGGAATTTATGACTGGACAACCGGAGAAGCAGTTGATCGGGATGACTTACCTTCCTTTTGAGTAATATTTCTTTGTGAAGTTAGAAACTCGTAATTAAGGAAAAAGTAATTCTCCACACTCGGGGCATTCTGTTCCAGGAATCCATGCTCCAAGCATAAATCCGCAGTGAGGGCACATTGAAATTGGTTCGTACTCATCCATCAATATGCCTATAGAGGTCAACTACCATTAACCCTTTGATTAACTAAAATCTGGTTTTCGCTTACTCAGAAAGGCATCTACTCCTTCAGAAAAATCAGCAGTTGGGCCGGCAGCCATGATGAGAATTTGCTCATGTCTCAAATGGGTCTCAAAGTCTTGAATAGATTGAGTGTCCAACAAATGTTTTGTCGATTCACGAGTATGCTTTGCCCAGTCTCCCCATTTCTTTGCTAGATTAATTGCACTTGAAATTAATTCATCAGTACTTGTTATTTCATCTACTACCCCGTAATCAAGTGCTTGAGAAGCGGACCAACGCTCATTGTTTAGGAAAAACTTCTTCGCAACTTGCACTCCTACTAATCGCGGAAGTAGCCAGGTTGTCCCGCCATCAGGAGATAAACCAAGGCTTGCAAACCCTGAAACTAACAATGCATTTTCAGAAGCAATTCGAGCATCACAAGCAAGAGCCAAACCAAGACCTCCACCTGCAGCAGCACCGTTTATTGCTGCGATACAGATTTTTGCACTTTGGCGCATGCGAATTTGTAAAGGATGGAGTTTACTGGTTAATTTCTCAATCAAATCAACGATTGTGCCATCGTCAATAGTGGCCTTGAATTTGTTTAAATCAGCACCTGCGCAGAAAAAACGTCCACTCCCTGTAATTACAATTGCGCGAATATTTTCATCATCTAATGCACTGTTTATTGAGGAAGAAATCGCTTCCATTCCCTGTATTGAAAATCCCTTTGCAGCAGCATCACCCTGTAAGGTAAGCAGAGCAACGCCCCCGTCAAAGTCTTGCCTTGACACTAATTCGGCCATACTATTCTCACATCCGGATCCAACTAGACATCATTACAATTAACCTAGGTTTACATTCACATTCTTTACACGTGTGTAAAAGCGCATTGCATCTGCAGATTGCTCAATCCCTATCCCACTTGCCTTCCAGCCGGTAAAAGCTGTTTGTGGGAAAGTAATTGGATATTCGTTAATACTTACCATGCCGGATTCAATATCTCTTGCCATTCGGTGAGCGAGCCCAAGATTTTGGGTCCAAACTCCATTTAACAATCCAAATTCACTGGCATTTGCTAATTCCAAAGCCTCTGCTTCAGTTGAGAATGTTGTTACTGCCAATACTGGACCAAATAATTCTTCTTGGAAGAGAATATCATCCTTGCCAACACTCTTGACAATGGTGGCTTCCATAAATGCACCTGACTCTAAGTCTCCGCCCGGACATCCTCCGCCAATTACCAACTCATTTCCTTGTTCAAGTCCTTTTTGCAACAGGTCAAGGACCGATTGGCGGTGAGACTTGGAAACTAAGGATCCGATTCTAACACCTTCGCTTAGCCCCGGCCCAACGGGCCATTTCTTGATTTCATTTACAATGTTTTCAATTAATTCATCGGCGACATCTTCGTGCACGATAAGTCGTGAGCCAGCCCAACACATTTGCCCAGCATTCATGAAAATTCCAAAACAAACCGCTTTGGCACAATACCTAAGATTTGCATCAGCGAAAACTACATTGGCTCCTTTGCCGCCTAATTCAAGAGTTACAGGAGTTAGGTTTTCGGCTGCCCTTTGCATTACTTGCTTGCCAGTTGAAACGCCTCCTGTTAGAACTATTCCATCAACACTAGCGGAACCAGCAAGCGCATTTCCAACTTCTCCACCCGGTCCAGTTATCACTTGTAAGACTCCTGAAGGGAGGCCCGAGGACTCAACTGCCTTTGCCCACGCAAGAAGTGAGAGAGGAGTAAGAGAGGCTGGTTTTGCAATCACCGTACATCCGGATGCAAGAGCAGGGGCGATAGAACGAATTGCCAATTGGAGAGGGAAATTCCATGGGATAATATGTGCAGTCACTCCCAAAGGTTGACGAAGTGTGTAGTTTAACCTATTTCCTGGCACGGGGATAGTACTCCCTTCTACCTTATCTGACCAGCCTGCAAAGTACTCTAATGTCCACGCACCAAAGCGAATTTCAGATAATGCCTCGCGGAAAGTTTTTCCATTGTTCTGAGATTCAATTTTTGCTAAATCCTTTGCTGCAGCATATGTGAGTTGGGCCATTTTTTGTAAGATCCGACCACGGCCTGCAGGATCCATATTTGCCCAACTCGACTCTTTTAATGCTAGTCTAGAGGCCTCAATTGCCTTTTCGACATCGACAGTATTGCTCCGAGGGACGGTTGCAATGACTTCGCCACAAGAAGGATCGTGAATGTCCATTGATTCCCCACTTTCACTTGCGCACCACTCATTGCCGATTAGCATTAATTCATCATTCGCCATGTTGCCCTCGAAGAGCGTCTACCTCAAGACCCCTTCGCAGAGGAAAATCTGCTATATTGCAATAATACCGCCGAGATTTTGTAATTGTTTTCTTCGTTGTTTTCTGCGAAAAAAAATTCTTGTGTTGAGACTATGTCTTTTGGAAACCTTTGCACAAGTAGAAAATAGTCAAAGCCACCATATGTAATTACATTATGCGATAGTGTAAGGGGAGTATATATGGTACGCACAATTGGTATGAAAAGTACTTCCTTAGAAAAAAAAATCCGCGCTGGAGATAGACCTCCCCGTTTACTTCTAATTAGTGGCGCTACAGGCGTAGGGAAATCAACAACTGCTGTATCTGCAGCCAATAATTTAGGCTTTTCTCGCCTATTATCGACTGATGCTGTTAGAGAAATTATCCGTTCTGTAAGCGAGGATAGTGCACATTCGGCACTCAACCGTTCATCATTCAGTAGAGGGGAGGCAGGAGACCCAGTCGTTGATTGGCTTGACACTTGTTTAGCGGTTGAGGCAGGTGTTCAAGCCACAGTATCTAGGGCAAGGAGAGAAGGAATTGATCTATGCTTAGAAGGCGTACATCTTGTGCCTGAAAACCGACTTCTTCGTGAATGGAAGGAAGCGGGAGGGGTCGCAGTAGGGATTGTCCTACATATTAGCAATCCAGATACTCATCAATCCATGCTAAAGCAACGCGAGGAGAATTCTTGGCGGAGAGCAGATAGATATCTTGCGGCACTCCCTCGTCTTCAAGCGATTCAAGAAGGAATGCTGGAAAGAGCAAAAATATCGGATTGGGTAACAGTTGACCCAAGTCAAGTGGCTGATGTTGTTGACAGGATTAGCCATTTATTTGACCTTCAATGGAATCAAAGAAAATGAGCCTCCATTGACATCAACATTTCTTCGCCATTAATTTGCAAAGAATATACTTGAGGGGATTTTCAAAGAGTGATTTGGGCTGAGAGAGAATATTCTAATCGCGCATGACGGTCTGCAATCCCCATATTTACAGTGACATTCCACAAACCATTTTCACCTTCAACAAATGGAGAGAGGACTTTTATTTCAACACCTCTAATCTCCCCATGATGTAATAAATCATCTGCAGTCCAGTTAACTGATTGCCAAACTGCTTCTTCTTGACCTACACCTGCATTGACTAATTCACTTGCACGTGAGTTCACTACATCCTCAAAAATTAAATTTACTTCCTTGCTAGTTTGCACGACTTCGTCCGAAGTTGAATCATATGGTTGACCCAAGTTAGACAATGAAGTTCCATATGTTGACATAGACAAGAGGGACATCAACAATACGATTCCAGTTGCAAGAAGCATCTGTCCGCTTTCATCCTCAACAAGTCCCGAGGAGGCACCTCTACCACTTCGGTTATGCTTGACTTTCTTCATCAAACACCACCGCCAGTTTGCCAAACATCCACTGAAACGGTCCAAAGGTCCGTATCTATGTGAATGAGTTGGTGGACTACGATACTCTTGCCAAAAGGCTCAAACCCATATCCATGAATTGTTGCTGGTTGAGAATTTTTTGCAAACCAACATTCGCCATCAAAAGTCGGAGTTAAGCCTTCAAGAATTAATTCACAAGCCGCAGTCCGATTATTGTCTGCAAGTAATTCAATTAGACGATTATCATATTGCATATCTTCAGCCGATTCATGTAAGGCCATTCGCAAGCTATCCTCAGCGGCCAATTCAAGCGATGATTCACTTGCAACCGTTGAATTATCGGGAATGTGGATTTGAATGATGAAAGTAGCAGTCATAAAAAATAACCAAAAAAGAGTTACCATTTCCAAAATATGAACTTGCGCTTGGTCCCCTCGCCTAATAGAAGATTTTGGCTGCCTTCGCATATGCAAGCACCTCAAGGAACATTGCCCGGGCTAGGTACATAGACACCTAATGCAGGGTTGAGAGAAGGAGGCTCTTGTACACCAATAAGATCGGGTGTGAATGTGACAAAGTTGAATGCAAGGATGCAAACAACTATCATCATTCCAGCTTGCTTCAATCCACTTGTTAGGCGACCAGTTGCCATCAATCCTGCCATTGAACCATTACCCATGGCTTGCATAGTCACTCCGTAAAAGAATACTGTTAAGAAGAAAAGTGGGTCGATTTTTCTAATCGTCATGTTCCCTATGGATGCATCAGAATCATCTCCTTCGCCCGAATTTGCACCAGAAATAGCAGGAATAAACACTTTAGATAGAACAATAATAACCCCGAGGAAAACGAAGAAAGAAACCCAAATAACCGCAATATAAGATGAAATAGTTCGTGCACGTTCGCCTTCTAAGAACTTTATTTCTCTACTATCATTTGCAGCGGTTACAAGAATATCCGATATTTTTCCACCGGCTTTATTTGCCTCGTTAATCAATGAAATCGCCCGTTGAACCAAAGGAGTGCCTACGCGGTCTGCGAACTGAATAATCACCTTTTCAAACGCAACCCCCCAGCCAATTTGATCTGACATTTTCTTTACTTCGGGATTTAATGCACCATATTCGGACGAGGCTAATGTTTGCACCGCGACAGTCATCGATAACCCTCCTTTCCAGTACTCAGCAAGATCACGGAGGAAATCTGGAAACTTTTCTTCCAAAGCATTAATTTCAGCTAATTTCTTATCCCAATACCAAGCGGCGGGGAAAAATAATATGAAAAAGCCAAGTGCGAAAAAGTTGAGATATATCATTGGCCTCATTGGCTTGCTTCCAAGCATTACTTCTGGCCCAATCCAAAGTGATTTATTATTCATATTTTCAGGGATTCCATCATAAACCCAAGCGGTAATTGTGAACTCAAATTGTTCTATCGTCTCCCCATCAGAAAACAAGGCGATGGAATATCCTTCACCAGGAGGTAAATCAGGAATTGTAAATTTATCTTCAAATCCAGTTGAAACTGAGATGCCACTGTAATTTGAATAATGCCTTCTTTGCACACCTGTGTTTGAGTCAACATCTGTCCATGAAATCAGTGTGTCTGTTGAATCTCGAATCTCAACTTCAAAAGGAGTTGGATTTGGTGAAATCACCTTGAACTTTACTTGAACAGGTTGTATGCGTTCACTTGCAGGGAAGCTTCCTAAAGTATCAGCATCTAATCCTGGCATTTCAAAGTCTTGTGCTCGCGCAAGCACTCCACGCCACGAACCTTGGGGGGCCCAAACCGTTGGTTGGGGAGAATCCTTGAGTAACTCTCCGAATGGACCAGTGCATGATTCATTTGATTCGTAATCCGGCGACATAGCAGGATTATATCCGCAATAAGTATTTACGAAAATTGGGTTGCCATTCGGAGCAAGAACGAAGTCACTATTGATTATCCAAAAACCAAGACTGCTAAAACCAAGAATTAGGCTTGCTGCAATGATGGCATATAATTTCATCATCGTGGAATCATTTTTTGGAAGGTCAAGGTTTACCTTGATCTTCTTACTTTTCTTCCTTGCCATATCTTAACCTCACATTGCTTGGTCCTTTGAATCTAGCCATACTAGGAGAGAATATGCCACGTGAATACTTGGCACAACCCCCAAAATAATTGTGTATAGGAATCCTTCTGACATTTCAGAACCTTTACCTGAAACCCAGAACATAATAACCAACATGACAATTAAGAATAGTGGCATTGCAACCGCAACCACAACATAAGATTCAGCAAGTAAACCAAGGCTTTCAAGGAACATTTGAAGGCGTATTCGGTTTTCACGCATATAGTGCTCTGCCCGATTCAAGAAATACAATTTCAAATTACCTCCAGCAGTTAGTGTCCCAACCATTCCTTGAAAGAATTCAGTGAGCCAAGGAGATGCGGCACGGTCTACGCTCATTTTTATTGCCGTAATAAGGTCAAATCCCATCACTGCCATGTCACGATAAATCATGCTGGCATCGTAGGCAATTTCACCATATATATCTCCATTCATGGCTAATGAGCGGAAAATACGCTGTGGCGTTGCGTTAGCAGCAGACATTGCTGCGGTATAAGATGAAGCATATGGGAGATATTTTTCAATAGCATCACCTCTTAATTTTGCCTCACGGTTAGCAGTATTATTGAAAAACTTATAGGCAATAAAGGGGACTAACAGTCCGCCGACTAGCGGAATTACAATTTTTAAGATTGGAGGGAATGCTTTTGTCCTGTATTCTGGGCAGCCGTGCCCAGGAACATTTTGGTTTGCATCTACTGTCTCTTTATTCCAATATTCCCAAATCCTACATGGCTCCAAAGTAGTAGGGTCTTGCATAGTTTCATAGAAATCAATAACTCCGATTGTAGGAATAAAAAATAGGGCGACAATTGCAATTGAGAAAAGTGAAATCCCAATCGTACTGACAATATTAACCGCCTTGTATACTTCAGGCATTATTGTAATTCCGGCCTGTTGTAATTTCTTTCCTAATTCCACATCCGCTCGGGCTTTTTGTTTGATGGCTCTGCCTAGGATTCGATGACATATCTTTTCCCAAGTAGTTAATTCCATTATTGCCACCCCAACTAACTAAGGCCATCAACTCGTGCTAATATTTCATGCGGTCTGACATAATATTGCGTGATAATTTGAGAAACTTGATCTGATTTGCGGATATCATTGAGAACCATCCATTCAAGGATTCTCTTTCTCGTACGTAACTCGCGACGCATATCATCCTGACTGAAATTTATTTTCACCATGATTTTTTCTAGGACATATGACTTACCACTAAAGATGAAATCATCACCCTCGACTGCCCACCTAAATACTTCATTAGTAATCAATTCCAATGAGTGGGGGTCAATACCAACAATTTCAACTATTTGCTTTGTCCTACGCACACGCTTACCATTTATACGGGTTTGAATTTGAATAACGCATGCTTCAAGCGCAGGTAACAACACGCGAGGAATATCAATTGGTTTATTCTCTAATCTGTGAACTAATGACGGTACTGAATCAGCGTGCACAGTTGAATAAGCACAGTGCCCTGTAGCCATTGCCTGAAAGAGAACATATGCTTCAGCACCACGAATTTCACCCACAATAATGTATTCAGGACGTTCACGCAGTGCTGCTTTTAGAAGTTCGAATTCTCCGACCTCTCCTTCTTTAGACTCTCCACCAAAACCTTGCCTTGTCAGACCTGGAATCCAATTTGGCTGAGGGATATTTACTTCTCTTGTTGATTCAATACTTACTATTTTCATCTGCCATGGGATGAACAAACACATAGCATTCAATGTGGTTGTTTTTCCAGACGCCGTTCCCCCTACGAATAGCATTGGAACTTCATTTTGGAAAGCCACCCAGAGGTATGCCGCCATTAATGAAGACATGGTGCGGAATGCTACTATGTCACAGGGACTGAAAGGATCGTCCTTAAATCGACGAATACAGAATGCCGAACCACGAGTTGAAATTTCTCTACCCAATTTCATGACAATTCGAGACCCATCCATTAGAGTCGCATCTAGCAAAGGATTCGCAACAGAAATGTGCTTCCCACAACGCTGAGCAAGTTTGATGACATAGGATTCGAGTAATTCATCGGTTTCCCATAAACAAGTTGTTTCAACAGATTCAAATTTACGATGATAGACGAAAATAGGGACATTTGTTCCATCCATGGAAACGTCTTCCACATTCGGGTCATTCATCAACATGTCCATACGCCCATAGCCGATTAAATCGCGCTTGAGGTAATAGAATATCTTTGATTTCGCTTTCTTTTTTATTTTCATCCCGTATGATTTGACAATTTTGTCCATTGCAGTACGTAAATAGGCTTCTGGATCAGCATCAATATCCTCTATGCTTGCTGTAAGGGCACGGATAAAAATATCCATTATTTCGAGACGGTACTCTTCTTCCTTTTTTGTTAATGGAGGTTCAATCATTTGGTAAATGACGTTCAATGTCCTCTTATCGCGAACAATTCTGGCAAAAGCATGTGGTGGAATAACTGGGTATTTATCAAGCTCATCGTATTCAGCACGTTGCTGACGTTTGCGGCGCTTACCTCCGCCGCCACCTTTCTTCTTTCTAGCCATGAATACACCTCCCTCTGCCTACGGCAGAAAAACCACCACCGGCGGATGATATAACCTTTGGCGAGATAATGGGTATATAGTGGACAATAATGATTTTTTTTGAGTGCGCCGAGATTATTCACAATGTGAAAATAACCACGCTTTGATGGTATCTTTAAACTCCTTAATTTCACCTTCATTTGAAAGGCGCCAATTCGCTTGTTCAAGAATAAGCCCCAAACCCCATCCACACTCACGCTCATCCCTTTCCTCAAAGGTTGCTCTATCTCCATCTTCTGCCCGACCACGGGCCAATATTCTTTGGAAACGGGCATCAACAGATGCATCAATTGCGAGAACTCCAAATTCATCACCCCATGCTTCTACAAAGATATCTCTTTCTGCATCTCCGCGAATCCCTTCAATCACAACCATCCCGGTTGTCTCCAAATCGTTGTTGATGATCTCGACTAATCTAGAAGCGAGAACCCCATAGCCGTATTTATCGCGTAATTCCTGAGCAATCCGGCCAAAAACATGAGGATTCCCATCAAGACCTCTTGACTCAACTTCAGCGCGGATCATATCGCCCATTGAACGGACAATGAAACCCTTCTCAATTGCGACTTGCCCAAATACTCCTTTGCCCGCGCCGGGCATTCCCGAGATGGCAACAACGCGGACCATGAATCAAGGGGGATGGTGGCTACTCCTTCAAACAAACGGGTGGTGTTGTACTTCAAACCTAATTGCTAAATTCAGCAGAACCCCATTTTCGTTCAAGTAAACGCATCAATAACCAAGATGCAAATAGTAGCATTGTTGAAACTCCAAGGATTCCGCTAAAACCGCTTTTTGCTTTCTCATCATCAAAACCGACATTTGACGAATCAATACCCTGTTCATAAATTGCGCTTGCCCAATTATCATAGAATGCAGCATCACCTTGAGTAAAGGAAAGTAGGAATAATACGAGCAGAGGAATTACTGTGCCAATCCAAAAATAAATCATTATTGATGCATCAAAGATTGCTTTATTCGGGCGAAGCCCCATCAAAAAGGCAGTTAATGAGACGATATATATTGAATTGGCAAGCATGATAACAAGCGCAACAGGTAAGGCTGCCCATGCATCTAAACTCCAAGACATTAAGAGCAAAAATATTATTGAAATCCATGTTGTTGTTAGAAAATATACAATTACCTTTGCCTTTATCAAATCGGGAACTCGCATAGGGAGGCTATTCATGTGCTCAGGAGAATCAATACCCGTTAACCAAGAATAAAAATTAAATCCGAAAAAACCAAGGAAGGGAGCATAGGAAAGTAGGTTAATTGGAATTGGCATTTCGGCAAAATCTACTAACCAAGCCAGCATTAATAATACGATTAAAGGGACTGAATAAGAGACAATCATTTTCTTGATTGTTCCACTTCGAAGGAGGTCAACCAATTCTTTTGTGACGAGCAAACGCATTTTGCCATTTCCAAGGAAGCCGAGGCGCCCATATACAGAACCAAAGATTTCCTTTCTCTCAATTACCGCTTGCTCAAAATCATTTGAAGTAATATACGCGCCGAGCAAGGCCAAACCAATTGTGAAACCAAATCCAATAGGAATCAACCACCAATTATGATTGGACTGTAAAGCATATCCAAAGACCATGTATTCGGCTGGAATATGTCCCATTGCAAATAATACTGCTATGCCAATGACCATGAGAGGGACTGCCTTACCCCATATTTTGCCCCGTGTCCAAAGGGCTGAACCAAAAAAAGAAAACGCCAATCCTTGAGCAAGGGAGAGTATCATGGCAATAATTGTGATGGGCAAACTGGAATATAGAAGGGGCGTAGGAAGTGCAACAAAGTTCCCTAATAATATTCCAAGCGCCATACCAAAAGCCACTGGGACCAAGACTAGCATCACATAAAATGTCACTTCTTTGATATAATATGCAAAATAATTTGTCGATTGAGATAGAGGTTGGAGGGCGGGCGCAGTGAGAAGGTAATTCAGCCCAGACGCTCTTTGACTAACCATTACACGCCCAAGAAAAGCAAAAGATCCCATTCCCAAACTGAACATAAATAATGGGAAATGGAGGGCGAAACGCATTTCTTGCCACGTGAAAGCGCGACGCGTTTCTTCAACAAGGACTGCATCGTTGGAGACACCTTCGCCAACTAAGAAACGTAAACCAATTGTTACTACCATTGCTACGACTACCAATAATGCAGGGAATAACAAAATGTGGCGCTTCCTTGCAAAATCAACATTTTGCCGCCACTCTTCATTGAACATCATTCGAAAAGTGATTCCAAATGAATTCAATAATCCAGGTGCCCCATATTGCCCCTTTAGTGACTTACTACTGATTCCTTTCGGCTGGAATATTTTTTGCCCCGCGCCGATTACTGGCTCAACTGCCCCATCTGCAACAGCATCGTTCCAAGAACGACCCGAAATTGATTTCAGAATTATTCCTCCTCGGTCATTCCATCTTCAACGCCTTCAACTTCAGCAATTGAGTGCCCTACTAAACGAATAAATACATCTTCTAATGATTCCTCGGCACTTTCTTTTAGGCTATCCATCGTTCCTGCTGCGAGCACTTTACCATGGTTAATAACAGCGACCCGCGTGCACATTTTTTCAGCAACTTCAAGCACGTGTGAGCAAAGAAAAATTGTACCCCCTTCTTCTACTAAGTTCTGTAAATAATGACGGCATTTGCGTTGGTATATTGGGTCAAGATTTGCAAATGGTTCATCCAAGAACATCATTCTTGGCTCATGAATAAATGCGCTTGCTAGCATTACTTTTTGCCGTTGACCCTTTGATAAATCCTTACACATTGTATCTCGTTTATCGCTAATGCCGAACCATTTTATCCAATGTTCAATCCTATCCGAATAATCATCTAATCCACGCAAGCGACAAATAAATTCCAAAAACTCAACCGGAGTAAGGTAAGAAGGTGGGCTTTCAGATTCGGGTACAATTCCTATATTGGCTTTGAGTTTTTGCGATTGACGGATTGCATCAATTCCCATGACAGAGATATTACCCAATGAAGGCTTTAGTTGCCCCGTTAGTAATTTTATGAAAGTAGATTTTCCGGCACCGTTAGGACCAAATACACCAAAAAATTCTCCAGCGTTTACTCGTACATTTAATGGATGAAGAGCGATGAAATCACCATACCTTTTGGCAACATCTTCAGCAATCACAAGAGTCTCTTTGGATTTAGTATCGCCTTTCTTCGCCACCATTAGAACCCCGCAATGGCTCTTGCGATAGAGGCAAGGCATTTGATAACCGCGCAAGTCGCATTTTCCGGCAAACAACTGATATTAGAGAAAACATGACGATAATCACCATAGGTAACCCCCCCCTCCCACACAATATGTGCCCCGCCCCCATTTCCGAAGTTCTGCTCATTGAAGAGGTAGCAATAGACAAAGAGGATAAAGGTCAAGGCAACGTTGTGATCTTGACGGTGAACCGCCCAAATAAGATGAATGCTCTCAATTCAGATGTGTCCAATGCAATAATTAATGCTTGTAAGTGGGCAGAATTAGAAAATTCCACGCGCATCATCATTTTTGCTGGAGCAAGCCCTCTGCCGCCACCTGAAGGTAAGCGAGCAAAACCAAATTCATTTATTGCCGGTGCAGATATTTCAGAATTTGTTGGAGTGGAGGGGGCAGAAATAAGAGAGAAATTCAAAGGAAATTCTTGGGAAGCAATTTGGAATCTCAGCAAACCAACTATCGCCATGATTGATGGTTTTGCTCTTGGTGGCGGTTGTGAAGTAGCAATGTCGTGTGATATGCGCATGGCAACCTCGAGATCAAATTTTGGAACTCCTGAAATAAAGTTAGGGCTCATCCCTGGGGGTGGGGGTACTCAACGCCTCCCTCGCCTAATTGGTTATGGAAATGCAATGGAAATGATACTCGGAGGTGAAATGGTCAGTGGAGAATTGGCAAAATCAATGGGCCTTGTTAATCACATCTGTGAGCCAGAAGAACTGCGGGAGAAAACACTGGATTTGGCAAAAACGATTGGCTCTAAATCACCGCATACATTGAAAGTGGCTAAGGCTATAGTTAGAGCATCTCTTGAACAACCAATTTCACAAGGGATTGAGGAGGAAGCCATCGCTTTTGCCGGGCTATTTGATAGCGAGGATAAAGAAATTGGAGTGAATGCATTCCTCAATCGTGAAAGTCCAAAATGGACTGGAAAATAGTATCGAACAATTCCTAAAGGATTATGCCAATATTGGCTATTCTACCATGTCATCTCGCATTTCGGCTAATGCAGATTGTGCTCCACTGATAGGAGCGGGAATTGCCGGAATTGGCAACCCAGGTAATGGCATCCCTGGAACATCCGGGAGAGGTGGCAAACCTAATTCTCCGGGCAAAGGAAGAGGCGGTAATGGCAATCCATCGGGACCAATTAGAACTGGCATTTCATCGTCGCCGGATTCATCCTCACCGATTGCCCTATATCCACTATCCAACGGAATTCGGAGGCGCAAAACAGATTCATCATTAATACGAATAAAAGTAGAGCCATATGGATGCCCAGGTTCAACTTCAGCAGGCTCATTGAGAATAGTTAATCCATGTTGCGGGTTAGAAAGAACTGCGACTAAATCTTCACCTTCGTCATATTCTTCCCACATCTTGGCGGTTGAGGCGCGAATACTTGCCATTTGTGAACGACGGCGGTCTTCAATCCTCATACGGATACGCTCATGCATTTCCAATCGGTCACTAACCGCATCTTCAATATCTGCATCTTCAATTGATTGCGGATTTACCTCAACTACGAATTCTTCAGCAAGATGAACTTCGGGTTCAATTTCTACCTCAACCTCAACTACTGTAAGTTCTTCCTCATCATCATCAGTGGATGATTCTAATGCTTTGGCTTTTATTTTTGCCATCTTTCTTTCTTTTAAACTTGCTCCGTCTAGACTATCAACTGTTACAATTTCTGGTAAATCCATTTCTTCCTCACCCGAAAGAACTGATACACTACCGCTAACTTGAGCACCTGTTGAACGACGTTTTCGCACTACTTTTTGCTCAACTTTTTTAGGCATCCACAGGAATAATATCGACTCTGAAATAAGCAAGCCAATAACTCCATACTGGCCGGAATCGGTAAGTTCAGAGGCATTTAACAGGTAAAATCCAATGGTTGCAAAAATTGCAAGCCCGAGCAAGAATCTCTTCATACCCATTCCTTCACCCTGCCCTCGCGACTATACACTCGGCTTTCATGCTGACGGTCGGCCAAGCGACAAAATAAGGGCCTGTAAGGCCCTCCTTCGATGACTGAATTTTTCCTTTACTTCAATAGAAGTTCCTCCGAAAGGAATGCCGTCTGTACTAATCATCCCGACTGTTCCAAATTCTAGTGGTTCCCCATTTGAATCTAAATCACAGGGAATGAAAATTGGATCATAACCAAAACCATTGCCACTCACTTGAGAATCTGCAATATGGCCTGGGCAAATACCACTTCCAATGTGGATTTTTTTTCCGTCCCAAAGTGCTGCAAGAGCTCGGAATTCGGCTCGCCTGTCGCTATTATTGTTCATCAAGCGCAAAATACCTTCACTACCTATTGTGGAATGGACATATGATGAATAAACTCCGGGGAAACCATCAAAGGAATTTATGAATAATCCGGCATCTTCCACCATTACTGCATCACCACCTTTTCCTAGTGCATTCAGTATTTCTCTTGCTTGGGTTAATTTGGATAGAGCAATTTCTTCAAGAATAGAAGCCTGTGGCTCAATTACCTCTGGGATTTGTCCATTGATTTCCAACGCCTTTACATCAAATCCCAATGGGCCCAAAATTCGTTTAGCTTCTTTGAGTTTGCCCTTATTGCCAGTCAAAAACCAAAGGGGTTGAATCGCCGCCATTGCTACTCGCACATGCGGTATGGTCTTGAACAGGTCGGCCTTGTGATGTGCCATGGAAGCCAAGGCCCTACTCCTTGTCGCCCTCGGTGGAGCAATCGGCGCATGCCTTAGATACGGTATAGGAGTATGGTTGACTTCGGACTCATTTCCCTGGGCAACCCTCAGTGTAAATCTAGTTGGCTCACTCCTTTTGGGAACAATATCATGTGCCGCGGTGGCAAATGGTGTGCTAAGTGAGGAAGTCACCCTTTTTGTCGGAATCGGGCTACTAGGTGCTTTTACTACTCTATCCACATATTCAGTTGATGCAATAAAAATGTATCAAGCCGAAGCATATTCGCAACTTGCAAGTTATGTCTTTGCAACATCCATCGGTGGGCCAGTATTAGCACTAATTGGATGGAAACTCACTCAAACTATTCTTGACAACAAGGCATTATGAGTTCAGTTGGGAACTATTGGCCAGTGAAATTAGCAACGCGCTTTTCAACATATGCTGCAATTCCTTCTTTCGCATCTGAACTGCTAAATAATGCAGATTGAAGTTCGCGCTCTAGAGCCAAGTGGTATTCGAAAGGAATCTCGGGGCCAGTTTGACAGGATCTCTTGATATTTCCAACTGCCTTGACTGCCTTGTTCGGTAGAGTGAATTGGCTTGCCCAATCAAGTACATCGCGACGGAAGTCACTTGCGTCACCTTCCCAAATGTGGTTTAGTAGATTCATCTCAAGGCCATCCTCAAAAGAGAATAATTCGCCTGTCACCATGAATTCCATTGCTTTTGCCTTTCCGATAAGACGGGTAAGACGAGCGGTTCCACCGGTTCCTGCGAGAACACCTAAGTTAATCTCTGGCAGACCCATTTTTCCTGCATTCTTACGGGCAATTCTAATGTCTGCGGCCATTGCTATTTCTAGCCCACCACCTACTGCGTGGCCATTCAAAGCAGCAATAACCAACTTTGGTGTTTGTTCAAGTCGGCTCAATGTTTCGTTTGCGTGAAGGCAAAAATTATACTTAAATCCTGGAGTAACGCTATTGAGCATACGGATACTTGCTCCTGCTGAGAAAAACTTTGCACCATTTCCAGTTAATACAATAACTGTAACACTATCATCAAAACGAGCCTTGATAATTGCATCATCAATATCGCTCATCATTTCATGAGTATAGCAGTTTGGTCCCATTTCATCGCCTTCAAGTGGTCCTCCAGCAGAGTTTGAAGCGAGTTCAATTACTGCAATACCATTTTCAGTAACACCATAGTTAACGAGACGATTGTTCATTGGTTCTAGGACGAGGCCATATAGGTCGGACATATTGCCTCCGAGAAGCCAACCCCCCTTCAATGATGCGATTGTTAAGTCGCCCAAAAAATCATCAAAGCAGGGAGGAGTTGGGCGTTAATACACTAATAATATTTGGGAAAACAATGCTATAATCGTATCAAAGAGCAATCATTAAGCCGTTGAAGGTATAGATACCTCGTCGGAGTCGTTTGTAAAAGAAACCTTGCCACCACCCTTTCGGGTAGCATTCCAGCGTTGGGACACCTCTGCTGCTGCAGCACTTTGTTCCCAATTATCTCTCTTTAGGGCCTTACGAAAAGGTAAGCGCCAAATTTTGCGGCCATCGGCAGTCCTTGTTGTTTCCATCATACCGAGGCGGACAAATGGCCAAAGAATCCGCCTAAAGAGATCCGGGCGGAATAGCCAAGAAACAAAAGGCAGCCCATCGCCATTCTTTTTTTGAGACTTCATCCATCTATCTGCAACTCGTTGAAACATTTTATCACCTACTCGATTCATCAACCAGCGATTAACAAATGAATTCCTAACTAAGGGGAGGAGGTTCTTGCGGACCAGTTTTTCATATTCCCCTTGACCGAGAATATCTTGGGCAGCAAATACTCCAGAAGAAATTGCATACCTCATCCCAAAACCCCACATGGCATCTTGCAACCCACCGGCTTCACCGACAAAATAACGCCCATCAACCTTGTATTGCTGGTTAATTGTAAAATCACCCTTGCCTCCTACGCGCTTTATTGGTTGACGGTCTATTTCAGGATAATTATTTTCAAACCATGCAATGCTTTCATTGAGAAAACGATCACTTTTTTTCTGTTTTCGCCATAAGCAAGTGCAAATAAGACCAACTCCATCGATGATTATCATATATGCATAAGCACCAGGGGCTATTTTATCGTTGAATTGGAAACAAACTTTGTTGGCCGAAGAAGTGAGGAATATTTCACCATAGGCAACTGCAGAAGTACCTTTAGGACCGCTTGCAATTATATGGCAATCTTCGGGTTTTACTCGCGATTTATAGTGGATATTAGCACCCGCCGCAAGTGCTTGTCGTTTGAGCCCTTGGTCTATTGTATGTTCAGCAGTACCTCTCTCAATCACCCTATAAGCGATATGTTTGCTCCATGCAGTTCTAACTTTGTCATTTGGGTCAATTAACTCAATGTTATGAAAAGAAGTGGATTTAAATTCCTCTGGGTCAATACCCCAATCCCTTAACTCATCAAAAAAATCTATTGGGCTGGTCCAATTTTCTATCCCTTGAAAGTCACCATCAAAGCGTGCACCAGAATCATCTCTTATGTCATGGACATGAACCTCGCGTCCAGCCTTCGCCAAAATAATGGCAGAAGCAAGACCGGAAAGTCCAGCACCCATGATTTGAATGGGCTCATCCTTTGTGGCGGGCATTATTTCCTCCACACCAGTTCTGACTTTCAAGGCTCCGCCAGCATAAAATGATGAAGGAGAAATGCTTGGGGGTGGCATGGGCGAACTCATAGTTGTAGAGTCAGCCCCTCTTTCCCTCAACCCTGAGGCTCTAAAATCAAAGATGGATGTCATAGGTTGTGGAAGCATTATCACTTTTCTTGGAATCACCAGAAATATCGATGAGGGGGAAGAAGTAATAGCTTTGGAATTTGACGCTTGGGAAGGTAAACTTGAACCGGTTTTAGAAGGATTAGCAGAGCAGGCAATTAATAAATTCTCAGTTCATTCAGTCGCAATGTCGCACCGAATCGGTCGAGTCGACCCCAGCGAAAACATAGTTTGTATTCACGTAGCAAGTCCACACCGAAAAGAAGGTTTTGAGGCATGCAGTTGGCTAATCACAGAACTCAAGAATCAAGCACCTCTATGGAAGAAGGAAGTGAAGGCAAGTGGCGAGTCTTGGAAATCAGGTTTGGGTTAAACTTAGTAATAAGAAATTTCAAAGTAGGTGAAAAAAAAATGGTAGAATTAAGTACTGAAGGAATTATTGATGTTGGCACTAAACCAATCGTTGCGCGACGAGCAACTTCAACTGGATTATTGCACCTTTCTGAGGCTACAAAACAAACGATTATTGATAAAAATGTTACCAAAGGTGATGTATTGGAAGCAAGCACGATTGCTGCTATTCAAGCCGCCAAAATAACTCCCACTATCGTACCTCACTGCCATCCAATTCCCTTAGAAAGTTGCAAAGTTGATTGGCTATGGGAAGGCAATTGCTTAAGGTGTACTGTTTCAGTTTCTGCACATTATCGTACAGGCGTTGAAATGGAGGCGTTAACCAGTGTTTGTGCTGGGTTGCTCTGTGCTTGGGATATGGTCAAGTCACTTGAAAAGGATGAAGATGGGCAATACCCAAGTGCAAAGATGACAGATATTGTTGTCCTTGAAAAATTCAAAGGTAACTAAGTAATATCATAGATTATTATATGCAAAACTGCTGAATTTCAAACCGAATATGTAGGATAATATTTTCAATAACAATGCAAAATAGAGCAAATTTGAACATACAATTATTCTGTCCGAAGGTAATAGTTGATGAGCGAGGAACTTTTGGGTGAGGGTATGCAGAACGTTAACGACTTGGCAGATTATTTTCGGCTGGCCTGTGAACGGGCTGCAATAGCCAGCCACCATTGGCGCGGAAAGGGCGACGGAAAGGCTGCTGATGCTGCCGCCGTCGAAGCAATGCGCTTGACTTTCAACAATGTTCCCTTTGATGGCCGCGTGGCAATTGGTGAAGGAGAACGTGATGAAGCACCTATGCTTTACATTGGTGAACCATTAGGGAATATGCGCGGCGATGCAAGTGCATTGAAGATAGACATCGCAGTTGACCCGCTTGAATGCACCAATAATTGTGCTACAAACTCCGACAATTCTATTGCAGTATTAGCAGCTGCGCCGAGAGGAAGTTTACTCCATGCACCTGACTGTTATATGGACAAAATTTGTGGTGGTGAAGAACTCGCTGGCGAAATTAGTCTTGATGGTGGAGTTGAATGGAATTTGCAGCAGGTTGCCAGCGTAATGGATAAGCCTGTTAGCGAAGTTAGAGTTGTTGCATTAGACCGTGAGCGCCACACACAATTATTTTCTGAAATTCGTGCCGCTGGCGCACAACTTCACCTAATGGGTGATGGAGATATTTCCGCTGCCATTTGGGCAGCAGATCCAAACGGCCCGCATGATTTATTGATGGGAATTGGAGCTGCACCTGAAGGTGTAATCACCGCCACTGCAATTAGAGGGCTCGGCGGCGTATTTGAAGGAAGATTGCAATTTCGTCATGAAGTAGAAGAGCAAAGAGCAAAGGATATGGTTGGCGGAGATTTGCAAAGGCTTTGGACCGCAGAAGATTTGTGTACTTCCACTGATGCAATTTTCGTAGCAAGCGGAGTGTGCCCCGGATATTTACCAGGAGTTGAAGAAATAAATGGGAACTACAAGGTGACCAGTCAAGTTATTGATGTAAAGGGCGGAAATAACCTACGCTTTGAAACCACACATGATGCCTGAAACATAGTTCTTGGTTCCTGCTTTCATAAAATCCGAACTCTATTACAATAAGCTATGCGAGTATACATTATTTGATGTTTTTCTGCTAGGCAATTTTATTATTTACTGGCGATGCTTTCATGTCCTTGAAGCGTTTGCGCCAATTTGCCCGAGGCTTGATTATGAAATACCACGTGCCTGCTGATGTCCCTGATGAAATGGTTGACGACTATATTGACAATATGGATGCTGCAACTTGTGGTACAGGAAGAATGAATCTTTTTGCCTGTGACCAAAAAATCGAGCACCTAAATGATGACTTCTACGATGGTGGCAAGAAAATACCACTATCATCCAACAACCCTTCGCACCTATTTGAAGTAGGTGCAAGAGCACACGAAGAAGGTACTATTGGAGTATTAGCAGGTCAATTAGGACTTATTTCAGCATATGGGAGAGATTACCCCGACACCCCATACCTTGTGAAAATGAATTCTAAATCCCACCAGGTGGGAGTTTCTCAGCGTGACCCAGTTAGTATGGCCATGTGGGACATTGACGATATTTTTGCCCTAAAGGCAAATGGAATTAATGTAGTAGGAATTGGTTATACAATCTATTTGGGTAGTGAATTTGAGCATGATATGCTTACTGAGGCTGCAACTTTAATTCGCCAGGCACATGAAAATGGATTGATAGTTGTGACTTGGATTTATCCACGTGGTAAAGCGGTTAGTGATGAGAAATGCCCCCAGTTAATTTCTGGTGCGGCCGGAGTAGCCCTATGTATTGGAGCTGATTTCACCAAGGTCAACTATCCACGAGGATTTGAAGGGATGTCTCAGCCAGAAAGTCTTGGAATTGCAGTTGAAGCGGCTGGGCGGTGTGGGATCATTTGTTCTGGTGGAGGAAGTTTACCGGCTGAAGAATTTTTGCAACGACTACACGACCAAATCAATATTTCTGGCGCAAAAGGCGCAGCAACTGGTCGAAATATTCATCAAAAGACAACAGAAGAGGCGGTTAGAATGTGTGCTGCTTGTCACGCAATTATTTGTGATGATGCTACTGTTGAGCAGGCACTCAAAATTTTTACAGAACAATAACTTAAGCGTAATAGTAAGAAGTGGGCGATTAACACTGAGAGCAATTGTTACTTCGTCCTTGGGCGTAATTGATGAAAGTCACTCAAATGTCAAGCGGCGGAAAAAGTGTCATTATTATTAAGGCCTGAATTAGCCTCAATCCATTCTTTTGTTGCCCATTCGCAAATGTCGTATCCGCCAGAAAGGGTTCCGGAACGCTTTGTGCTGCCGAACTTGATGATATCTTTGTCCTTTGAGAGAACATTACCTAATTGTTGAGTTGTTGTTCCATGGCGCATCGTAGAATTGATGTGTTCTTGGATCTCTGCTGTATTGCGCGGCCCGTTTTGTAGAAATTTCTTTATTTTTTGTCGTATTCTTACTGTCTTCATTTGTAGTTCCCTCCTTTTTTTCAATTCCTTCGGATTTTTCCGTTTGAATCTGTTAGTGCAGGCTCACCTTGTTCCCATGCTTGGCAATTATTGCTCACCCATTCTTTAGTTGCCCATTCGCAAATATCATAGCCACCGGAAATTATCCCAGATCTCTTAATGTATCCCACCTTGACAATATCCTTGTCCTTTGCAAGAACATTACCTAATTGCTGAGTTGTTGTTCCATGACGTAATGTCTTATTGAGGTGGTCAAAAATCTCAGTTGTATTGCGGGGCCTCTCATCGAGGAATTTCTTAATATTTTGCCGGATACGAGTAGTTTTCATTTTCTTCAACTCCTTTTCCCATCGGCTTTGCTCGCGAGTCCACCATGTTTTGGGGCCTGCTGGAACTGAGGAGTGCTGAGGGTCATATAAGCGTTGACCTTGAAAGTAAAGAGTTAGTTACTTAATTGAACCAATAATAGGCAGGAATCTATAGGTTTTTTTGCAAGTGTGTTATTTACACCCCCTATGTTCCACCGGAAATGCGTAACTATATGTAACAAAGATTCAATTTTTAGTAAGATTCATAAGATAGAGCCAACCGTACACGCTTTGAAGGTGCCGATTGTGCCAAAACGTATCCGTTCCAATTACAGAAGGCGACTATTGTATTGGTTAGCAGACGGAGGAGGTACGATATCAGAAGGTGCGAAAGCGGTTGGGCTTAGGCTACCTCACGCCTCAGCAGAACTAAAGAAACTTCGTCAAAATGGCTTTGCAGTAGGCGATAAGGAAGTGGGTTCGCGTGGAGCAGTGCAGCGTTTAACCGAATTGGGGCGAGAGTTGTTGCATGAGGATGAATTGGCAGCCTTTACCCGAATAAAGTTCGATTCAAAACCAAATAATGCGATAGGATGCGTGTTAGCTAGAGATAGACAAATGCTGCTACTTGCTTACAATAAAAAACCAGTAAATCGGCTAATCCCGCTACCAAAAAGGCCCTTTGGAGTAAACAATAGCACAGACAGAACCTCCAGTGGAAATGAGGGGGGCTTGAGTAATTGGGTATGGGCCGTACAACAAATAGGAGGAGAATATTGGGTTAATGAGGAAGGTTTAGCCAGTAGTGCGCCATCTTTAGAAGTCAGTGGAGGGGGAACGATTGACGATTGGGAGGAAGTGAAAGCACCCTGGGTTATTATTAGAGTTAATTTGTTTGAAGAAAGAGGAGACTTGGCATTATCTTTTGGCTCATGGATTGGAGATATTGATGAATTGGATGAGGAGGACTGGCCAGAATTGCCTCGCAGTTGTGTTGGTGGAGATTGGAGTCTTGGGCTCGCTTTGCCGTCTTCCCTTCCAATTAGTCCGTTTGAAAGTGTGATTGCACCAATTTCGGCGCGTCTTGGCCGTGGTTTGATATTACGGACTGCAGCCAAAGGTGCTTGGATTCTTGCTGACTTGGACTTACTTGCTGGCGAATCTACTCCCTTGCCACTTGAAGTTCTCATGAAATGGATTGAAGTTGCTCATCCGCGCTTATATCAAGATGAATTGATAGATCGCCACAATTGGCTTCGTTCAGAATTGCTTGGCCGGAATCGGCAACTAAAGCGAACTTCCGGCCAACAAGCCACATGGCAACGCTTCCGAAAGGCTTGGCCAAAAACAATTTGGCGCCAGAAAAATCCACCATTTGACTCGATGTGGAATTTACGAGACATGGACCGAAGTGCCAGTTTTGCATTGATTGAATGGGCATTAGACAACTCCCCAGTACCTGTGGTAATACAATGGCCATTAGACCTAGAAACTGATGTTGATAAACTAATGCACATTTCCAAACACCCTAATCTGCGATTACTCATTACATCGGGCTGGGAGCCAAAGGGAAATACGCTCATCCTGCGGATTTCCGAGTCCGGAATGCCGAGTATGGAAATCGGAAGTGCCACCTCTAACCCACTCCCTTTTACTTTGACAAATACTCCAGTTTCAGCATTTTCGATACCCAGTATTGAATTGCCGCAAAATATTTCTGACCTAGCACCTACAAAACAAGAACTACTTAATTCCGGAATAAAAGTACCAAAATCCATACCAGCACCAAGTAAAATATTGTCTCAATCAACTCTGTTTTCATGCTTACTTTATCCAGATGGAGATTCTTCTTGGGCTAACTTATGTGAAGTTTCAAACCCACTAGCAGCATGGATTGCAACACCAAATAGTGAACGGGCAGAGCGCTGGGAGAGAATTCATGACCGTATTGGCACACAATGGATTGGCTTACTTGAACCAGAGGGTGTGACCAACATCCAAATGTCAAGATTTGCAGTATTAGATGCAGATTGGAGTCGGAGGGCATCACATGAAATGCAATCAAGAATTCATAAAAACCCAGATATCCTCCTTGACCTCCATCCAATTGCATTAGGAAATGTTGATTCATGGTATGCGGGCGTGGCATTATCAGTTGCGCCATTATTACCTAGAGACCACGCAAAAGATATTGTCAGTTGGGCTTGGTCAGTATGGTCGACTGAACCTGAGCATGAAATGGAACATGTATTACCTTGTTTAGAAAATTTATGCCAAAAAGGACTTCTCAAAAAGGGCTGGAGCAAAGAAGTATTGGTTGATCAACTTCCCCTAGGGCATCCCATGCATATGTGGAAGGAACTTTGCTTAATCTCAACAGGTGCACCACTAGAGGAAGATGACGCCATTCTAATCATTTCACAATTACCTTGGAGATGGTGGGCCGGATGGGCAAACCAATTGTTGATCGCAGCAATTCAAACTGCAAAAGGCCGTGAAGTTCTTTCTCAAACTAACCTGCCTTGGGCAGCAATATTATTCCAAGCAGCTGGAGCAACATCTTCAAGCCCTGGGACACAAGTGACATATTCTGGTTGCTCTGCCGAAATTGAAATTGTTTTGGCTCAGCATCGCTATGATTTACTTCGAAGGGGTGGAATAGGCACTGAACAACTCCTTGATGTACATGATTCGCTTCTTGCGATTGTGGAAAATAAACCTCCGCCTTTCGGCAGATGTCATCCGTTAGTTGGTTGGTTGATTCAACCTCTTGAGACTTGGCCACCATTGGATATTGATTACTGGGAGAATTCTGATAATGCGATAAGTCAAGCATTACTCAATAGACAAAGTGGATTTCACGAAGGGCTACTTTCACCAGAGCAACAACGGCTTACCTAAGAGTTGTCTTTCACTATACGCCTCAACTTCACCACCCTACATCATGGCGTTTTTCCATTCTCCTTGGGGACTTTTCTCTCAACTATAGCACTTATTTTTTAATTTATTATAATAGGTATGTTCAAAGCGGGTAGGCGATGACAATTGCTTGCCGCGACTGCAACATCGATGTGAGGCGTAAGCCCGTGAACATCGATACCATGTACGCGGCATTTGACACGGCTATCGAAGGCCCCATGAGCCTAACGGCGATGAAATGGGGTGCAAAGCCGTGTGAACTTACTGGGTAATGGGTCTTTCGTGGACGCAAGAATGAGATGGAAACAACCACCCGGTCGGACATTCGCCCCAGTGCGAGGGTCAGGTCCTCGAGGATTCCTGTGAAATGGACCGTTGCGCACTGGGGTACAACTCTTTTTTTGACCCTTTCTTAGCAATAATAGGCGTAGTGCTCATAGGCATTCAAGTCAGCCCGGTGGTAATGAAGCCAGCAGAAATGTCTCGTTGTTTAGTCGGCGGGACCTTTGACAGATTTCATTTAGGCCATCAAGTATTACTTCAAGCTGCACTTCGCCAAGCAAAAAACATTGAAGTTTGGATTACAGATGACGGAATGGTTTTGGATAAGGCGGAGAATATTCAAGGCTGGGGCATTAGGTCAAAAGAAGTTGAAGAATGGCTTGAAGAAAAATACCCAAACCGCGGTACGGTTCATCTGTTATTAGATGCAGAAGGACCAGCCCCGCATAGAGAAGATTGTGATGCAATTGTTTGCACTGCAGAAACATTAATCGGCTGCGAAAGAATAAACCAAAAGAGAGTTGGCAAGGGATTATTGGAATTAGAAATTATTGTTGTCCCGCATGTTGAAGATGCACTCGGCGGAATAATCAGTAGTTCTCGAATTAGAGCCGGTGCAATTGATAGAGAAGGAAATGCATGGATTGAAAATAAGTATTTGCAGTCTGTTTTGCATATGATTCCTGAACTCGATGGTGAATTAAAAAGACCCTTAGGGGAACTATTTGACGGTCCGGCGAGTCAACCATTAATCGCCATGAGTAAGGCCTTAGAAGCGATTGAAAATCCAAGTTCATTGCTCATTGCAGTAGGTGATGTTTCAGTTTCAACATTGTTGGAAATGAATGTTGTTCCAGACATAGCAGTAATTGACGGATTGACAAAGAGAAATGAAATTCCAGAAGATGAGCGAGTGAATCCTCAAGAATTCCAGCGAATTATCAAGGCGAAAAGTCCTGCTGGAAAATTAACTCCCGAATTATTAGCGGCGTGTAAAGAGGCAGTTTTGTGTGGCGTAAAGTGTGTCATTGATGTAAATGGCGAAGAAGATTTGAGTCCGCTATATCTGCACTTATTGGCTCCACTTGGAGCGACGATTGTGTATGGGCAGCCAGGTCAAGGTGTTGTAATGTGCCAAACCGAAGAGAAGATTAAGGCTCGCTGCCGAGATTTGCTTTCCATGTTTACGGTGGTATGATTATGACAGAATACCCCTTGGTGAGTATCACAGTTTGTGTTAGAGATGGCGTTGAGTGGATTGATAGTTGTCTTGAGTCACTAGTGAATCAGGACTGGCCCAATATTGAAGTTATTGCAGTGGATGATGGTTCCTGCGATGGCTCAAGGGAATTATTGCAGAAATGGCATGATCCTGATGCACAACAACATTCTTGTTCAGTACGAATCTTGAGCCAAGCCCCTTTGGGATTATCTGCAGGCAGGATGAATGCGGTAAATGAGACAAAAGGAAAATGGGTTGCAATTACAGATATTGATGTGAGGCCAGAGGAAACTTGGATTAGTCAATTAATGGATGCGCGGAATCCTATTGATGATGTTGAAAAAGTTGTGGCGGTCACCGGCAGAACTATTTTTGAAGGAGGTACAAATATTGTAAGTCGTTTGCGCTCAGCGGAAATTTCTGCAAAGTATCGAAGCCGGCCGCGACGAACTAGTTTAGCCAATGGACCTTGTAGTATCTTTTTGAAACAGGCATTATTGGATTGTGGAGGGTTTAATCCCGAATGGTATCATGCAGAAGATATGGAAGTAAGCCTTCGATTGATATCGGAAGGCGGGACTATTGTCTATACACCAGATGCAGTTGTAAACCATGTGGCTGAGGATTCCCTATTCAAATTCCTTACAAAGAGAACGCGAGATGCGAGGGCACATGTGAGAATTGTTCGCCATTTTCCACGCAAAAAGTGGAGTGGGCCAAATTTTGATTTCATCGGAAGTTCATGGGCAGTATTGGCCATGTTCCCCTTGCAGTTATTGCAATTATTGATGATTGCACGTTTGGTAAATTGGGGAACTGCTGGGTTTGAACTGAGCATCGATGCCGTTGAGATGATGCTTGATTCACTGTATTTCTGCGTTGGCTTGTTAGCATTTTTCATTAATCATGGGTTAAGATTTTTCTATGGCCCACACCGCTCACTTGGAGTTAGTATTTGGCAACCAATGAAAATGGCAAAAATCTACAAGGTAGTAAATTTGTGGGGCTTTGCCCTTTGGAAAGGATTAGCCTTGGGTTATTTAGATGCATTATTGGGACGGAACGGACACCGAAAAACCAAAGAGAAGTAGGCCAAAATAGGCCAATGATGTATAGTGTAAAATCACTCAAGAGGAACTTCAGCATCACTGACATCTGCGGTGCCTTTCATTCCGTAACCAAGGAAGAATAATGCGGCTGAGACAGAATATACTCCAACATCAACCCATCCGGAGTAAAGTACTCCCCAAGAGATGTAAAAGATAATTCCAAGAAACATTAACCATGTACCGAAACTGCGGTTAGCTCCTCCTTCAGAACTAACTAGTGCACCCCAGGTTTCTTCTCCAAACAAAGTGGAAAACCATCCGCCAATGCCACCATCACTAGCTGCAATTGTCTTCAAGCCGATTACGGCAATAACTCCGGTAACAATGAAGAAAACTGTGTCACTAACTGGGTGAAATCCGGTATTGTAAACATATCCTTCGCCGAATTGACCGACGGTTAGGTAACCAGCCCAAGATATCTTAATATCGGGGTTTGGGTGGGCTAAGCCAACCATATTGAGGAGGCCTATAATCAATCCAAATACTCCTAAACCGGCGTACCAAGTGGCTACAGAACGACTTGGGTTCAGTAAACTACTGAAAGGCCGACTATTGGATGCTTCATTATCCATGTTGGCGGCGACCCGCCTCTCGCATATATAACCAGCGTTTTGAATCCTTGACGCCACGATATTGATGATGGCGCTCTTTGCTGCATTGACATGCAAATATGATCCCTTTTGTAACGCTTTGACTCTATGCTCATGTTGCTGGGATTTTTGATTCTAAACACAAATGAACTATTGTGCTACCTCTCACTTTGCAGGTTGAGGCAAAAACAGGATGGGTTAAATTCACCCTGTACTATTGATGTGGAGATTGAGGCGTGGGGTTGAAAACAAGGGCGGGCTTGGGCAGGGGCATGGCCAAGCGTTCAGTGGACTCATTCGAGGATATTGTCGCAAAAGGCATGTCTGAATTCGGCAATGTGGATGAGAATGCTCAACCAACTAATGCTGAAACAATGGCTAATGAAACAAGTGCTTCAAAGCCCTCAATTGGTAGCCAGAAAACAAAAGAAATTACTCGGGCTCTGAAGGTTGAAGAACACAGAACCGAATTCATTGTTCCCTCACAAAATAAACCAATAAAGGAAAAGAAGGAATTGGCAAAAGTATGGCCGCCACCAAAGCCTGAAAGTGAAGAGAGTGATGAGGAGATATTTTCTGAGAATGAAGTTGAGCAAGAAATAACTGAGGTTGGTGGAGATGAACTTGCTGAAAGTGATATAGTATCTCAAGAAGCGGGCGATATTTCTAGTTTGACTGATGAAACCGATTCTATGGTTGCCGCTACACCTGTAATGTCACATGATTTACTTCTTTCAACTACACTTCCAAAGGCTCCTCAGGCCGCCCCCCCGGCTGGCCCACCTTCCGGTCCTCCTGCTGGTCCTCCTTCTGGTCCACCTTCCGGTCCACCTTCCGGTCCTCCGGCTGGTCCTCCTTCCGGTCCTCCTGCCGGTCCTCCTTCTGGTCCTCCTTCTGGTCCTCCTTCTGGTCCAACT
>Ga0233449_1000886_pt1 | contig 30796 bp, 17 predicted proteins | sample SI_124_October20_FD_183012 | JGI IMG/M metagenome (GOLD analysis project Ga0233449, IMG submission 183012) | Seawater microbial communities from Saanich Inlet, British Columbia, Canada - SI_124_October2016_200_MG | ecosystem: Environmental > Aquatic > Marine > Inlet | place: Canada: British... | reverse complement strand
CTGGGAAAAGAACGATTCCGAGCAAAACAATAGCAAAAATTGACCGCACAGATCGAATTGGAGAGGATTTGCAGTTGAGTGACAGGGTAAGGGCGCAACAAATTGCGGCATCAAAGCCAAAAGAAGAAAGGAAAGATATCACTGAAAAAGAAGTTACTAAGAGGAAAAAGCAGCGGAAACTGCTGCAAGATACAATCGAGGGTGTTGATGAATTTATTGCCGAGGTGGAGGAAAGTGAACAAGAATCTACGGATTTAGGACTGGATATTTGAACATACAGTATTGACCTAATATTTTGGGTTTGATGGTTTAGTGCTAATGATTTGTGCTAGGGATGAAAGTTTAGAGAATTAGTTCAAAGTATAACTTACTCTTTGAGTTCCTTTTCCCTTTGATTTTTTGCCGAGAAATTCTATCTCACCAATTTCACTTAACTGCCTAACATGAGTTCCAGCACACGGGCATAAATCCATTTTATCGCCAATAATTATCACGCGTAGTTCCTTTACTGACTCTGGTAACAAATCCATATTTGTCCTTTCTGGTGGCATTATTTCGTTTATTTGCTCTCTTTGCATTGTTTGGCAGGTGACGAGCAAATCCGAATCAATCATTTCTTGGGCTTTGGAAAAAGTCAATTCCATCATGTCATTATCAAACTTTATTGGATTGAAATCAATTCTACTTCTATCTTCGTGTATTTGATTTCCAACAGTTCTAACTCCATTGAATAATTCGTACACTATCCCACTCACCACATGTTGTGCAGTATGCATTTTCATGTGAGAATAACGACGTTGCCAATCAATTTCTCCAACAATTTCATCCCCTACACATAACCCATGATCCTCATCAATAATATGAGCCACTTCGTTGCGCCCCCTTGTTTCTTCAACCACATAGGTGCCGGTTTCAGCGATAATTTTCCCCGTATCCCAATTTTGCCCACCACCAATTGGGTAAAACAATGACCTATCCAGGACAATTTCCCTCCCATTTATTGCAATAACTTCTGCATTGAATTTGGTTTCATAACAAGAATCAATTGAAGGCATGTACAATTTTTCCGTCACCATTAGATTGGCGACAGAGAAGGTGTTTGTAAAGTTTGTATTGCTTTTTGATTATTATTTTGAAAGGGTTAGAAGTTAAAATGTGATAGATATTGGGTGGTGACATGGTGGCCCATCTCCAATCAAGTAGAAACATTGTTTTGCGCAAAAAAATGTTTGCTTCTGCATTAGTGATGATTTTGGTTGCTTCAGCCATTTTTTCATTAATTATCGATATGGTGGAAGATGATGACAGTGGGGTCTCCAATAACGAACTCAAAAATAGCAATGTCGTTAAACAAAACACATCCCACTCTACAACATTATTTGATTATGAAAATGGTGGATTCCACTATGTAGAAAATTATTGGTGGGGGATGGAGGGAGATTACAATATTACTTCGACAGATATGGATGGCGATGGGTATTCTGATGTAAATGATAGTCACCCCCTTGATCCTGCAATCCCTATTCAAACTCATATTAGTTCAAATTACAAATGTACAATTGGTGATCTTTTCTGTCTTGATGAAAATATTGGTTTGCCTTATTCAGCAGATGAGGATTGGGAATCACAGGAAAGTGGTTTAACTGAGAGCATGATAAAATGGGGTGATATTGATAATGATGGCGATTTAGATTTAGTCCGGGTATCGAGGACAATAAACAGTGGGTATCAAAAGAATATTGCTTTGGGAGATATAAATAATGATGGATTTTTGGATGTTGTTACTACTGGATTAGGAGAAACAGAATTATACCTAAATCACCAAGGTAAATTTTCGTCAAAAATTGATGTTTTTCTCACTACCGATAGAGTATTATCAACAACCCCAAACACTCAATTTGCAGGAGTAAATGCAAATTGGACATATTCCTTTGCCGCATACAATGATATCGAAATAGGCGATTTGGATGGTGATGGAGATTTGGACCTCGCCCTGGCATCAAATGATGAAATACGAATAATAGATAATACTGGTTTTTCTTTTGCTTCTTCACCGTTGTGGACAAATAACTATAGTAGTCCTATTAGTATTGAATTAGGAGATAAAGATAACGATGGAGATTTAGATCTCGCAGTAGGGTACAATAATGCAAAAGTAAGAGTTTATGAAAATAATAATGGCTTTAGCACTTCGGCTTATTGGGAGTCAAATTCAGATTATCTTAGAGCACAAGTAAAATGGGGCGATATTGACGGAAATAATTTTTTGGATTTGGTTGTTGGCTCAAATACATATAACGTGATTTTCTTCAATTCAGTGTTTTTTGGGTTGAATACAAACCCTACCTGGGCAAGTCCTGATTCTGAAATGACTACAGATATCAGTTTAGGTGATTTAGATTTTGATGGAGATTTGGATTTATTTGTAATCAATCACGAATCTGAGGCTCAAATATTCAAAAATTCAGGTTCAACGCTTGCCGCCTCACTATCGTGGAAATCGTCTTATCAAGAGGCAGCCTATTCTTCATCACTTGCCGACATTGATGGTGATGGGGGGCTTGACCTATCTATTGGGGGAGAATCTATAATAATACACTTTAGCAAAGGGGGAGTGGTTTCCACGTCGAGCGATTGGTCCAGCAATAGTGCCTCAACTGCTTCATATTTTGCCGTAGGTGATGTCAATAATGATGGGTATTTAGATTTGGTTTCAAATTCAGGGAATATTGAATTATATTACAATAATAATGGAGATGGCTATAATAATTCACCGGATTGGGTTTCTAACGTCCACACCAAGGCCCTTGCATTAGAAGATATGGATAATGATGGAGATGTTGATTTAGTTGCTTCAAAATCTGGAGTTAGTTATGTTTATCAAAACCAAGGTGGTCAGTTTTCAAATACCTCGCGCACTAGTTTTGCAACAATTTCTATTTCAGTAACTACACTTGCTATTGGAGATATAGATAATAATGGCTACCTTGATGTTCTAATTGGCGGTAATTCCGGTACTGCAGTGAATGTATTTTTTAATACAGGTGGAAATTTGAATAATTCTGCTGATTTAACAATTGGCCCGGTTCAAACCTATGATGTAAAGGTTGCAGATATGGATAATAATGGTTATCTTGATGTTGTTATTGCAAATGTATCTCATGATAGTATTGATATTTATTATAATTCAAACGGAATAATATCTACGACTAACCCCGCAACAATTACACTTGCTTTCCCTAAGTATTTTGACCTTGGTGATATGGATGGCGATGGAGATTTAGATATTGTTGTGGCGGGTAAGTATGATTCTTCTAACCAAAAAAGTAGAGTTTATGAAAATAATAATTCAAATTTTGCATTAGCAATGATTCTGAATGAATCGGGATTTAGTCAAGATATTGATTGGATAGATTTTGATGGTGATGGTGATTTAGATATTGTTGAAATAATTGGTAGCGATAGCATATATGCGTACAACAATCACGAAGGAGTTATTTCATCCACATCCTATTGGCAAAGTGTGGGGAATATTGACCCAATAACAATAACCCCATCGGATGTAAACGCTGATGGAATAATTGATCTGATTGTTGGGCAGATTAATATTAATACAACTATTTATTTATCAAAACAAGATATTGATAGAGATGGTATTCAAGATTGGGAAGATGTGTTTGATAATGACCCAACTCAATATTTTGATGGCGATGGCGATGGTTTTGGTGATAATGCCATTGGTCGATTAAATGATGGCTGCACTGGCTATTGGGGAGATTCGTGGAGAGATAGATGGGGGTGTCAGGATGAAGACGGAGATGGGCAATCAAATTTAAATGACGATTTTTGGAATAAGGCATCCCAGTGGCAAGATACTGATGGAGATGGTTTAGGGGATAATTGGGGGAATGTTTCTTGGAATGGGTCAAGAGGTATTGCATGGCCAGGAGAATTTTTTCAATTTGCTTTCAACGCCGATCCCTCTCCACTGGATTATGATAATGATGGTTTTGAAGATTGGGGGTTGTCTCAAGATGGGGCAATAGGGCCTTATGATGCTTGCCCACTCAATTATGGATTATCAATAATGGATAAGAATGGGTGTATTGACTCTGACGGCGACGGGTGGTCCGATGAAGGGGATTCACACATAGGAGATGGCACTCAGCACACCGATATGGATAATGATGGATATGGAGACAATAGTTCTGGAAACTTAGCAGATAGTTGTCCCTTAGTTTGGGGTAATTCAACTATTGATGTGTATGGTTGTATTGATGCAGATGGCGATGGAGTAAGTGGTATTTCTGACTTTGATGATAATGATGCAGGTGAGTTTTCTGATGTTGATGGTGATGGTCACGGAGATAGTGCGGACCAATGTAAATTCATTTGGGGGAATATTACTGAAGGAGATGATTTGGGTTGCCCCGATACCGATGGAGATGGGTGGGCAGACCAAAATGATGATTTGCCGTTGGAGCCATCCCAATGGCTTGATGAAGATGGCGACGGTTATGGTGACAATCAAAGTGGATTATATCCCGATGCTTGTATTGTTGTTGTTGGTAGTTCGGTTCTTTCAGTAATGCAAAATGGAGCAAATGAAAGCAAATTTGGTTGTCCGGATACTGATGGCGACAAGTATGAGGATTTGTCCGATCCTTGTCCATTTGAATTTGGCAATTCGTGGGTTGATAGATTGGGTTGTCCCGATAGCGATCAAGATGGGATTTCCGATAGCAACGACCCATATCCAGATGTTCCCGCCCCTTCAAATTCGGACTGGGATGGCGATGGGGTGCCAGATATTAATGATGATTTTCCATCCGATACTACTCAACATTCAGATATTGATGGAGATAATTATGGAGATAACATTGAAGGTAATAGTCCTGATTTATTCATAAATGACCCATCCCAGTGGGCGGATTTTGACTTAGATGGGTATGGAGATAATCAAAGCGTGGGTGCAAATCAGCCCGATGCCTGTGTTGCAGAACATGGTAATTCAAGCGATGCTGCTACTGGTTTTGGTTGTATAGATTCGGATGGAGATGGAATTGGTGATCGCTGGGATGATTTCACCGATGAGCCATCACAATGGGTTGATGAAGATAATGACGGGTATGGCGACAATCCCGATGGAGTAAATGGCGATTCTTGTGCCCACCAATTTGGAACCTCGTACTTGGGACTTCTAGGCTGCCCAGATTCAGATAGAGATGGTTGGAGTGATATTGTTGATGCTTTTGATACAGATCCAACCCAATATGCAGATGTTGATAACGACGGTTATGGAGATAGTCCGGTTGGTTATAATGCAGATGATTGTTTAAATGAGAGTGGTTCAAGTTCACAGGGAGATGTCCTCGGCTGCATAGATACAGATGCAGATGGCTGGGCCGACATTGTTGATGTTTATCCAAATTCTGCACTTACTTGGAGTGATGTTGATGGTGATGGTTTTGCCGACCAATTGGGTGAAAATAATTCGGATGATTGCCCCGGTGTTCCTGGATTGAGCACAGAATATATGCGAGGGTGTCCGGACTTTGACCAAGATGGTTTGCCTGATTTATTTGATGAGGATATTGATGGAGATAATATTTCCAATAGTTTAGAGATACAAATTGCTTTTGACCCGTGGGATGGTGAAAATGTACCAGACGACAATGATAATGATGGAATACCCGATATGATTGATTTAGATGATGATAATGATGGATTTCCTGATGAAATAGAAGAGGAAAGGGGAAGCGACCCCTTTGATGCTTCCGAGGACCCTTTCAACCTATATGGTAGTGGGATGGGCTTCTACTATTCGCCGAATGACGGCTTTAGTTATGGCTATTCTGAAGATGGGTTTGAATTTTCACTCAGTATGTTAATCACTATTGTAAGTAGTGAGTTAATAGTTCCATTACTATTACTGCCCCCGACCATTATCTTTGCAAGGAGAAAGAAAATTCGTTATAATATGATGGAATCAAAACTCGAATCCGCCGAAACCCTTGAGGAAGTTGATGAATGTGAAGTTGAGATTGACCAAATGCTACATAATCAAAAAATAAAAATTGAAAAGGGAATTATCCTAAGTAATATTGCAACACGAAAACGAGAAATATTACGAGACGAGGGGGTTTTGCCAAGCAAATATTCTTCTTCTGATGGACAATTGGACATTAAAGAAATTGCAGAAATTGGCCCAGTGGTGGACGATATTGCAAATGATATTGAGACCAATGAGTTATTGAGTGAAGAAGCGGAAATAAAGGGTGTTGAGGAAATGCCCAAAACACAAATTGATGAAGAATAATTACCTTTTTGCTGAATAATGTTGTAATATTTTTTCAAAAGAGAGATTCGCCATGTGCTTTGCGCAATAATGCATTGCGGGCAACCATAATAGTGTATATCCAAATACCACCAAACCACAAGTTAGTGCACTCCAACCGCCGCTCTCATCCAATTGATGGAGAAAAAAGAAAGGAATAAAATGAAGAATATACACTGTTAATGATCGTTGGCCCAAATCACTCATTGGTTGCCAATTACCGCAATAATTCTCAACGCACATCCATATTAGCCCCACCCCAAGCATTGCACCAATTAGGAAGGGAGTATTTGCTGGAAAAAAGGTAAGAACGCCCACCCCGCTTGGTGATGCAAATGCAATTTGCTGAGAAAGAGAAATTCTAATGGAGCCAATCATTAACAAAAATCCTGCACTCATTAAAGCAAAAAATGGCGCATCAACTTTTCGGGCAATAAGATGGCCTAAAAGAGCGAAAATTAACCATGGAACGAAAGGGTAGGTGCCGGTCCAAAATAAATGAAGAATGAAAACTTCAATCCCCTCCACCTCAACCCTATCGCCCCAACTGCCAGGATTTACAATTATTGAAGGAATAAAAAGCAGTATTAGCATTATTAGTATTACAGAGGTGTTTGACAACCTCTTCCAAAGCGGTGCGCTAAGGGTGAGTAAAGCGAAAAGAGTTAGCACGCCGGGGGTAAAGGTATCGAATAAATGAGGAGCAGATAGATTCAAAATAATCTGCATAATGAAGAAAAACACCACTCTAACTATCACCCTTCTAGATGATAATTTACTCCTCGAAAGGCCCCAGCCAGTTAACACCACAAATAATGGTGCAGCAAGGCCCCCTAAGCCAGAAACAACATAAGCCAATAAACTAGTTGAAGAGATTGTTTTTGGTTGCCATGTCGCTGCGGCATGAACCATCACCATTAGTAGAACTGCAATTCCTCTTAGCCAATCAATATGAAGCAAACGGGGTTTTGCTATTCTATACTCGTTTAGAGTATCTGATGTTGTGGAAAAAGAAGACATAATTTACAATCAAAGATTTTGTTTGGCATATTCTACTGCATTGAAGAAAATTTTCATCCCTTCGCCATTTCCTCCATCTGAATTGCTAATATCCTGTTCTCTAGTCCAAGTAGCACCCAACCAAGGAGAATGATTGGCTTCGGGGTGCGGCATGAGGCCGAATACGCGCCCACTCGGGTCACACACCCCAGCAATATTTCTTAGACTTGCATTAGGACAAATTGGATAGGGTAAAAGCTCATCACTTGCTGAAGGGTATTCAGACCTTGGGTCAACATAGCGAACTACTAGTTGCTTATTATTAGCCCAGATATTTAGGAGGGTTTCGTCTCCAGTTACAAATTTACCTTCACCGTGACGGACTGGCACACGTATCCTTTCCAAGTCTTTTGTCCAAACACAATTACTCAAAGGATCAAATTCTAAAGTGACCCATCTGTCCTCATACATTCCACTGTTATTGAGTGTAAGGCTTGCAGTTTGAGTCATGCTAACTTCATCATCACCCGGCAATAATCCCATTTTTACTAATACTTGGAAACCATTACAAATTCCGATAACCAACTTGCCGTCGTTGACAAAATTGTGCATCATATCACGAAGCATAAAGCGAAGGCGATTACCCATTAAACGCCCACTACCGAGGTGATCACCAAAAGAAAAGCCGCCAGGTACTGCCAAAATATGATAATTAACTAGGTCTTTGCTTCCATTAACTAATTCATTTACATGGATTCTCTCTGCCTGTGCACCAGCCATTTCAAACACCGATTTGGTTTCATGGTCACAATTAATTCCAAAGCCATATAATACCGCAACGAGAGGAATATCAACCATTATTGCTCACCCCCTAAGTTGAGTGGAGATTTCCAAGAATTGAGTAAATCACTTAGTTCTGCCTGGCAAATCAATTCACCATTGTTTGTAAATGAAACCGAAGAGAAACCTCCAACTGTTCCGAGTTTGGTTATTGCGTGGTTTGACATTCTTTGTTCAAAATCACTACAATTTTCAGGTGCCACCGATACCAAGATTCTTCCAAGCGATTCACCAAATAATGCTGCCCAATTATTGTGATTTCCGCCAGCGAGGTTGCCTATTTCCACAGTACATCCTTCATCCATTCCGAATGAGCATTCAACTACTGCGGCCGCCAAACCCCCATCTGAGCAATCATGTGCGCTACGTACCAATCTATCTGTCATGGTTGCCGTTAACGCCTTATACATCGCTAAATTTCGAGTGCAGTCTATTTGGGGTACATCATTACCAACTCCACCTCCAATTAATTCACCAAGAAGGTATGTGATTTCACTTGCACCCAATTCTTGGTGGGTTTCACCTAATAAATAAATAACGTCACCAAGTTGCTTGAAATCACTTGAAACTGCTAACCTTACATCACTATGTTCACCGAGTAAACTGTATAGGAGTGTGGGTGGGACACTTATCTTTTTGCCATCCATAATAGCATCATTCTTCATTGAATCTTTACCCGAAATACATGGTAGTTGATATGCCCTACATACATCATCTAAGGCTCTATTTGCCCTAACTAATTGGGCTAACTTAAAACGCCCATCTGGTGTTTTTGCCGATTCTATCGGGTCTGGCCAACAGAAATTATCCAAACCGCTAATTTTTTCCAAGTTTACACCGACACACACAGCATTTCTAACTGCTTCATCGATACTTGCTGCCGCCATAGCATAAGCATCAATATCTGAATATCTAGGAATTATTCCGCATGATATTACCGCACCGCGCGTATCGCCTTGTATTGGAGCAATCACTGCGGCATCACCGGGGGCATCATGATTTACCCCACAAAATGGCTTGATTACACTTTGACCCAACACTTCATGATCATATTGCCTAACCAACCATTCTTTGCTAGCAATGTTTGGTCTTGCCATAATTTTTGTCAATAGCGAGCCCATCCCAATATGATTTAATTGTGGGAAGTTGGGTTCTTCATTTACTGGTTTTATCCACTCGCTTTCTAATTGTAATTGCGGGCAGCCTTCATACAATAATTGGATTGGTAATAGTGCAACTGTTTCTTCGTCGTATTTTACATGGAAATCGCCTGAATCGGTGAACTGCCCAACTGCTGTCGCCTCAACTTCGTGTAGTTTTGCTAGAGATTCAAATGCCTCAATATCTTCTGAACGGATACCGACGGTCATCCTTTCTTGACTCTCTGAAACTAATATTTCCCAAGACGATAGGCCTACTTGTTTTAATGGCACAAGGGAAAGATCGAGGATTGCCCCGCCAGTCAATTCGGCCATTTCTCCTACGCTGCTTGAAAGTCCGCCGGCGCCATTATCAGTAATTACTTGGATTAATCCTGCATCACGCGCTTCGAGTAACATATCGACCATTTTCTTTTGAGTTATTGGGTCGCCAATTTGCACTGCACTACTTGGAGATTCTTCAGTTAATTCAAGACTTGAAAAGGTTGCGCCATGAATCCCATCACTGCCCACTTTACCGCCAAGCATGTAAATAATATCGCCCGGAGTTGGGGTTTTGATATGGCTTTCACGGCCATCAGGTAGATGGCGGGGCATTATTCCAACTGTACCAGCATAAACCAATGGTTTACCGATATACCTGTCATCAAAAACAATCGCTCCATTTACGGTTGGAATACCAGATTCATTCCCACCTGCTCTTATTCCTGCATGAACTCCTCTCATTACACGAGAGGGGTGGAATAACCCTTGAGGTAGAGGGCCGTTGTAATCTGGTGGGCCGAAACAAAATACATCTGTATTCGCTATGGGCCGGGCTCCAAGGCCAGTGCCTAAAATATCTCTATTTACCCCTACAATCCCAGTCATTGCACCTCCAAATGGGTCAAGCGCACTTGGTGAATTATGTGTCTCGGCTTTGATACACAAACTCCATTCATCTGTCCATTCAATTACTCCTGAGTTATCGTGAAATATTGATAATAGCCAGGGAACTTGCTTTTGCATATCCAAAGTAGGTTTCATAATGTGGGTTTTAAATAATGAATTAATTTGGCTATCTTCACCGGTTTCTTTATCCACATGGTGAATACTTGAGGCAAATATTTTGTGACTGCAGTGTTCACTCCATGTTTGCGCCAAACATTCTAATTCAACGTCTGTTGGTTGGCTGGGTGAAATACCATACTCTTCTCTTCGTTGCCTAACTTGGGACTTACGATAATGGCCTTGAATTGCTTGCATTTCTTCTAAATTAAGTGCGAGTAGGCCCTCATGTGAAATGGTTTCTAAACTATCATCATCTACTTCCAAATCGATTACCGCCGGTGGTTGGTATTCCATCGGCAACTTCTCTGGGAAGGAGAGAGAAGGCCAATTGCCCTTAGTACAATCAATAGCAGATGAAATGCTGCACATTTCAATCATTGGATTATACAGAGATGTTGCAAATAATTCTAGATCTAATTCTTTTGGTACCCCCCAAAATAGATATGTAATTGTTGTTGCAACTTTGGTATCGGCACCGGTGGAAGGAAAAATTGTGTTGAATCCATCAAGACCCGCTTGGGCCGCATTGTCCGTAACTCCTGGCTTAAAACCAACCATTATTGCTAATTCCGGCGGGGTTTGAAAAATCTCTAAATCATTCAGCAATGATTCATTCATTACGCCGTGCTCAATAATGGGGTCTGCGAATAAGTCATTAACAGAATGTGAAATTTCTTCAAAAGATATTGTGGTTTTTACTTGATATCCGATAATACTTCGTATCAAAGAAAAATCTAGGCCCTCATCAGCCAATAAACGCTTTTGGAGTAAAGTTCCCCGGACATCTATTAGGCCCGGAATTTGTTTTGGGGTCACTTCAATATTAGCGATATTGCTCAAGCCGAGTCCACCTGCCCCGTAGGGGCAAACTGTGGTGAACGCGTTCATCCCATGAATGAATCGGGGGTTTTTTTGCTAAATTATTTTCAAAATATTATGTTTTTGCAGGAGATATTAATGATTATAGTATTTCCTTTAGATATTGCCCGGTGAATGAAGTAGGGGTTGAAGCAATCTGTTCGGGGGTTCCCTTGCCGACAATAGCCCCACCTCTCTCGCCACCATCTGGTCCAAGGTCAATCACCCAATCGGCTGATTTTATTACATCAAGATGGTGTTCAATCACCAGTACTGTATGGCCGTTGTCGCGAAGGCGAGAAAGAACTGCAATAAGTTGTTTAACATCATAAATTGAAAGGCCAGTGGTTGGTTCGTCTAAGATGTAAAAAGTATGAGTTTTTGGAGGGCGATGTAATTCGCTAGCAAGTTTTACCCTTTGAGCTTCGCCGCCAGAAAGTGTTGTTGCCGGCTGACCTAGACGGATATAACCCAAACCAACATCATTCAAGGTAGATAATATCCTATGTAATTTGCGATGATTTTGGAAAAATATTGCTGCCTCTGAAACTGACATTTCCAAGACATCAAATATTGATTTCCCCTTCCACACTACTTCCAGCGTCTCTCTTGTGTACCTTTTTCCCTTGCACACATCACAAGTTATCCAAACATCTGGTAAGAAATTCATTTCTAATTTCATTGAACCAGCTCCGGCGCAAGACTCACACCTTCCGGCGCGAACATTAAACGAAAATGTGCCTGGAGTGTAACCTCTTTCTTTGGATAATTGGGTTTGTGAAAATAATTTGCGGATTTCATCAAAACATTTGGTATATGTTGCTGGATTAGAACGGGGGGTTCGTCCAATGGGGTTTTGATTTATTACTATCGTTTTGTCAACTAGTTCTAAACCAGAAGATGATTTATGTTTTCCAACAGATACATCGGAATTATGTAAATGGCGTTGTAATAATGGTGCGACTATTCCACTAACTAAACTCGATTTACCGCTTCCTGAGACTCCAGTAATTGCGATAAAACAACCCAAAGGAAATTTCACATTTATCGCCCGTAAATTATTCACTTCTGCACCTTTAATTTGCAACCACCCAATATTTGTTTTTTTCCTCTTTTTGGGAACTGGCACAACTTCTTTGCCGGTTAAATAATTTATTGTGATGCTATTTTGCGCCTCCATAATAGATTCTGGTGGCCCATTAGCAACAATTTCACCACCTTCTTTTCCGGCTTTAGGTCCTAAATCTACAAGCCAATCTGCCTGACGCAGGGTTTCTTCATCGTGCTCCACAACAATCAGTGTATTTCCAAGATTTGTCAATTCCCTCAAAGTAGCAAGTAATCGTGAATTATCTCGTTGGTGTAAGCCAATTGATGGTTCGTCAAGTACATACATCACACCGGTTAATCTTGTTCCAATTTGGGTGGCCAGACGTATTCTTTGGCTTTCCCCACCAGACAAACTATTTGCTCTTCTGTCAAGAGTCAAATAATCTAATCCCACGCTATCTAAAAAATGTAAGCGAGATTGTACTTCATTGATGATTTCGGTGCCAATAAACATGGAGCGGTCGTCCAATTTTTCTACATTGGATTGTAAGCCGGGTAGTTCTTTATTTGGGGAAAATTCAACACCTTGCCAATTTTTCACCAATTCCAACGCTTGGTGAATACTACAAGAGCTAAAGAAGGGTAATGATACTCCTCCAACGGTTACATTCCTAACTGCGCGATTGAGTTTTTGCCCCATACATTCCATGCATGGCTCGTCTGACATGTAATTTGACAAACGAGAACGATTTTTTTCCGATTGAGTCTCAATATGAGTTTTTTCTAATTTACCCATCACTCCCTCCCATGTCCTCCTCATTTGGTATGATGATGTTCCCTTTTTACTCTTAAATTCAAAATTAATGATAGTCGATCCCGAACCATATAACAAAATGTCTTTCGAATCATCATCTAACTTTGGAAAGGGGACATCCATTGGAATATCATAATGCAAACACACTTGTTTCATTAGAGTACGATACCAAGGTGCATTTATTGAAGATTGGAATGGCCTAATACACCCCTCGTTGACCGACCGGCTTTCATTCACCACTAAATCATAGGAAAAACTCCTCTTTACCCCCAATCCTTGGCAATCAGGACAGGCCCCCAAGGGCGAATTAAAAGAAAATATTCTCGGGCTCATTTCAGCCATAAAGGCCCCATGTTTTGGACATGCAAATTCTTCCGAATATGCTTCAATGTGGTTTTCTTGGGTTTCCAATGACCTGCTGCCTGAAGTGAAAATACTATCTTTCGGAGGTGATTTAATACTTTCAATTGCCACCGCACCGCCACCAATTCTCAATGCCTGTTCAACGGCTTCAGTTAACCGCTGACGGTTCTTCATTTGAAGAACAAAACGATCCAGTCTTACATCAATATCGTGACGATAATTTTTGTCCAAGACAGGGGGATTTTCAAAATCAACCTCGCGACCATTTATCCGACCAAATAACCATCCCTGCTCGATTAATTGCTTTATTAAATCAGCATGAGTTCCTTTTCTATTTCGTATTACTGGCGACCAGATTGCGATGGCGTGATTTTCAAAATTGTATAGAATATCATCCACAATTTCTTGGACTGTTCGCCGGGCGACTTCGTCACCGCATTCAGGGCAATGTGGTTTACCCACTCTTGCCCATAATAATCGTAAATAATCCATGATTTCTGTTGCGGTTGCAACCGTTGAACGTGGATTATGACTTCCTGATTTTTGATCAATGCTAATGGCTGGCGATAACCCCTCAATTGAATCACAATCGGCCTTTTTCATTTGGCCTAAGAATTGCCTCGCATAAGAAGACAAACTCTCAACATAACGCCGTTGGCCTTCAGCATAAAGAGTATCAAATGCTAAACTGGACTTCCCACTACCGCTTACTCCGGAAATTACTACAAATTTACCACGAGGAATATCGACATCAATATTATTTAAATTATGAGTTTTGGCGCCCTTTACACTAATCCATTCAATCGTGGGGTCGGAAGTTTTGTCAAAAATATAGGTGTTAGACAAATAATCCCCCCTACTCTCTTGGTGATAGCGCTCGTTATTCAACTAATGTTATTAATTTTCTTTAGTTAATTTAAGGAAACGATTGGGGGGGTTGTGTATTATTGCAATGCGCTCCCCACTAATTGGATGTTGAAATGATAGTTTACTAGCGTGTAAACAAAGGCGATTTAAAGGGTTACTTTGGGCTCCGTGTTCCTTATCACCGGCAAGAGGATATCCCATATCTGCCATATGAACTCTAATTTGATTTCGACGGCCGGTTTGAATTATTAATTTTACATAAGTATAATTGGGGCCCTTTTTCTTTGATTCCCATTCAGTAATTGCTTCCTTTGAGCCGCCCACATTACTATCAAAAGCGAGGACTCGTAGGCGTTTATCTTCGCGTAAATAATTACTAATGACACCATTGCCCTCTAATTCACCTTCAACAACTGCGTGATATATTCTCTCCACATCTCTGTCTGCAAATTGATTTTGTAATTCCATTTTCACATCTTCAGATTTGGCAAAAACAATGATTCCAGATGTTTTTTTGTCAAGGCGGTGAACAATATAGGCCCATCTTTTTTTATCGCCCCGTTTCACGTGATCAACGGCACGGGAATGGAGTGTATTATTTTCCATTTTATCCGTTGCCACTGTAAGTAATCCAGGGGGCTTAGCCAAAACAAACAAGTGTTCATCTTCAAACAATACTTCAATTGGCCTACCGCCCGCTGTTTTTTTAGCCGGAGCAGGGGCTATTTCTGACCGTGTGCGGATTTTAATTTTTTGCCCTTTTTTTACTTCATGCTTTGCAGAATGAATAATGTCGCCATCAACTTCTACTCTACCTGCTTGCAACATCCTTCGCAGGGTGGTACGGGAGGAATCGGGGAAAATTGTTGATAATGAATCGAGAAGAGATAAATCTTCATCCATTTCTTTAATATCGCTCACTAATATCACCTAAAGAAGAATTGCATCTACCCAATCTCCTTCATTGCAGGAGGAGCCGGGGGGCAATAAGGTAAGGGCGTCGGCAATTGCTAAACTGTTAAGATTGCCCGATCCTTGGTGGGTTTTGACCCTGCCAATCAATCCCTCATCTGAATTTTCTATTACCAATCTGCGGAGTGTAAGGCCATCTTTCATTGCTTTGACGCTATCCTTTAATAGAACCCTAATGGGTTGTTCAATAGGCCCTTCTGCCCCAGTTGAATTTCTAATCCAGGGTGCCACCAACATTCTAAAAACCACATGACTAGACACAGGGTTGCCAGGTAGACCCCAAATTGGTGTGCCCTTCCATGTGCCAAAAATTGGTGGTGAACCGGGTCTTATTCTAACGCGCCAAAACTTGATTTCGCCTTCATTTTCCATAATATTTCTGACTAAATCAAACTCCCCCATAGAAACTCCACCGGTTGTTAATATCAAATCTGTCTCTTTAGCCGCATTATTTAATGAGGTGCGGAGGGTTTCAAGTGTATCTGCTACGCTTGGAAAACGAATGGCATCATGACCTAACCAACGAATTAATCCAACAATACCAAAACTATTAGATTCGTATATTTGGCCAAATTTAATTGGGTTTCCAGGCAAGATTAATTCATCACCAGTACTTATTATTGCTATTTTCATCTTTTTGACTACAGGGATTTCTTTGTGGCCCATCGTTGCGCACAATCCCACTCTATCTGGTGTGAGAATATTTCCGGCAAATAATGCGGCTTTGCCGATGGCGAGGTTTTCTGCTTTGTGGCGGATAAAATGTGGTTTTGATGGTTCAAAAATGCTTACCGTTCCATCTTCATTATCTCTGGTGCATTCAACTTGAATTATTGAATCCGCACCCTTTGGAATTGGGGCGCCAGTCATTATTTTTATTGCATTTCCACTCTTAACGGATAATTCATTTTCAGATAACCCGGCCTGAACCATACCCGAGATTTGCAATAATACTGGTTTTTCATTAGATGATGACAATGTATCAGAATGGATGACTGCCCAACCATCCATGGAAGAATTATCAAATGCTGGATCATCAATAAGTGGAGATAGGTCCTCAAATAATATTCTCCCATGTGCGTCATCAAGTGAAACATATTCTTTTTGGTGATGAAGGGTGATTTGTTGAGATATTTCCTTGGCTTGCTCGACCGGGATAAAATATGGAGTCTCGCCTTCCATATTTACCTCCAGCAGAATCATGGCTTTGAGGTTGTGGGGAGGAGTTTGAGGGGGGGAGTGGAGGGGGGAAAAGGTGAAAATATTCAATAATATTATTCAATAAATCGCTATCTGTGTAAGGAGATGAATAAATATATTATTACAAAGTGGAGAAAATATGGCGTTTGAGATGCTAGTCGTCTTGGTCGCTTTGGCCGTCGTTGCCACCTTATATTCGAGTGTTGGACACGGGGGGGCCTCGGGTTATTTGGCCATATTATCGCTGACAAGTTTTGGATTATTGGGGTCCTCTTGGCTCAAACAACATGCATGGAGTATGAATTTGGTTGTAGCGAGCATGGCTTTTTGGCATTATTACAAAGCAGGCTATCACGTCCCAAAACTGACTATTCCATTTATTGTTGCAAGCATCCCAATGGCATTATTGGGTGGTTATTTGCGCGTGGATGGAGTTGTATATGACACATTACTTTCTGTTGCATTAATTTGGGCTGCTTGGAGATTAATGACTGTAAAACCAATTACTAGTGATGAAAAAATGGAGGCGCCCGAATTGAATATTGCCCTACCAATCGGGGGGGTAATAGGGCTGGCTAGCGGGATTGTTGGAGTTGGTGGTGGAATATTTTTATCGCCAATAATACTGTTGAAAAAATGGGCAACTCCAAAGACAGCGGCGGCGACATCGGCATTATTTATTTGGGTTAATTCGGCAGCAGGAATGGTTGGTGCCGCGGTTTCTGGTCAATTGGAGTTGCAAGTAGATGTATTGTTTCCCTTTATTGTTGCCGTATTAATTGGCGGCTATATCGGTTCAAATTATGGAGCAAAAATCGCTTCGCAAAATAAAATAAAAACATTGCTGGTGATTGTATTGGTGGTTGCTGCAATTCGGCGCATCTTAGAAGTTATTAGTAACTAATAATCCAGTATTAATTATTAATCAAAATTATCTTCGTGTTCACAATATGGGCATGTAACTGAATATTTTGCTCGCTTGGGTTTTGGAATTGTCATCACAGTACCACACAAAGTGCATTGGTGTTTAATTTCCGTGGGTGCATTATCCTTTTTTGACTCTCCAGTTAATACGTGACCTGCGGTTTCCCAACCGATTTGATCAGTATATGAGTCGGTTTTTTTAATCGCCTTACTTTTTAAAGTTAGACGTAACTTCTTTCGGCGACGCTTTTTCTTTCCTCCGGGTGCTTTGGGGGATTTTCCACGAGTCGGTCTCTTAGCAGCCATGACTCCTCGTTGGGGGCCCATCTATTTCATTTATCGGGCGATAATGTCACAATTATTAATCAGAAATATTGCGGTTATTCAATAGAACGATGAAAATATGGGGTGTCGGGGTGACATAAAAGATTTAGTTGCGCTTTATTGCACCCACTTCTTGAGTTGTTGGATGAGGGGGCCATGGTGCCGCCGTGCTTGTTAGCCCCTCGTATTCAAATAATATGGATGAAACGCCCCTATTGAGGTTTGGTTATGGCACTGGGTGAAGAAATGAACACTTTAGTTGAAATTAGTAATAATATTATTAACTGTGCAATAATAACTGAAAAGAAAGAGTGCCAATTTGCTTTTTATATAAATATTAACGGGGTCGAAAAAGAAAAAATTTGGTACACTTTAGATAATACTACTCAATATGATTTCGGTGAAGAAATAATTCATTTTGTAGTAATCACTTCGTTTATTAGAGAATTAGACGGCACCATACACACCCAAGTCACTAGTAAAAAGAGCGACTGGTCTGTTTGTGATGGGGTGATTGCTGCCGCAAAAATGCTTACTAATTCTGATTCAACTATTCTTGAATTTGGTAGCGGCTATGGTAGTAAAGAATTAAGTGAACATTGCTCAATATATTCTATTGAGCATGATGAAAAGTTTACCGGCTTATTTGAAAAAATTAATTACATTTATGCTCCACTCAAAAAACAAAAATTAATTGATGAATTTAATGAAGAATATTGGTATGACTTTGATATTATCCAAAATTCAATGCCTTCTGAAATTGATTTGATTTTATTGGATGGGCCTCCAGCAGATATTGGGCGCTCCGGCATCCTTCATCACCTTGACAACTTCAATGATGGAATTATTTGGATAATTGATGATGTACTAAGGGTCGCTGATCAAAAAATATCGAATTATATCAGCATCAAATTCTCATTAATTCAATATCGTTTTTGGAATTTTTCCATATTATCCAAAGTGGCAATTAATCAAAAGGTAATAAAAAAAATACACGAGGCATCACTTCAAGTATTCAATGGCCAATCAAAAAACTATCTCAAACATTATTATCCAAGTGTTGATTATTAAATTGCTGTGCTATGTTTTTGCCTATTGTTAGTTAGAGGAAAAATACCATTTTCATTGACCATTATTTAGTAGGCTTGAATAACTAGATACTAACAGGATGTGATGTGAAAGGACAAAATAAGACACTGGTGTTGAACGAAACACCTTCAATCCTATTAGCCCCCTTTCATATGGTTGCCAATTTGTATAATAACCGTGGCCTATTAAGAAATTTTATTGCTCGAGATTTTAAAGTAAATTATCATGGACATGTATTGGGATATTTATGGTCCTTGCTTGAGCCACTTGCATTAACTTTGATTTTCTTTCTTGTTTTTGTAATATTAAGGGGGAGTTCTGATACATTACTGCCTTTGAAAATTATGATTGGTATTCTAATATTTAATTCATTTTCTAGAACATTTAGTAATTGTTCAACTTGCCTAATTCAAAATTCGTCCCTCATTCAACAAGTATATTTCCCAAGAGAAATTTTTCCTGCTGCTATTGCCGGTTTTAGACTTATTAATTTGTTATTGAGTATGATAATTATTGTGCCATACATGATTTATGAGTCAATAATTCCAACGTGGTATATTATTTTACTCCCCATCTCTATGCTCTCATGCATAATACTGGGACAGGGGCTAGGGATGATTGCATCTGTTATCCAAGTGCGGATTAGAGATCTGAAGCAGGTGATTGACCTTTTATTGCGAGCGGGTTTCTTTTTATCCGGTGTATTCTTTGGCGCAGAAATAATTCCGAAAGAGCACCTGGGATTATACTTCTATAACCCTATTGCTGTATTTATTGAAATGGCTAGAGCTGGTGTTATTGGTGATTTGGGAGTGTTAGAACCAACGCCAATTATTCGCTCAGTGTCCTTATCTCTATTGATATTTTTCATTGGCGCCATGGTGTTTGTCAAAAATGAAAGAAAGGCGGTGAAATATTTATGAATGAAGATACCGCTATTAAATTAGAAAGTGTCACTCTTGATTTCCCGCTAAATAAATCTGGTCCAGCCTTTATTAAAGACATATTTACTCGAAGAAATAAATGGCGCGAGAAATCTTCATTTAGAGCCTTAAATAAGGTGTCATTGGAAATCAAAAGGGGTGAAGTATTCGGCATTATCGGCCCGAACGGGGCTGGAAAAAGTACAATTCTCAAAGTAATGGCTGGCATCTACGCTCCCGACGAAGGTACCATTTCGGCGAATGGAAGAATTGTATTACTTGCGGGATTAGGCGCGGGATTTCAAAGGAATTTAACTGGGAGAGAAAATATATTTTTGAGCTCGAGCATTTATGGTCTTTCATCTAATGAAATTAAGGAGTTGGTGGAATCAATTATTTCATTTTCTGGAGTAAGGGAGTTTATTGATAGGCCCTTGCGAACTTTTTCATCCGGGATGAAAGCTAGGCTTGCTTTCTCAATAGCTTCGCATTTAGAGCCTGAAATTTTATTGATAGATGAAGTATTAGCTGTGGGCGATTCAGCATTTAGGGAGAAATCAAAGAGAAGAATAATCAACATGGTTAGAGGTGATACTACTGTGGTGTTGGTGTCTCATAGTGAAAAAACATTGAAAGATTTGTGTGATAGAATTGCTTGCTTTTCAAATGGTCAAATCGCTACTTTGTCTGAGGATGCAGATGAAGTAATATCCAAATATAGAGAATTATCAGAACAAAATAAAGGTAGTTCCTAAATGAGGAGAGTATTCGTTTGAGATTATTAAAATCATTTTTAAAAAAGGCGGGTGTTTTTCATCACCATCCTCCTTTATTAACACCATTTAGGAGGGCAATAATCCGATCAATGGCAAGACCCGTGGATATTAAATCCATTGAATTAAGTATTGTGAAAAAAATTCAAAAAGAAGACCGAAACAATTCAGAAAAACTTAGCCGTGCAATTAATTACCTTTTTGATAAAGGACGTAAAAAAGATGCAAGTAATTTCTTTGTAGCAGCGTTACGTGCAATGTATATTGTTTCTCCTGAACAAGCGACATCTTTTGGATTGATACACATCGAACTAATCCCAGATTCAAGGGCAACTGTGACTTTAGTAAACAATTTAATGAAAACAGGGGGGTATAAAGAAGTTCCCAAACTATTATCCTTAATTGGCCAATCTCCATGGAAAGTGAATATTAATACACAACTAATGAAAACTTCAGGAGATGTAAAATATGTTCGGTCCGAAGAATTAGAGCCAACGACTAGTGTTTGGGGAATTAATTTTTCACCTGCCGAAAACCCTCCAAATTTGTTGATGGATGGGCGCGAAATTCACGAGTTGAAAGTTGCATGTGTTTTGGACGAGTTTTCTTTTAATTCTTTTAAATACGAAGGGAATTTCTGGCAACTTTCGATATCAAATTATGAAAGTGAATTAGAAAATTTTCAACCAGACCTATTATTCATCGAATCCGCATGGAAGGGGAAGGATGGTTTGTGGGGGAGTAAAGTAGGGCATGGTGATATTGAAGTTATTGAGGTTCTTCAATGGTGTAAATTAAATAATGTTCCAACAATATTTTGGAATAAAGAAGACCCGGTTCATTTTAGATCATTTTTAAATATTGCTCGTTTATTTGATTATGTATTTACGACAGATATTGATTGTATTCAGAGATATAAGGCATCGCTTAAACACGAAAGAGTATATTTATTGCCATTTGCTTTCCAACCTATAACTCACAATCCTATTGAAGAATTTGAGCGAATTAGTGGAATATGCTTTGCTGGCGCCTATTACAAAAAATATGCTGAAAGGAATAAAGATTTAAATAGAATTTTGGAAGGCATCAAATCAACATTAAAAGTAGATATTTATGATAGAAATTACCTTGACGATAATCCAGATTATTCATTTCCAGAAGAATTTTCAGATTTAATTATTGGCACACTTCAATTTGATGAAATAAATTTAGCTTACAAGGGGTACAATTTAGGCTTAAATTTGAATACGATAAAACATTCCCAATCAATGTTTGCAAGAAGAGTATTTGAATTGGTTGCTTCCAATACTATCGTCTTTAGCAATTATTCAAGGGGAATTGAATTATTATTTGGCGATATCGTTTTTTCATCGGATTGTGGTGCTGAAATATTAAAGAGATATGAACAATTTGATGAAACCGAATTGAAAAAATTGAAATTACTTGGATTAAGAAATGTTTTTTCTCAACACACATATGGGCACCGTTTCCAATATATATTATCTAAATTAGTACAATCTGAGTTAAAGATGGTAGAGAAAGGTATTCTCGTGGTTTCATTAGTGAAATCAGATTTAGAAGTGGAGTCAGTAATCAATGAGTTTTCGCGCCAGGCTTATGGTTCAAAAAAATTAATTATGCTGACAAATAATTTATCAAGTATTGAACACGACATAGATATTGAAACCATCAACTTTGATGATTTAAAGGCACACTTCTTTGAAGAATTAATGTCTGGGTTTGAGTACCTTAGTTACATCGATTCATCCTCACACTATGGGAAAAACTTCCTTACAGATTTGGTTCATTCAACGAATTATATTCATGATCGCGCAATTACAAAAATGAATAGATATTTTGTTGATCAAGAGGGTGTTATTGATTTAGTTGCCGAATACCCTAGCTATTCAAAATGTCCGCAAATCTATTTTAATTCAGCATTGATTCCTAAATTGATGATAATGAACAAACCGGTGATTCCGTCAATAAAGAAATGGATTGCTAAATTATTGATTGATTTACGGGGCTTCACAATTGATGAGTTTAATTTTTGTGAAGATGGAGCTTCCATTTCAGAAATAGCAAACATTGTTGGCGATATTTCCATTAATAATGGAATTAAGTATGCGGAACTACTCACTCTTTCTGAATCAATCGATTCTGATGAAAATCAAACTGAAGGACAGTATTTTTCATCAGCAGAATTTTACCAAGAGATTTGTGATTTTTCACATCAGCGAATCAAAGTTCAATATCAAAATGGCAAAACTCAAATTGAATCAATACTAAATCAAGGTGAGCACGCATACATTTACTGGCATGAATTTATTGACCCTGCTAAAGTTGGGTTTATAGATGGAATTGGGAAGTTTTTCCTAGATTCATCTCCCGGTTTGAGGGTGATGCTTGCGGTGGTATTTTATGATGATAAGAAGAATAAATTAGGTTTTGATTTATCTCTAGCTAATTCTAATATTACTATAGAGTTGCCTCCGGAAACAACTTCTGTGAGAGTTGGCCTGAGGCTTTACCAACAAGGAATTACTGAATTAAATAGTTTAGATTTATTCCATCATCAATTAACACCGGAAAAAATAATCACATCTGAGAATTTAATCGTTGTTAGTAATAATTACCCATCATATGATGAGAAGTATCGAAATGGATTTTTACATACTAGGCTGAAAGAATATCAAAATAGAGGGATTTCTATTGATATGTTTGTTTTCAGGAAAGGAGGGGTGCTTGAATTCAGAGAGTATGAGGGAATTAGAGTAATTACTGGTTCAGAAATGGCATTGGATAATATTTTGAATAAAAATAACCATTCAAAGATATTAGTTCATTTCTTAGATTGTGAAATGTGGCAAGTAATTGAGTCGCATCTTAATGAAAGAGAATTATTAATTTGGGTACATGGCTCAGAAATTCAACCATGGCACCGGCGTTTATTCAATTACTCTTCGGACGAAGAAATTGAGCAAGCAAAAATTTTGAGTCAGGATCGGATGGATTTCTGGCAGCCATTTTTGAAAAATATAAAGCAAAATATTAAACTTATATTTGTATCAAATTATTTTGCTGAAGAAGTTATGGAAGATACTGCGATTGACATACCAAATGAATCATATCAAATTATCCATAATCCCATTAATACATCGACATTTAATTACGTAAAAAAGAACGCCAATCAAAGATTCAAAATACTATCTATTCGTCCATTTGCATCTAACAAGTATGCAAATGATTTAACGGTGAAGGCGATTGTTCACTTATCAAAGAATGCTATTTTTCCTGATTTGCAGTTTCTCATCGTTGGAGATGGAAAATTATTTGATGAAACTTTAGAGCCTTTAAAAAAGTTTAGCAATGTTGTTATTCAGCGGGGTTTTCTATCACATAGTGAAATTGCATCACTCCATAAAGAGTATGGGATATTTATAACTCCAACAAGAATGGATTCTCAAGGAGTTTCAAGAGACGAAGCGATGTCCTCTGGCATGGTTCCAATCACCACGAATGTGACTGCAATTCCGGAATTTGTAAATGATGATTGTGGAATGCTTGTCGATGGTGAGGACTGGAGGGGAATCTCAAATGCGATCGAGGATCTTGTTGAAAATCCACAAAAATTCCTAAAGTTGTCTGCTGCTGCAGCAGAAAGGGTTCGGTCACAAACTAGTTCAAACATTGTAATTCAACAGGAAATAGATTTGATAACGGGTGGGATATGAAATGAAAGTATTGACAATATTTGGTACGCGACCAGAAGCAATAAAAATGGCCCCACTAGTGAAATTACTGGCTAAACAAGAAACTATCGAAAGTAAATTGTGTGTAACTGGTCAGCATCGTGAAATGCTTGATCAAGTTTTGGAATTGTTTGAAATAGTGCCCGATTATGATCTTAGTATAATGAAGAGTGGGCAATCATTATCAGACATCGCATCACGGATAATGAATGAAATTCAACCCGTATTCGATGATTTCAAGCCAGATTTAGTTTTAGTACATGGCGATACATCAACAACTTTTTTTGCAGCGCTATCCGGATATTATCATCAAGCAAAAATAGGTCATATCGAGGCTGGATTAAGGACTGGTGATATTTACTCACCCTGGCCCGAAGAGGCAAATAGAAAGCTAGTATCTTGCATTGCGAATTATCATTTCGCCCCTACATCTCAAGCAAGATTAAATTTATTAAAAGAAGGTGTAAATGATGAAAATATATTTGTTACAGGAAATACTGTTATTGATGCATTATTATTCATCAAGGAATTAATTAATTCAGAAATGGAAATAGAACAAAGGATGGGTGTAATGTTTCCAATGCTTTCAGAATCAAGGAAAATGATCCTAATCACGGGCCACCGAAGAGAAAACTTTGGTGGTGGTTTTGAGAGAATTTGCACCTCTATTTTACAATTAGCAACATTGCATTCGAATGTTGATTTTGTATATCCCGTACACCTTAACCCAAAAGTTCGTGAGCCCGTGAATAAAATCCTATCATCATGCCCAAATATTCATTTGATCGAGCCGCAGGGATATATTGAATTTGTTTATTTAATGACGAAAAGCGACATCATACTTACAGATTCAGGTGGTATTCAAGAAGAAGCCCCATCTTTAGGAAAGCCTGTTTTGGTAATGAGAGATACAACTGAACGACCAGAAGCGTTAGATGCAGGTACGGTAAAATTAGTCGGGACAAATGTAGAATTGATAGTAGCGTCCGTTAATGAATTACTATCAAATCCGATTGAATATGCAAAAATGAGTGAAGCCCACAACCCATATGGAGATGGTGAGGCCGCGGGTAGAATCGTTGATATTATTAAACAGGAATGGTGATATGAAGTGACTGGTGAAATTATTTTGGTTGTTGGGGCGAGACCTAATTTTATGAAGATTGCACCATTATATGCAGAACTAAAACGAAGGGGAGTTAAGCAAATATTATTGCATACTGGTCAACACTATGATAAGAATATGTCGAAAGTGTTCTTTGAGGATTTGGGAATGCCGGAGCCAGATATATATCTTGGTATTGGTTCTGGTTCGCATGCTGAACAAACAGCTAAGGTTATGGTAGAGTTTGAGAAGGTGTGTATTGAACATCAACCATCAATGGTAGTGGTAGTAGGTGATGTTAATTCCACAATTGCATGTTCCATTGTTGCGGCTAAATTATGGATCCCCTCTGCTCATGTTGAAGCGGGCCTACGTTCTTTTGATAGGAAAATGCCCGAAGAAATTAATCGTATATTAACAGATACTATTTGTGATTTGTTACTAACTCCATCCCTTGATGGAAATAAAAATTTGGTGAAAGAAGGTGTTGAGGCCCATAAGATACATTTTGTAGGAAATATCATGATTGATAGTTTGATGATTAATTTGGAGCGGGCACGTAATTGTGATGTTCATGCGCGATTAAATATTGAGAAAGGAAATTATGGTGTTGTGACTCTTCACCGACCATCAAATGTAGATGATAAAGAAGCATTTGAGCGAATAATAACTGCCCTTGAAGTACTTGGTGAAAAAATTCCATTAGTATTACCATTGCATCCTAGGACAAATAAGCAAGCAGATAACTTCGGGCTATCTGGAAGATTGAAATCTATACCAAATATAATTATTACAGAGCCTGCTGGCTATTTGGATTTTGTAGCATTGATGGCATCATCAAAAATAGTCCTAACCGATTCTGGTGGTTTACAAGAAGAGACTACTGCACTTGGTATCCCATGTATCACATTACGAGAAAATACAGAGCGGCCGATTACAGTAATTGAAGGAACAAATATTATTGTTGGTAATGATAAAGATGCCATAATTTCTACGGCGATGGATATTCTTGATAACGGCGGAAAATCTGGTTCTATTCCACAATTATGGGATGGTAATACTGCTTCGAGAATCTCTGATGTTTTGCTTTCCTATATTGAAAATAATGAATAGTGGGTGTCAATATTGCCTGAAGATAATAGAATTTCAGTATTGCATGTTTTGGCCAATGGTCCACCAGATGTAAATGGTTATTCGGTAAGAACCCATTCATTATTATCTGCTCAATGCGATTCAAAAAAAGTAAATCCCATTGGGATAACATCTCCTTGGTACCCGGAACGTGAATCAATGATTGAAGATATTGTATTTGATGGTATTAAATATGTTAGAACGAGGCATCCATCACATTTTAAAGACAATTCTATAAGAGGCGGGCAGTGGATAAAAAGGCGGGGTGATAAAAAAATAAAACGAATTATTAAACCAAAGTCGCAAACAATTAGTAAGCGTAAACCGCGGCCAATTATTACCCTTATTAGTAAATTATTAATTCCATTAAATATGGGTTTAACTTGGTTAGAAGAAAAGATTTTGTTTCGTTATTTCAAAAAAAGAATTATGGAAGTCGCAATTAAAGAGAAATCGCAAATTATCCATGCCCATACACCTTATCGCGTGGGCATCCCGGCCATGCGTGCCGCCCGTAAATTGAAATTACCATTTGTCTATGAGATGAGGGGTATGTGGGAAGAAACGGCAGTTGCAAATGGTCGTTGGAAACCTTGGGGGCCATCATACAAGAGATTTCGGTTTCTTGAGACGAGAGTTCTTCGTAAGGCAGATGCAGTAATATGTATTAGTGAAACATTACGTAAAGAAGCAGTTTCTCGCGGTGTTGATCCAAAGAAAATATCATTGGTCCCAAACGCAGTAACACTTAGTAAATTAGATGATGTTTCGGAATTATTCCCTATAGCTAAGTCGAAGTTAGGCAATAGTATCGTTATTGGTTACATTGGTAGTTTGCGTGATATTGAAGGCGTGAATGCTACTGCAGAAGCTGTTGCTTTATTGTTATCGAGGGGTGAAAATGTAAAACTATTTGTTCTATCATCTCCTTCTGGTCAAGAAGAATTACGTGTTTATTGTGAATCATTAGGTATTGGGGATAATGCAGTAATTATGGGCCCAACGCCGCATGAAAAAGTAGCCCCATTTTATGATTTAATTGATGTGTTTGTAGTTAGTCGGCCCGATACGAGAGTGACTCGTTTGGTAACTCCCCTCAAGCCATTTGAAGCAATGCTTCGGGGTCGTGCATTAGTAATGTCTGACCTTCCCGCACTTGCAGAAATTGTTGAGCATGGTGAAACGGGTTTGCTTTATCCGGCCGGTAATGTAGAATCGCTCTCCAACTCGATTTTGTCTCTAATTAATAATGATAAATTAAGGACTGAACTTGGTCAAAATGCAAAATCTTGGGTGGAGGAAAATCGTACATGGGAGAAGGTAATTAGCGGCGCATTGGATGCCTATCAGCGGATTATCTGAAATATTATTATTGTAATTAATATCATATATTACATATGAGATGACAAATTTATATTATTGAATATTATCAAATATCCCTTTGTAATCAGGAGAAATATCTCATTAGATTTCAGAACTGATTTATTGTCAGCCCCTTTGTGTTCTTGGCAATGTCGTGGAATGCCAATGGTTATGAGAAATGATGGTTTAGAATGTATGTGACTGCTAAGCGTTGGGGGGTTATTGCCGTACTTTTTGTACTGTGTTTTGCACCATTCCAGTCAACTGATTTTATTGTTTTGAATGAAGAAGTAACAAATTCCAAAGTCCTTCAGGGCCCACAGGATATACTTCTAATGGGCAATAGTTACACCAGCGCAAATAATCTTGATAATTTGGTTGATGGGGTGATGGGCGCAGCATCGGTGCAGACAAATGTATCCAGCCTAACTGGTGGTGGACTCAAACTTTCTCAACATGCGAGTAATGTAGCATCTTCAGGTCATCAGTGGAATACCACTCTCAAAGGTACATCTTGGGATTGGGTTGTGCTACAGGACCAAAGTCAGGTTCCAGGGTTTCCTAGAACCGAGCAAATGTGGATAGACAGTAAAGATGGTGCTATCGAACTAAATCAGGCTATTGAGAGAAATGGTGGAGAGACGGTTCTATTGATGACATGGGGGCGAAGAGATGGAGATAGTACCAATTCATGGATCTATCCAAATTACTCTTCAATGCAGGATGAACTAGCGAATGGATATCTTGATTATAGAGACAATATGTCATCAGCAAGCCGCCAAGTTTGGGTTGCTCCAGCGGGTTTAGCATTCCAACATATCCATGACAATATTATTGCAGACGGGGGGACACCAACTGACTCGGGAACACTATTCCATGACCTCTACAGTAGTGACGGAAGCCATCCTTCACTATCTGGTTCATACCTTGCCGCATGTGTTCTCTATGCATCTATTACCGGTGATGACCCTGTTGGTCTAACTCATTCAACCAGCCTTTCTAATACAAGGGCGCTAGAATTACAACAAGCTGCTTCTGCAACTGTATTCAATGAAACATCACATATCGATTACCCGTGGCAATTACAAAATCAATTACCACCGATTAACCTCTCAGCCATCCCTGACGGCGCCCTTGCATTCGATTGGGTACAACAATCTGGCACTGATGATTCCGATTTCTCAATCAATGATATTGTAGTTTCCCCAACTGGAGATATTTTTGCACTTGGCACCGCTTCAGGTGATTCAAGCACTGACCACACAATTGGTGGATGTGATTTACCAGAGTTTTTATTCCTCTTTGTGGTGAAAATAAATTCAAACAGAGTTTGTGATTGGACGGCAAACATTACTGGAGATGATGCAGAATACAATAGTGGCTGGGAAGGGGGTGACATCTCGCTTGATGGCCAAGGTAATTTGTATATTACAGGTACACTAGGAAGTCCAAAAACTGGCCAAGGAAGTGGGTATTATTTCGAATCACCAGGTAAGTCAGGAAAAATAGAAATGAGCAATTGTAATGGTGATTGCACAATAGGTTTTGTTGCCAAACTCAACTCTCTCGGTGATTGGGAATGGATGAAAGAAGGAGGCGCATCTAATTATGGACATGGTTTCCATTCTATTGATACATTCCAAAATGGCTCAAGCATTATCACGGGAGAATATGGCAATGACATACTACTCAGTAATGCGGGAGGAATCGGTGGGGGTTCTTCATTTTCTGATAGCCGACAGGGCACAGTTACCAAAAATATTGTAGTCGCAATGATAGATACAAATGGTGAATGGAAATGGGCTTCATTTCTTGGTTCAAATGGCAATGATGCTGGATATGATGTAAATATTTATGACAATAATTACGCGTATATTTCTGGTACGATTGCACCTCACGATTCCTCTACCCTCATCATGTTTGGTAATCATTCGTTGAATACGACAAGTGAATCCAATCGGATTGCATTTGTGTCAAAGATCAATCAATATGGGGAATGGCAATGGGCAAAAACTTGGGATTCTGCTTCTTCAACATCGCATGGATTGGCAGTGGATACAGATTCTATTGGAAATGTCTTCTTTGCTGGAACCACCTATGGTACAAATAAGGTAAACGGCATTGGATATGCTTCTGGTGGCCATCAGAATTCATTTATTGCAAAACTCGACAGTAATGGCACGTGGCTTTGGATAGAAGAAGTAGAATGCTCTTGTACGAATAGTATTAATTCAATTTCAGTAGATGTTCACGATAATGTCCTTGTAGGTGGAATTCACTCGGCTCAAATCCAAATGGGTACTCTCCAACTTGTAAATGCTGGTGGTAGCACCGATATCTATCTGGCGAAAATTAACTCATCAGGTTCGTGGCAATTCGCACTAAGTGCAGGCAGTACAGACTCTGGCGATTCCGTTGGAGGGGTATTTAGCGACCGTGCGGGAAATGGATATATATCTGGGGCTGTCGATAACGGGCCTGAGAAATATGGTACAATCAAAAAACAAAATAACGACGGTGATGATTGGTTCATCGCTAAACTGTCAAGCGATTATGACGGAGATGGGGAACCAGATGTAAATGATGATGACGATGATGATGACTACATTATCGATGCAATAGACGACTGCCATTTTTCACCAATTGGTTTCGAATCAGTAGCAGCATTTGACCATGATTCTGATGGATGTAGAGATACTGACGAAGATGATGATGATGATGGTGATGGAGTTAATGATTCAATTGATGATTGTGAAAGAGGCATGACTAGGTGGACTTCAACAAACTTAACTGATCTCGATTCAGATGGATGCATGGATGCTCTTGAGGACTTTGATGACGATGCAGATGGTTTCGAAGACTATCTCGACTTCTGTCCAAGATTAGCGGGCAACTCAACTAAT
>Ga0233449_1000883_pt1 | contig 30978 bp, 29 predicted proteins | sample SI_124_October20_FD_183012 | JGI IMG/M metagenome (GOLD analysis project Ga0233449, IMG submission 183012) | Seawater microbial communities from Saanich Inlet, British Columbia, Canada - SI_124_October2016_200_MG | ecosystem: Environmental > Aquatic > Marine > Inlet | place: Canada: British... | reverse complement strand
ACCATGTACCTGTATTCGTCACATATTATTGCGCCAGCACCGTGGGCGGCATCAACATGAAACCAGATATTCTGCTCATTGCAAATCTCACCAATTTTGTCCAGAGGATCATATAGGCCCGCCGCTGTGCCGCAGGCATTGCCGACAATCGCCATAATTTGTTTACCGTCATTTTTTAATTTTTCAATCAGTTCTGGAATCTTTTCCGCCATGACCCGGCCATCTTCATCAGCTGGCATTGAGATACAGTTATTTTCACCAAGCCCGATGATGCCAACGGTTCGTTTTAATGAATAATGCGATTGTTCAGGAACCAGTACAACGATATTTCCCGGATTTCCATCACGCCATATATTTGGAAACTTCGCGCTTCTCGCGGCGACTAACGCGGTTAAGTTAGCCAGTGATCCACCGTGGGTCATCACCCCGCTACCATGTGAATTGGTAGTTGTATCATCAGGTTTTCCGGGAATAGGAGCCTGTTTCCAACCAATTTTCCCAAGCATCCAGTTGATCATGAAATATTCAATGGCGGTGGCAGCTGGGCCCATTTCGTAAATGGCCATGGCGTTATTTGTTAATCCATCAATGAAAGATCCGAGTGCACCTGTGGTGTGCGGGACACTGACTTGATGAGCCATATAATGAGGGTTATGTAATTTTGTCGTTTCATCTAAATAATCAGTTGTGAATTTTTCAAGTTTGGGGCCATCCAGATCACCAGTTTTTATTAACTCTTCAACATTAAGCTTATTAAGTATATCAAAAATAGGCCGTTGATGAATAACAGGCGATGAGGGTTCCTCACATTGATCCAAGTATTTTGACAATGCTGATACAACGGCTTTTGCGTTGTTTTTAAAATTTTCTTTAGACATTAAGCAACTCATATAATCTATTAATATCAGCCGATCCTACTGTTATGTATAGAACAATTCAATCGGTAAAATAATATTCTAAAAATTAAAAGATGTATTTATAATATAGATTTGATCTATATCAATGACCATTAATTTTAATTAGTGTACCCAACGAGCAATGATATATTATAACTAGTTTAGAAGTAGAGCACTTCATGGTTGTTTTGATATAAAAAAACCATAGATATATATGATTTAATACAATCGGTAGTTAGTAAGAGTTGAGTATTAGGAGTTTAGTTAATGAATGAAAAAAAGTTGGATAGTGGATCTTGCCAAAAGACAAGACTCATGAATCGCATAATTGGTAATAGCAGCAGACTTATGCAGGAATTAAACCGCCGCATGAAACAGGAGCTGTCATTGTCACTTGCCAAGTATGAAGTTTTGATAGCAATAGACCGCGCGGAAAATGGTGAGATTACAATGAGTAATCTGTCACGCGAACTTTTGGTGTCTAATGCCAATATGACAGGAATGACTTCGCGCCTTCAAGTTGACGGGCTGGTAAGTAAAAGATCGCTTCCTACAGACCGTCGAATTTATAGTGTTGCCTTAACCGAAGAAGGTAAAAGCAGACTTGAAGTGGCGGCTGAAAAGCATGGTGTCTGGATAAGGGAGCTTATGGCTTGTGTGGATAGTGATGAAGTTAGTTTTATGAACACTTTTCTTGATAAGATGGATAGACAAGCAGAATATTTTTCTGAAGCAAAATAAAGTTATCGCTATATAGAAAGTAATCAGGGAGAATATTTATTCTCCCTTTTTTGTGTCTAATCGGTGAGGTCTTCCCACAATTCTTTTACTTTGTTAAAAAAGCCGGATGCTTCTGGGCTTACATCATCGCCGCATTCCTCAGCAAAATCACGTAGAAGATCTTTTTGCTTTTTGTTCAAATTAACGGGGGTTTCAACAATGGTCTCAATGACCATATCTCCGTGAGTACCCCTATTTAATACGGGCATTCCTTTACCTGAAATTTGAAAACGTTGTCCAGTTGACGTGCCGGGAGTGATTTTTACTTCTGCTTTTTCGCCGCCAACGGTTGGTACTTCTATCACACCACCAAGTGTTGCGGTGGTCATGGGGATTGGCACCTCACAAAATACTGTTGAGCCGTCCCTTTGGAAAATAGGATGATATTCAATATCAATAAAGATATAAAGATCCCCGGTTTGACCGTTTCTGGTTCCCGCTTTTCCTTCGCCACTAAGACGAATACGGGTTCCTTCTTCAACACCAGCCGGGATTTTAACATCAAGGGTTTTATTCTTGTTTGTTTTGCCGCTTCCGTGACAATCATTGCAGGGATTTTCAATGACAAGTCCCTGTCCCTGACAAGAAGGGCAGGTGCGCTCAACCATGAAGAAACCTTGCTGGCTTCTGACTTTGCCGACCCCATTACACTGGGTACAGGCGCTTGGTTTGGAGCCATCTTTTGATCCATTACCGTTACATGTGTCGCAGGGAACAGATGTCGGTATGGTAATTTTTTCGGATTTGCCGCGGAAGGCATCTTCGAGTGTGACGCTTAAATTATACCTGAGGTCTGCGCCGCGTTGCGCCGCATTAGGGTCACGGCGTCTACCACCACCAGCCATACCAAACAGGTCTTCGAATATATCTGAAAAACCGGACGCTTCAAAACCATGGAAGCCACCGCCACCGCCGCCGCCCATGCCACCATTTTCAAAGGCGCTATGACCAAATTGATCATATGCTGCTCTTTTTTGATCATCCTTCAGGATTTCATAGGCTTCACTGATTTCTTTAAATTTTGCTTCAGCGGCTTGATCGCCCTGATTTCTATCAGGATGATATTGCATAGCAAGTTTACGGTAGGAAGATTTGAGTACCGAGGCATCGGCACTGCGATCGACATCCAGTGTTTCGTAATAATCTTGTTTTGACATTAGTCGTCCCGCTTAGTCTTTTTACAGTAATTGCGCTACTAATGGTAAAGTAGCGCAATTATTATTTAGTAAATAAAACAGAAAGTTTTCTGCTTATTTTTTATCATCATCAACTTCTTCGAAGTCAGCATCAACAATATCATCATCAGCTTCAGCTTCGGGTGCTTCTTCTGCGCCCGCTTCACCAGCTTCACCAGCTTCGCCATCAGCGGCTTGATCACTATAGATCACTTCACCAAGCTTCATTGCGGCCTGCTCTAGCGTGCCAGTTGTGCCGCTAATGGCATCAACATCTTCGCCTTCAAGGGCTTCTCTTACAGCTTTGATAGCGTCTTCGATGGTTTCTTTATCAGCATCTTCGAGCTTGTCACCATGTTCTTTCACTTGGCCCTCTACTGTGTGGGCTAATGATTCACCTTTGTTCTTAGCATCAACCAAAGCGCGACGTATTTTATCTTCTTCGGCGTTCGCTTCAGCCTGTTTAATCATATCTTCGATATCGTCGTCGCTAAGACCACCGGACGCTTGAATTCGAATGGCGTGCTCTTTACCTGTACCCTTGTCTTTCGCAGATACGTTCACAATGCCGTTGGCATCGATGTCAAAAGTCACTTCGATTTGTGGGATACCACGGGGAGCTGCAGGAATACCTACAAGGTCAAATTGGCCGAGGATTTTGTTATCGGCGGCCATTTCACGCTCGCCTTGGTAGACACGAATTGTCACAGCAGACTGGCTATCTTCAGCCGTTGAGAAAGTTTGTGATTTTTTGGTCGGGATTGTTGTGTTGCGGTCAATAAGTCTTGTGAACGCACCACCGAGTGTTTCAATACCAAGTGAAAGCGGTGTAACATCAAGTAGAAGTACGTCTTTAACATCGCCTTGTAACACACCAGCCTGAATGGCAGCACCCATGGCAACTACTTCATCAGGGTTAACACCTTGATGAGGGTCTTTACCAAAGAATTCTTTTACGGTTTCTACAACTTTAGGCATCCGTGTCATACCACCAACAAGAACCACTTCGTCGATTTCAGCTGCAGTAAGGCCAGCATCTTTAAGGGCTGCGGCACATGGCTTAACGGTGCGCTTAAGAAGATCTGCAACAAGTGCTTCAAGTTTAGCGCGGGTAAGCTTTAATGTTAAATGCTTAGGACCAGATGCATCGGCAGTGATGAATGGAAGGTTGATTTCTGTTTGAGTAGCAGATGAAAGCTCAATTTTGGCTTTTTCAGCAGCTTCTTTTAATCTTTGAAGCGCCATTTTGTCGCCCTTAAGATCAATACCGTTTTCTTTCTTAAATTCGTCAGCAAGATATTCAACAAGACGCATATCAAAATCTTCACCACCAAGGAAAGTATCACCGTTAGTAGATTTCACTTCGAATACGCCGTCACCGATTTCAAGAATTGATACATCAAAAGTACCGCCACCAAGGTCATAAACAGCAATTGTCTTACCGTCATTTTTATCAAGACCGTATGCAAGAGCAGCAGCCGTTGGCTCGTTGATGATACGCAGAACTTCAAGACCGGCAATTTTACCGGCATCCTTAGTTGCCTGACGCTGAGCGTCATTAAAGTAAGCAGGAACAGTAATAACTGCCTGGGTTACCGTCTCACCAAGATATTGTTCCGCTGTTTCTTTCATTTTTTGCAAAATCAGTGCAGATACCTGTGAAGGGCTCATTTTGTCGCCGCGTGATTCCACCCATGCATCGTTGCTGTCTGATTTGATGATTTTATAAGGTACCATTTCAATATCTTTTTTGGTTGCCGGATCATCAAATGAACGACCAATAAGACGTTTGATAGCAAAGAGCGTGTTCTCAGCGTTTGTAACCGCCTGACGCTTTGCTGCCATTCCTACTAGTTTTTCACCATCTTCTGTAAATGCGACCATTGAAGGTGTCGTACGACCCCCTTCTGCATTTTCAATAACTTTTGGTTTCGCGCCGTCCATAATGGAGACACATGAATTGGTTGTACCTAAATCTATGCCAATAACTTTAGCCATACTATCCTCGTTTATCTAAATCACTTGTATCCGGTCATTAATGCCCCGGAAATAAGTATTTTCATTAATATATAACAATGCGCCTTTTGCGCTTATCTCATGGTGCTTATATAGGGCTGTTTTTCATGACTGCAAGGTTTTTCTGTGAAGTTTTTTTATTTTTTATATTTCTATTTAATCTTGTTGTGAAAAAATGCGCTACAATCTATAAAAGCTGCGATAAATTATATCTTTTATGAGGACCCTAAATGAAAAAATTATTACTGGCTATAATTGTGTTAATTACAGTGCCGCTAACGGTACAGGCAGAGCAAAGCGACATTATTGTTTCGGCTGAGTGGGCCCGCCCAATATTGATCGCCGGCCGTCCGGGAAGCGCCTATTTTCATATTGAAAACAATGCGGGTGTTGCTGATCGGCTGACGAGCGTGACCTCTACTATTTCACCGCGCCTAGAAATTCATGAGCACACCATGAAAGACGGTGTGATGAAAATGGGTCAGGTAGACTTTATTGATGTGCCAGCCAGTGGCAGTGTTGAGCTAAAACCCGGCGGATATCATATTATGATATTTGAAAGCACAAAAAAATATGTGCCGGGTGATGAGATTGATTTGACACTTACGTTTGAAAAAGCTGGCGCCATTGAAAAAATCGTAAAGGTTATGACTAAGCAGCCTTAATTCAGGCCTTCGTATCTACGCCTTGTGATTTATCACCGCCGCCTTTTGAAACGCCTACCATGGCAGGGCGCAGCAGACGTTCTTTTATTTTATAGCCTATTTGCATTACCTGAATAATGGTGCCGTTTGGATCGTCCGTTTCCGCTTCAAACATGGCCTGGTGGTGGTTATGGTCAAAAGCTTCGCCTTTTGGCTCGATTTTACTGATGCCGTGGCGCTCAAAAATATTATTAAGTTCCCGGTCTGTCATTTTAACGCCTTCGACCAGAACTTTAATATTATCTGGTAATTCTGCCTCTTCTGGTAATGCCTCAAGCGCACGGCTTAAATTATCGCCGATTGCCAGCATGTCACGGGCAAAATTAGTCACTGCATAATTGGCAGCGTCTGTTTTTTCTTTTTCAGAGCGACGACGGACATTTTCTGTTTCAGCAACAGCACGAAGCAGTTTATCACGAAGATCATTAATTTCATCTTCCGCGACACTAAGCGGTGTTACTTCTTCCTGTCCGCTTTCATCTTCATTATCAATTTGATCCACGAGTTCTTCTTCAGGTGTTTCTTGATCGTTATTTTCTTTATTTTTAGCCATTAGAGTATTTTTCCAATAATTTTAGCAGTGTAATCAACCATAGGAATGATCCGTGCGTAGTTTAACCTTGTCGGGCCAATCACGCCAATCACGCCTAGTAAATTGTTTTTTTCATCCATATAAGGTGCAGCGATAACAGATGAGCCGGAAAGAGAAAAGAGATTATTTTCAGAACCGATAAAAATTCTTACTCCTTCAGCGTTTTTTGCCAGTCCAAGTAGCTCAATCAGGTCCTTTTTTCGCTCTAGGTCACTAAAAAGAAGTCGGACACGTTCTAAATCTTCTTCTGCTTCCAGATCATCCAGTAAATTAGCCTGACCACGTACAATAAGTGATTCTCTGTTTATTTTATTAGAATCCTTGCGTGTTCCGCTCCATACAGCGAGGCCTTGTTCGACTATATTCTGCGTCAGGCCGTCAAGTTCAGCTTTTTGTATGCTTATTTCCTGTTCAATAAGATTTTTGGCTTCTTCGAAGCTGTGACCTAAAAGTTTTGAATTTATATAATTAGCTGCCTGAATGAGTGCGGAAGGGGTAATGCCCGGTGGAATATCAATGACCCGGTTTTCAACATCATCACCTTCGCTGACCATAACCACCAGGGCGCGCCCCGGTGCAATCTGTACAAATTCAATATGTTTAAGTGGTTTATCCCTTTTTGGGGCCATAACCATACTAGCGCAGTGAGAAAGGCCGGAAAGCATGCTGGTCGCTTGTACCAGTACGTCTTCCATACGCTGGCCTTCATTTTTACATTGAATTTCGATGTTATTGCGTTCTTTTTTGGTTAGATTACCCACTTCGAGTAACCCATCAACAAATAAACGTAGCCCTATATCGGTAGGAATCCGCCCCGCTGATGTAAAGGGTGAATATATCAGACCGCTTTCTTCAAGGTCGGCCATGACATTACGGACCGAGGCCGGCGAAAGTGGCATCTGGATCTTTTTTGAAAGCGTGCGAGAGCCAACCGGTTCACCTGTCATAATATAGGCGTCGACAATTTGGCGGAATATTTCCCGTGATCTTTCGTTTAATATATTCATCATCAATCTCTGAATGTAATGTAGGTACGCTTATAGAGAAGGTCAACGGCACAGATAAATAAATTCTTCGGTGCTATTTAGTAGAATTGAATTTAAATTGGCTGTAAAAGCAGAAATATAAATATTTTATAACTTAATCGGAGAAAATATATGCGTCCTTCCGGTCGTAGCGCGGATCAAATGCGTGACATATCAATGGAACTCGGCTTTTCAAAATATGCCGAAGGGTCCTGCCTCATTAAATTCGGTGATACCCATGTGCTTTGCACAGCGACACTCGAAGACAAAGCACCACCCTTTATGCGCGGAAGCGGTAAAGGATGGGTAACCGGTGAATATGGTATGTTACCACGCTCTACACATGGCCGGATGGGCCGTGAAGCAGCGCGCGGCAAACAATCAGGACGCACACAGGAAATTCAGCGTCTGGTTGGTCGTTCTCTCAGGGCTGCTATTGATATGGAAGCGCTTGGTGAATGTCAGATACGAATTGACTGTGATGTTATACAGGCGGACGGCGGTACAAGAACGGCTTCTATTTCCGGTGGCTATGTAGCACTTTATCAATGCCTTCAGAAAATGGTCAGTGACGGAACACTCAGCGAAGTTCCGATCAAACACGAAGTGGCGGCAATATCATGCGGCATTTATAAAGGCCAGCCTGTTCTTGATCTGGATTATGATGAAGATAGCAGCGCTGAAACTGATGCCAATTTTGTTATGACAGGTGCCGGACAGATTGTCGAAGTTCAGGGCACCGCCGAAGAGGAGCCCTTTAGCGAGGAAGAACTGATGCGTATGATGCGTCTTGCACGGATCGGCGTTGAACAAATAACCAAACTTCAAAGAAAAACATTAGGTCTTTAATGTCCAGGAAGTTCGCTGAAGATAAACTGGTTGTTGCCAGCCATAACAAAGGCAAGGTTCGTGAAATTAGCGAATTGCTTGCTCCATATGGTGCGGAGGTGTTTTCATCCGCTGAACTTGATCTTAGTGAACCCGTTGAAGACGGTGATAGTTTTATCCAAAACGCCGAAATTAAATCAAAAAGCGCAACGCAAGAATCCGGGCTTGTCTCACTGGCGGATGATAGTGGGCTTGTTGTGCCGTCGCTTGGCGGTATTCCCGGCATACATTCGGCGCGCTATGCTTTAAATCCCTATACGGATGAGCGGGATTTTAAATATGCCATGGGAAAGCTTAATCTTGAACTGGGAAATAAGGACAGAAGCGCCTATTTTTCCTGCGCTCTTTCACTGGCCTGGCCGGACGGCCATGTGGAAACATTTGAAGGCAAGGTTCACGGCACGCTGGTTTGGCCGATCCGCGGTGAAAATGGTTTTGGCTATGATCCGATGTTCGTCGCTGATGGCCTGAGTAAGACTTTCGGTGAAATGGAAGCACAGGCCAAGCACGCTATTAGTCACCGCGCCAACGCTTTTAAGAAACTGATCGATGCCTGCTTTAGATTATAAACCAATATCCATCTATGTTCATTGGCCTTTTTGTTTGGCCAAATGTCCTTACTGTGATTTTAACAGCCATGTTCGTGAAAATATTGATGAGGCTGAGATGGCGTCTGCTTTATTGAGTGAAATGGACTATTTTGCGGACCTGATTGGCAACCGAACTGTAAAAAGTATATTTTTTGGTGGTGGCACGCCTTCATTGATGTCTGCCCGTGCGGTTGAAGCCGTGATTGATAGAGCTTCAAACCATTTTGAGTTTGCTGATGATATTGAAATTACTTTGGAGGCTAACCCGACCAGTGTTGAAGCCGGGAAATTCGCCGACTTTTCTTCAGCAGGTGTAAACAGGGTATCTTTAGGTATACAGGCGCTTAATGATGAAGATCTGCGGGCGCTGGGGCGCGAGCATTCCGTCGCTGAGGCGCTGGCCGCAATAGAGCTTTCACAAAAATATTTCAAACGTTCCAATTTTGATTTGATTTATGCCCGCATGGGGCAAACTATTTCAAGTTGGGAGGTTGAGCTGAAAACGGCGTTTGCTATGGCAAATGGTCATTTATCGCTTTATCAGCTCACTATTGAAAAAGGTACGCCCTTTTACGGACGTTGGCGCCAAGGAAAACTCATAGTGCCTGATGAAGATCTGTCAGCGGATATGTATGATTTAACAAATCAGATGTGTGCGGATTTTGACTATCCGGCCTATGAAGTATCAAATTATGCAAAAATGGGTGAGCAAAGCCGACATAACCTGACTTACTGGAAATATGATGATTATATGGGCATAGGGGCGGGGGCTCATGGCCGTATTACGGTGGATGGGCAGACCTTTGCCACTGAGCAAAACAAGAAGCCTGAGACATGGTTGAAGAAGGTTCAAAATCAGGGACATGCGACGAAGGTAATGGAGCCGCTTGATAAAAAAATCATGGCAGAAGAAATGATCATGATGGGGCTAAGGTTAACCGAAGGTATTGACGAGCAGGATTTTGAAAAACGAACCGGCCTCACATTTCAGGATATTACTCAGGCGGGTCCAATGGAGCTCTTGAAAGCTCAAGGGTTTCTCTCGCCAACTCATCAAGATCGACTTCAACTCTCAGCGAAGGGACGTCCGCTGTTAAACCAAATACTGGGTCAAATTTTGGCGTAAAATCGATCGGAAGTTCCACATAAAGCGGTCTTTCTTCCTCAACAAAACTTTTCGGGGCGTCATCAATTTTTATGAAGGCTTCTGTTGTGACTTCGTAGATGGCAAGGCCGCGTTCTACGAGACCAGATTTATGAAAACGAAATATGCCGTCAAGTCCCGAAAAACCATCCGGATTGGTCATTATGCGGTTTGAAAATGTTGGTGCGCGCTGAGCACGGACTATATTGGCAATAAGCGCCATTGCATCATAACCAAGAGTGACGATGCGCGGCGGTGTTCTTGAAAATGCTTGCTCGTAGCGTTCAATAAATGCTGTTGCCAGTTCATCATCAGGGGACGCGAACCAGCCGCCCTGAAGCTGCGGTTCATTAAACAGCATCGGATCATTCCAAAGTCCAGTACCAAGCACTTTTACCTTGCTTAAATCTATTTCATAATAAGATAGAAGTGGCGCAAGGGAGCCGAGCAATGAGCCGCCTTCGGGGAGAAGAATGGCATCAAAATTAACATCACCAAGTGCTTCTAAGTTTCTTATTTCATTGATATATTCCTGACCCATGTCATCATTTCGACCAAGGGAACGCAGGAAGCTCATTTCATCAAGGAATTCCTGTCTTCTAAAATCATAATTGGTGATGCGTTTAACGGGATCATCAAGCATTGAAGGATCAGAGGGGTATATCTCGAGTGCTACAAGGTCATTAAATTTTGTTGCCACAAGCGGCTCAAGTACACTCATGATCCGGCCACCGTAAAGAGTGTCCGGAATAAGCGCCGCGAATTTTTCGTATCTTTGATCTGAGGCATAATTAACCACGCGGGCAACTTGCTCTTCGGCCCTGAAGCTAAGTAAATATACCCCCTCGCCGGCGACGTCATGGTCGGTGGAAAAGCCGATTATTTTAATGCCGGCATCTTTTGCTATTGGATGTACGGCTTTAATATTTTCTGAAAAAAGTGGCCCGATAATGATATCGACGTTATTTTCAATCAGACGATTGACGGCTAGTAATGATCCTTCCGGTGTGCCTTTCGTATCAACGGGGATTATTTCAAGCCTTTTATCACTCGCATCAAACAATGCCATTGTTGCTGCGTTAAGCAGAGCCTGACCAACCTGCGCTGTATCACCGCTAAGGGGTAACATAACTCCGACATTGATTTTAAGGCGGGCCGGTCTGTCATCGGTGAGGATAAAATCTTCTTCATCTTCTTCATAAACAATGATGTTTCTGGGAGCGTCGCGGGTAATATCCTGCTCAAGTACGGACGTCGGAGCCGGAGGCGCACTGCGTACAACAGGAGACGTTCCATCTTCCGGACCACAGGCACTTAACGAGAGGATTGCACCAATTAAAATGGCTTTTATGTGTAACTTTTTAAATAGCAATAGGGCGCTTTCTATTTTCATTGCAAATTCAATAATTCATTAGTTATAGCAAAGGAATTCAGATAGGCTAGTGCTGAATTATGGCAATGGTGTGGAAATATTAAAAAAAATGCTAACTAAAGTAAAAAAAACATTTGAAGGTGGCCTTTATGTCACCGCGACACCAATTGGAAACCTAGGTGATATCACGCTTCGCGGCGTTGATTTATTAAAAGCGGCTGATTTAATAGCCTGTGAAGATAAGCGGGTCAGCGGGAAACTGCTCAGTTATTTTGATATTAAAACGCCGATGATTTCTTATCATGATCATAATGCAGATAGTGTTATGCCGCGTCTGATGGATGAACTAAATGCCGGTAAAATTGTCGCCCTTATCAGTGACGCGGGAACGCCGCTTATTTCCGACCCGGGCTATAAACTTGTTAATAACTGCCAAAAAGAAGGGGTGATGGTCACCAGTCTTCCCGGCGCTAGTGCGCTATTATGTGCGCTCACAATATCTGGAATGCCGACGGATAATTTTTTATTTTGCGGTTTTCTTCCTTCAAAAACCACAGCGAGATGTAAAGAGCTTGAAAAATTTTTAAAAGTTCCAGCGACACTTGTTTATTACGAAAGTCCCAAAAGACTTCTTGCCAGCTTAAAAGATATGAAATCTATGCTCGGTAACCGCCTTGTTGCGGTGTGCCGGGAGCTGACAAAATTATATGAAGAAGTCAGAAAAGATCAACTAGACGAACTAATTGAATATTATGAAGGCCGCCCAAACCCAAAAGGCGAAATTGTTATTATTGTTGAGCCGCCCGCAAAGGATCAGTCGGTCATCGACGATCTTGATGATGCACTTCTAGCGGCGCTTAAAAAATTAACCGTTAAAGAAGCGGTCGCTGCGGTTACATATATGAGCGGCAGAAAACGAAAAGAAGTTTATAAAAGGGCGTTAGAGTTGTCGGGGAATGACTAAATCTAAAAAAATAAAGGCGTACAGGTTAGGCCATTATGCTGAATATCTGGCTGTTATAGTGTTAAGCATTAAGGGCTACGCCATTAAAGAACGGAGATACCGTTCGCCACTTGGGGAAATAGATATCATTGCCAAAAAGGGAAGAACGACTATCTTTTGTGAGGTAAAGGCCCGAAAAGATTATGTGACGGCTGTGGAATCATTGTCTGAAAAACAAAGGCAGAGAATTTCCAGATCAGCAGAATATTATATGTCGCACTTGAAAATGAATAATGCTAACAATAAGATAGAGAATGAAATTTATAGATGTGATATGATATTGGTCATGCCGTGGCGGTGGCCCGTTCATATTAAAAATGCGTGGTAATAATGATCCCCACTTTAGATAAACAAATCGAATATTTAAAAAAGGTTGGCGAAACAGCCGAAGATGACATTGATATTGCCGAAACGGGTTTGATTTTAGCAAGCCTGGATCGGCCCGGTGTATCGTTGCAAAAATATCATCACCACCTTGAAATATTAAAGCTTGATACTGCGGCGGAAAGCCATGACGCGAAAACGGCCGAAGAACGGGCAAATTCACTAATAGAAGTAATGTGGCGTCGCCATGAATATAGGGGCAATGATCAGTTTTATGATGATCTTCAAAACGTCAATTTAATGTCAGTCATTGACCGAAGGCTGGGGCTTCCGATCAGTCTCGGCATTTTATATCTCCATGCGGCTCATTCGCAAGGCTGGAACGCCGAAGGGGTTAATTTCCCGGCTCATTTTCTGATCCGTGTTTTTGGTGAAAATGATCAGGTTATTCTTGATCCCTTTCATAAAGGCAAAGTGCTCAATGCCCATGATCTTCGGGAACTTGTCGGTACCATTTCTGGCGGCAGCCATGATCTTGAAAAGTGGCACCACGCACCGCTTGGAAAAAGGGCAATACTGGTGCGGCTTCTTAATAATATCAAGATCCGTTGCCTTAATGCCAGTGACTTTGATCTGGCGATGAATGCATTAAAAAGAACCATATATATTGACCCTGAGAAAATCGTGCATAAATATGAACTTGGAATGTTGCAAATTCATACCCGTAGTACAGACGAAGGGCGCAAAAATTTAATCGATTGTCTGGATTATATGGATGATAATGTGGATTCGAACGATGCCGATATGCGTAAACATATCCTGGGTACTTTAAAAGAAATGCGGGCTTACCAAAGCCCCAATGTCTTTGAAATAATCAAAGGCGATATTGATAAAGGTGAATAATAAATGAGTTTAAATGTGGCACTGCAAATGGATCCGGTCGAGACCATTGATATAAATGGTGATAGTACATTTGCAATGGGTCTAGAAGCCCAAAAGCGTGGTCATAAGCTGTTTCATTATCTTGTGGAAGACATGTCTTTCGTTAATGATAAGGTGAAAGCGCATGCAAAACCGCTCGAATTTAGACGTGAGGAGGGAAATCATTATACGCTTGGGAGTCCCCGCCATATCGATCTAGGTGATGATATCGACGTTATTTTAATGCGTCAGGATCCGCCCTTTCACATGGGCTATATTACCGCGACACATATATTAGAGCATATCCACCCGAAAACGCTGGTGGTTAATGACCCGGCGTCGGTCAGAAACGCGCCTGAGAAAATTTTTCTGACCCGTTTTCCGGACCTTATGCCACCAACGATGATCACCATGAACGGGGATGATGTGAGGTCATTTCGCAAACAATATGGTGATATTATCGTCAAACCGCTTTACGGCAATGGCGGGGCTGGGGTTTTTAGAATTAAAGAAGATGATCAGAACCTTTCAAGCCTGATTGAAATGTTTCAGGAATTTTACGGTGAGCCTTTCATTGTTCAGAAATATCTGTCCGATGTGCGCAGGGGCGATAAAAGAATTATCCTTGTAGACGGTGAGGCCGTAGGCGCTATCAATAGAGTGCCAGGGGAAGGCGAAGTTCGCTCCAACATGCATGTAGGCGGTGAAGCCCGAAAAACAGAACTCACGGCCCGTGAGCAAGAGATATGTGAGGCAATCGGCCCCATACTTAAAGAACAAGGCCAGATTTTTGTCGGTATCGACGTGATCGGTGATTACCTAACCGAGATTAACGTCACATCACCGACCGGCATACAGGAAATCCAGCGCTTCGACGGCACGGATATTTCCGCCTTAATCTGGAACGCGATAGAAGCAAAACTTTAAGTTTCTAAAAAACATAAAAAAAAGCCCCGCAGTTTATGCGGGGCTTTTTTACTTAAATGGATTTCTTATCTTTCCCTGAAGGATGTATCAAGAGCGCGTTGGATTGGCTTCATGAGATATTCCTGTAGACATAATACCTTAACTCCTTGCTTCCATTTTATAACAAGTAAAGTGTCTACAAATCTAGGGGCGTATCAATTGAAGCGGTAACATTCAACAATACCAGTGATAATCCGGACACTACTGACCGTACTGTAACGGTTCAAGTGACCGATGGAACGGATGTGAGTAACACGGCGATTACGACAATTGCCGTTAATCAGGCAAATGATGCACCGACGACTATTAATACATCTATCCAAATTGATGAAGACGAACTTTACACTTTCAAATACGATCCTGATAATCCTACTGATCCTGATAAATCTGATTTTGCATTTTTTGATGTTGATTCAGGCGATACACTTGATCATATTATTGTGACTGCATTACCTAGTCCTGAACAAGGGGTTCTGATGTTGAATGGAGATGTTGTTGTATTAGGTCAAAAGATTTATGTAAGTGAAATTACTGGCCCCGATGATGACGAAACTGGACTTCAGTTCCTTTATTCACCTGATGAGAATGCTGCTGGTGATAATTTTACGGCCTTTAGCTTTAAAGTAAATGACGGTGATGCATCAAGTGCTGAAGCGGGCGTGTTTACGTTTAATGTGACACCGATTGCGGATATACCAAATCTTTCATTGGAAGTTGGAACGACACCGGTGACTGTATCACCATATACTGCAACCTTAATTTCGGCGCAAAATGTATATGAAGCAGATTCTGCTTATACAATTTCCACTATTCATTTTGATGCAAATGGAACCCGTATTTTGACCGAGGGAACTGACGAAGTTATTACGGGTAAGGTTGATGAAATTCCAGATAATGAGGGTGGAGTAAACTATTTCTCAATCGGTGGTGAAAATGATGGCCCTGATTGGCAAATTGGCTGGAATTCAAATGGTGAACCAGACGCTGATAATGACGGCGTTGGTGACGGTACAAATACTGGTGCTTCAGAACTTTTCATCATTAAAGTTGATGAAGGAGTTGATCTAACTGAAATTACTGTGAACTACAAATATCTTGCTCAAGATGATGGTGGTACTTACGGTGATGAAGTTGGCACTTATGAACTTTATCTTGATGATGTGTTTGTCGATAGTGGTACTTTTGATGCGACGACATATGGTGTTGGTGGTTCTGTTACTATTAGCTCTGGAAGCAAGAATAGCCCTAATTTATTTGATGAGATTAGGATTGGTGCTGCTGAAAATACCACTGATGGTACAGGAACGAGTGATTTCGCAATTGTTTCCATATTCTACGAACAGAATGATGACAATATAAGTGAAGTTACCCACACATATGAAGTAGATTTATCAGCCTCGCTTAATGATACTGATGGATCAGAGACGCTTTCAATTGTGACGGTAACAGGAATTCCTGAAGGAACTATATTTACCACTGATGGTGATCCTGATGGGGTTAATACTATAGGAACTCTGCAATCTGGGCCTGATGTAGATGGATTTTATACTTGGAATTTCACGGCTGCTGAATATGGTGGTGCGGGCGGTACAACATTCTATATGTCCATTCCTGGTGAAGATTCAAATGGTAATGAAATTACAAGCTTCTCACTTGAAGCATCAGTTATAGCTGATGAAGATGACGGCGGTAATGTTATATCAACGGATAGTGCGGATGGATCTGTGGGACCAATTCCAGTGCCTGTGCCACCTCTTGATGAAGTGCTTGGTATTGCTAAAGCAGATAACGGTTGGGGTAATGGTGATGATAATGCCCCTGGTGGGTCTGGTGGTAACAATAATGCCGAGAACAGAATTGAAGTTGTAAATGGTGCAAATAATGCCGACGATATATTATATGGCACCTATACACCAATTGATGATCCTAATAATGTTAAAGACGGCAATTATCAAGAAGAATATGCCCGTCAGGACTTTATGTTAGGTAAAGGCGGAAATGACACTATTTATGGTGAAGCCGAAGATCAACCAGATACAATCACAAATGATTATATTGATGGTGGTGCAGACAATGATTTACTTTTCGGTCAAGGTGGTAATGATTATATCATTGGCGGAACGGGTAATGATGAAATTACCGGCGGAGCTGGCGATGATGAAATGTTCGGTGGTGGAGGTGATGATACCTTTATATTCCAATCAGGCATTGAGGGTCAGGATACTGTAGATGGCGGAGCGGCTGGCGGTTGGACCGATGCTATTGATTTATCTGCACTTAATAGCAATGAATTTGAAGATGGCTGGACACTTGTTCTAGATAATGGTGGCACCTACACTGAAGCTGGACATGATGTTTTGATGGATCAGGATGACACATCTGGTAAGATCGAATTCACCGGTGGTGGAACAATTACCTTTGAAAATGTTGAGAAAATTACCTGGTAAATTTGACCAAATAATAATTCTAAAAGGCGCTTCAAATGGAGCGCCTTTTTTTATTCTCTATCTGACGAATAACCGGCCCGTTTATTCAAGTTATTAAATATAGTGAAAATTTTAATAATTATTCAATTCTAAAATCATTTAATAAAAGTGTAACTAATTGCATTTAAATGATTTTTTATAATTATTTAGTAAAATTTTTTCCTGTTGTTTATATTTTTTTAACCATCCTTTGAAACTCCTTATTCATCATTATCTGCTAAAAATGAGGTATAGAAAATATTGATTTAAATAGAACAAAAAGTTGGAGTTAATTATGGTTGATCAAACATCAAATGGGGATCAGGGCAAGGGCAGTCAAGGCTCTGATGAAAATCCATTTTTTGATGGGGAGAGAGGAACCCCTGGCAGAGAAGAATCAGAAAACCGACTTTCTCAAACACATAATGATAATATTGAGGATACACAAACTCGTTCCAATATTCATATTTCAAGTGAGTTTGCTGAAGGTGAGGGCCAGGAATTTGAAGACGGCAGCACAGTAACGGGCAGCACTCATAATCCAACAGTACTTAGTCGTGGTAATGCAGAAAGTCCGCAAGTAGATACAATTGATCCAACGACATCTGAAAATGGCTATAATCCGGCGGAAATCGAAAGCGGTCAGTCGGAACAGCCTGGATCATCAGGTCGTGCAACATCACAAGTTGATCTTGACAGGCCGGAGCTTGAAGAAGAGGAATTTGGTAACAGTGGGCAAAATTCCGTAGGAAATTCCCCGGCAAGTAATCCCGGAGAAAGCGGAGCGGTAACAAACAACGGTTTTCGCAATGATGAACCGGTAGCAACTGGCGATTCAGAAGAAAATAACAATGCTGAAAATGCCCAGGAAGTAGCTGAAGTTGCTGGTAGTGATAATATAATCGAAGGTAATAACGGTAAAAACACTCTTGATGGCACCGACGACAATGACACGATCAATGGATATGGCAATAAAGATACCATTGATGGCGCAGGCGGTAATGATTTGATCAATGGTGGTGATGGTGATGACTATATAGCCGGTGGTGCAGGTGATGATACCCTCGTCTTTATGGCTAATCAGGGTGATGACACTGCTGATGGTGGAGCAGGTGGATGGATGGATACCATTGAGCTAGGTGGTTTTGATGGCCAAGCTTCTGGCGATGGTTGGACTATTAATCTTGAAAATGGAAGCACCATTGAATCAACAGATGATTTAAATGGGGAGATGCTTCTTTCTGAAGATAGTGCAGGGAGCATTGAGTTTGATGATGGGGGTTCGGTTTCATTCGAAAATATAGATAAAATAATTTGGTAAGTATCGTAGTAACATTTTTAACTAAAAGGCGTTTCAATTGAGGCGCCTTTTTTTATTTTAATATGAAAATCTGGCTTGGATTTAAAAACCATGGCGGGACAATAGCCGCGATATTTGAGAGTGGTAATATTTCTTCTGGCAGATCAAAGCCGAGTGTCTGGATCATGAATTCGCGTCTTTTCATACAGCGATCATAACAATTAGGATGCTTTTCTTTAAGTTTTGATCGCAGTTCTTCATCCGCAATGACAATACCGTCTTCCATTCGTGTTGAGCCAAAAATCGGTGATGATGGTATAACGTCGACCTGAAACATCATCCCTGAGCGGATTTCAAGATCGGAACTTTCATATATCGGTGAGCTGACCCATTCATCAAGGTGGATCAAATGTCCGGCGTTTAAGAAAATACCAAACTTGTCGAACGGTAGCCGGTCATAGATTGCGTCATGTAAGATGCTCCCTTTTGTACCGATCGACATTTTGCCAAACCAGTCTGCCATGGCTTCAAAATAAGGTCCGGCAAATTCATCAATATAAGCTTGCGCCTGCGCGGGAAGTTCATCGGCTCCGTTAACAACCCAGCCCGAACGACAAATATTGCTGCCCCAGTAGCAGACATTAAAGGAGAAAGGATCACCTATATTTATGGTGCGTCCTTGTGGGCCACATAGTCCCGGCAAATCACCACTAGACATGGTTGGGTGGCAGCCGAGAGGCTCGCCGTCCCATTCAATAAATTTTGCCACGTCATGATCGACCATGCCGTCTCGCAGGCCAAAAATCATCCGCTTTGCTGCTTCGGATGTTTTAATGTTTGAATGTTCAAAAATGGCAATTTCATCAACGGATACAATCGTGCGAAATCCGTAGCCCGGATGCATGAATAAATCGGTAGCATTCTCAACATTTTCATAGCCAGCAATATTTCGTACCGGATCCGTAATAAAGCTTGGTATATCTATTGCGTGAATGCCAGCGGGTTCTTCAGAACTTTCAAAATATTTCCAACCAACACAGCCGATTAGTGAGCCTTCGTTTATGCCTTCATCTAGGAATATCTCATTTAATGTCCGGCTTTTATCACGGCCTTGGTTTAGAAGTGAAAAGGGCTGATAAAGCTCGCTCCTCATATCGCCGTTATTATATAGTGGGCTGTGTGGAAGGTAGCCTTCACATTCATTACCAATTAAAATAAGTGGTTTTTTATCAAGGCTGACAATCAGTAACGCTTCTTCAAACCTTGGGTCAAGATTACACATCCAAGTCATGTTAGCGAAATGCTCGCGGTCGCCGTAAATAAGAAGGTGAGAATAGCCACGCTTTTTCATGGCCGTTTGGACAATGTCGATACGGTCCTGAAATTCTTCAAGAGAAATGCTGGCCGGCTTTTCGCTTAATCCGAATTCCGGCCAGTTAATTTCTGCTAGCTGTGCTTTTTTCATTTAAGCAAGTATTTCTTTTACGACGGCACGGTAAGCTTCTTTAATGGCCGATTTTGTATTGGCCCCGGCACCAGCATCAGAGTTTGCTACATGAATATTGCCAAATGGCTGACGGCCAATAACCCATGGTTTGTCTTCTTCGGCGAAATTTTCGCCCCAAAGCAGGCCATTACTATAGGAATAACCATGTGGCCAACGGTTAACCGTTATGGCTTCGATGTCGCGGTCCGCATCAAATCCTGCTTCGCCAAGTGCTTGATTAAGCTGATCTTTTACATGGCCTTCAAATTCTTCAAATGTGGTTGTTAGAATTTGTCTGCGTCCTTCTCGCCATTGTTCCGGTCCTTTTATATCTTTGAACAGAGGGACATGACACATATGAACAACCATCGGCTCGTCCGGGGTTTGTGAACGATGATAATCGCCAAGCGATACCGGATAAGCGAGTTCAGCCTGTTTGTAAAACCCGCCGGTAAAATAAACGAAACTAGTTTTAAGTTTATCAAAAGCTTGCCAGTTACTGATCAGAACTTTTGTATAAACAAGTGGAATTTTGACGTTGAAGGCGAGCCCTTCTTTTTGTGCTTCCGGCATTTCCGGGCAAAGATAGGGTATGGCACTATTATAACAGGCCATCACGCATTTTTTGGCTCGGATTTTATGGGCTTCATCATTATTAACATATGTTACATCAACATTATTACCGTTATCGGTGTTAACCACGTGCACGACAGTACTGTTAAGTCGAATATTGATGTTTTTATTTTTTTCATCCAGTTTGGAATAATCTGCTTTGGCCATGACCACATCTTCCATGGTCGTGCCCGGCATAGCTTCCGGTATTAATTTACGGACGAGCAACCGAGCAACCGAGGCATTACCATCAGGGAAATGAAAGATATAAGGATCATCGCCGCGACCAGTTCGCCTTGGTAGTGTATGATCTACACCAGGGATGCCGCCATCATAATATTGAACGGATGTGGTTGGTACTTCTTCCATATCGACACACCAGAAGCTCATGCCCCAATGTTGATAGATATCAATGACCTGTTCATCCACTTTACAATAATCACGGAGGAAGGATGAATAGCCTGTTTTTCGAAGGGTCTTAAACTTTTCTTCAGTTGACACACCAGGCATATAATCCACTTCATCGGTTTGCACACGAATAAAGTCGGCGCGAGCTTTGTCGGTGAGTGGGGCTTCGGCGGCGAAATCTTCCCATGATTTTTCACCGTATCCGGTAACATGTTTGGTTTCCGTGAAATTTTTGTCATCAAAAACTATCGAGAAACCCATGCCGCGTTTTGAATATAAATCCTGCTCAAAGGCATCGTAAAATTTTTCAAGCTGAATGCCAATATCTTTGAGTAAGTTCAAGGCTTCCGGTGGGTAAGAAGACGGCGTATCGATCGCTTCCGTACCGCCGTAACCAATACGAATATCATCGCCGTGCTTAAACTCATTTCGTTTGGCATGACCACCAAAATCATCATGGTTATCAAGGATCAGTATTTTAGCATCAGGGTGTTTCTGACGGTAAAAATAAGCGGAAGAAAGACCACTAATACCGCCGCCAACGATGACAAGGTCATATTCGGCTTCGACTTTGTCCACATTCCAGTCTTCGCCCATCACACGCATATGCATATTTTCCCATGAACCATCATGGCTACCGCGCAGGCCAGTTTTAGCCGGCGGGTAATAATCGTTGTTTAAAGTGAAGCTATTGGGCGCGCCAAATGCTTCTGTCCAAGGGGTCAGCAGTGAGGCGCCAACAGTTGCACCAATGGCAATTTGGGTGCCGTTTAGGAAGTCACGGCGTGTGATGTCTTTTTTCATGTTTCTGTCCTTATTTTTCTTTAGTGATACGGTAATTGTATTTAACCAATAATTCAAGCGTGAACTACGTTGGAACCGAACCTAAATGCTGGATAGTAATGGCAGCAATCTTTGAACCTTCTTTAAGGGCTTTTTCAATATTCTCTTGATGCACAAAACTGGAAAGAAAACCCGCAGCAAAGGCATCGCCAGCACCCGTAGTATCAACTATATTTGCAACGGACATCGCGGGGCATTGAAACTTTTCATTTCCAGAAAATGACATGCTGCCCTTTTCACCGAGTGTGATTATCATTAGTTTATTTTTTGATTTTGAAAGGTCGCAAAGACGGTCAATTAATTCGCAATGATTTATTGATAAACCGAAAAAGGCTATATCAATTTTACCCAAATATTTTTCCAAAAGATCAAAATCAGGATCAGTGGCAAAGTCGGAAAAATCTACAGCTATTTTTGCTTTTGTTTCGGCGCTTAAGACAATATCAAAAACATTTTTAATCTGCCAGTAAATTGGCGTCATGATTAGATCGGCATTTTTTAGAATTTGTTTTTGATCATCATCAATATAGAAGTTTTCAAGCACTCCGCGGTCATATTTAAAGAAATCTTTTTCGCCGTCTTGCTGGATTTTAATATATTGAACGGGTGTCTGGCCGTGGGTTTTATTAATATGACAGTTAATACCACTAACATTAACGGCCTTTAGGGCTGTCTCGGCTTCTTCGTCATCACCGAGCAGTGATATAATATCAATTTCATCAGTTGTCTTAAAGGCGCGCCGCGCCTGTCTTGTGAAATTAGCCGTTATGCCGCCGGGAAGCAGTTTATTTTCTGGCATATAACGATCAACGCCGCAGTCCCCTATTGAGACAAGCTTCATTTTACCGCCTCCCGAGTGCTGTTAATAACGTCTCAACATTTTCATGGTTTACGGTTTTATCTTTCATAAGTGCCGTGCCGACAATGGCACCATCACAGTGTTTTAACAATTTATTGGCATTTTTAGCATCAAGTCCGCTACCGATAATTACCGGTACATCCGATCCTTTTTTCGCCTCGTCAAGGTCATGGATTACCGGCGCGTCACCCGTTGCATCGCCGCTTATAACAATTGCATCGGCATGATGAAAATTTGCAAGACGGGCAGAGTCTTCGATTGATCTGGTAATAAGCATACTGGCATATTTAACCTGTATATCTGCTAAGATCAAAATGTCCTGTGCTCCTATTGACCTTCGGTATTCTATAAGACCTTTTGGGTCGATATCAAATTCACCATATTCAGGTCGTGACATGGGATCGACAAAATAGTCGGTGCGGATGAAATTTGCCCCTGCGGCCTTTGCTACATCAAGCGATGCTTTTGTATCATTGAGTAAAATTTCAACGCCTATGATGCAGCGCTCACTTTTTTCGACAACGGCTTTGGTAACCGCTGTCATTGCTTCTATTGTTTCCGGCGATGCTTTAACGCGGTGAGGACGGTCATATTCGTTTTCGATCAATGCCCCGTCAATGCCTAGTCCTGCAAGTATCTTTAAATCAAGAAGGGCGCTTTTGATGATCGCATCTAGTCCCGGACTATCAGGATAGTCAGGCAGCGGTGGCAAGTGGATCATGCCAATGATAGGCTTTTCAGATTTAAAGAGATTATAAAAACGGCTCATGATTTATTTTTGGCTTTTTTAAGAAGTAGATAAACAGGAATTGAGGAAAGCGATAGCGCAATCCCATAAAGGCTTTGTTCGGTTTTATAGATGAGAGCCGTAATAATTAACACAGACATTGTCAGAATGAAAATAGCGGGAACGAGGGGATAAAAGGGCGTTTTAAAATCCCCTTTCTGGCTTAATCTAGGGCGAAGAACAAAAATGCTGGAAACGATCAGGATATTGATGAATTGAAGCGGCACCATTAAGAACGTCACGATATCAGCGAAAGAACCAAAGAAGAGCAAAAATAAAATAGCAACCATTGCTGAGTAAATAATAGAACCGGATGGCACAGCCGTTTTTGGTGATAGATAAGAAAGCGCATTAAAAAAGGGCTTCATAAATGTTTTGGCTGCATCATCTTTGAAATCAGAAATAGTTGCATAAAATAGTCGCGGGATTGACATCACTAGCCCGCCAAGCGCCCCAAAAATAGAAATGCCGATAAGTACTTGGAAAATACTGACACCAATGCTTCCAAAGGCGGCCTCTGCCACTGTGGTCGCAATGATCGTCGGGTTATCTCTCATAAACTCAAGCGGAACGACGCTTAAAAAAGCATAATTAATCAACAGATAAATCACTGTAACGGTGAGCACACCAATACCAATGCCAAGGGGTAAATTTTTCTTGGGATTTTTAACTTCACCAGCAAGGTGGGACGCGTCCGCCCAACCGTCATAAGTAAAGAGCACAATTCCGACGCCAAGACCAATGAACTGTAATGTGCTCCAGATACTAATGTCGGCATTTTGGCTGTCATTTGTGCCAGTCCATTCAATGGGAGAGGCAAAAAATATTGCGCCAAAAATAAGCGCGAGAATGCCAGTTAATTTGGCCGTCGTTATAATTATTTGCGTCTTTCCGCCTTGCTCAATACCTTGCAGGTTAATGATGGCAAAAAAGATAATGGCAAGCGCGCCCCACATAAGGCGTAAACTATCACCTTCAACGCCGATAACCTGATTGGCAAGTTCACCAAAAAAGATCGCTGCCCCGGCGATAGAGCCGGGACCAGTGATTAGAATTTGTATCCAGCCCTGAAAAAAACCAGCAAAGGGTCCGTAAGCTTCATTAAGTGAATGATACATAACGCCGGGCCTAGGCAGCAGAATAGACAGTTCCGCAAAGGTAAGCGCGCCGCACAGGACAATAAAACCACATAACGCCCAAAAGAAATAAACCTGCCACTCCGCTTCTGCTACTGCGGCCAGTTCGCCGGGCGTAAAGAATAAGCCAGAGCCGATAATATTACCGGTGACAATGGCAAATATACTCGCAAATCCTAATTTACGCTTCAGGCTCATCGTTTTTCCTTGTTAGGTTACATACATTGGCATAGTCATGCAGTGGGCGCCGCCATTTCCTTTAAATAGTGTGTCTGATGGGAATGTTGAAACGTCCCAGCCCAACTTTGCCATTTCGCCGGACATTCTGGCCGCGCATTCAAAGCCGATCGCTTTTTTGTCTTGCTGTGTAACCACTAAATTCAAATGCCCGCCAAGCATTTCCTGTTCGTCAATTTCGATGATTTTGATATTTCTCTCAGCAAGATATTCGGTGAACATTATGTGACGTGGCTGCGCTTCCCCGGCTTTATAAAGCCGGCACGGCAGGATATTAAGCGGTGGACTATGACAAATAGCCAGATTATCACCGAGCGTCATATAAAGGCCGTCAATATGGATATGTCCCGGCGGTAGCGGCACTTCAAGGAAATATTCTGCGTTTTTGCCGAGCACCAGTTCACGTAGCGCACGGGTGCCAGACTGGTTAGCGCGGTCACAAATGGAAGCAACAACCGTATCTTCACCGATCATGGTAACACCTCCCCCTTCAAGAAAGGCCGGGCAGTCAATGGAACCAAGGATGGGAATGCCGAGCCGTTTTAAGGTACGTCCCACCATGTCCTGATCGCCCCAACGACCAAGCAGGTGAGGGCCCATCAGCACAGCGCCAGTTTTAAAAACCGCACCAAGGTCACGGGTATAGGTCATATTAGGGCGGTGTTTGATGAAGTTTAGCGCGTCTTCATCATCCTTAAGCACATCCGTTAGGAATATCGGCTCAACACCGTGGGCATTAAAGCCATCGACCATAGTGTCATATTCTGCCTGAAAAACCTCACGGCTAACCGGTTCATCAAAATTAAAAACGGCTAAATTTTCATTTGTGACCACATCAATTTCCACGCCGGGGCGGTGCATTAATACTGATTTCAGGTTACCATGTGCGCTTTTTACGCCCCATGAATTACTTCCCATTTCACTCTCCGTTTTTTATTGGACAGTAACGCAGAAATTATTCTTTGTAAATGGTCGGAAATAGGTCTTCGCGTAATAGGTCGCCGCCTTGCATATTATGACCTGCAAAGGGCGGCGAGCAGGGGCCGGGCCGGGTAATGAAACGCGCATCATCACCCATTAACCGTAGTGAAAAAGCGCGTCTTCTTGTTGCAGCTTTGTTACCGCGTGAGCCATGCAGTGTTTTATAATTAAAGGCGACAACGTCCCCCGGTTCCATTTCCCATTCACGCACATCATATTTTTCGGGATCACTGTCCGGGTCAGGAACGGGTATATAGTCTTGCTTCTCAGGAAAAAAGCCATCACCCGATGACCATCTTTCAGGAAGCACTGGTTTTGGCCATTTATGGGAACCCGCAACACAGCGAAGGGCCGCTTCCTTCACAGGGTCCATAGGTGACCAGAAGCTTACCGTTTGATCCCCATCAATGAAATAATAAGGGCTATCCTGATGCCACGGCGTTGCCATTGACGTGCCCGGTTCCTTAACCAGAACATGTTCATGAAAAACCTGAATGTTTTTTGAGCCGGTAAGCTGGGCGGCAACCATTCCTGCGTCAGAATTTCTGATCGCATCGACAAATTCAGGAATGCGCTGCCAGTTACAATAATCACCAAAAAAACCACCCTTTTCACCGTCCGCAATATATTGGTGGCTGTCCGGTCCCGGATCAGCCATATTTCGCTCAATCCCGGCGCTGATCTCACCCACCCAGTCAGTAAACAATCCTTTGATCATAATGACACCGTCATTTTGAAACGCGTTTAATTGATCTTGTGATATTTGCATAATTTACCTTACGATTTCTCATTTATGTGTTTTTCTGTTAGAGTATAAATCAAGTGCCAAGTCAAAGATAAAAATAAAACCTTCTACAGCGGTAAAGGTATTCTTTATGAGCTTGTTCACAGAGTTAAAACGTCGAAATATTTTTAAAGTAGCCATGGCTTATTTGGCGCTGGGCTGGGTTGTTGTGCAGGTAACTGATATGGCAGTGCCTGCTCTTAATTTGCCAGAAAGTCTCAACTCTATTGTTTTTTATCTAGGTGTAATCGGTTTTCCGTTTGCCATGCTGTTCACTTGGGCGTTTGAGCTTACACCGGACGGGATTAAGAAAACGGCTGAAGTTGAAGAAGTAGAGAGTATCAGCGCAACTACAGGGCAGAAGATGAATTATGCTATTATCGGGCTGCTGATAATTGCAGTTGGGTTCCTTCTATATGATCGGGGGGCTGAGCAAGAACCGGAAGAAATTATCCTTGCTGATATTGCCAACACAATCGCCGTATTACCGTTTGAGGATTTGAGCGCCGACGGGACCCAAGATTATTTCGGTAAAGGCATGGCAGAAGAGATACTCAATGTGCTGGTGTCCGTTGACGAACTTGATGTTGCCTCGCGTACGTCGGCCTTTGCCCTAAAAGATCAAAACCTGCTCATTCCCGAAATTGCCGAGAGGTTAAATGTCAATTATATCGTCGAAGGATCGATCAGAAGTGACGGGGATAATGTTCGCATTACGGCACAGCTTATTGATGTGGCAGCCGACCGTCACCTGTGGTCAGACACTTATGATCGGGAACTGACCAGCATTTTCGCCATTCAGGACGAGATCAGCGTTGCTATTGCGGATGCGCTTAAGGTGGAACTTATTGGTGATGCACTTGGCGATGTACCGACCCAGAATATGGAGGCTTACGGTTTATTTCTGCAGGCGCGACGGTTACTTGATGATGCAACATTTGATGACGTGGTCAAAGTCGGTGAACTCGCAAATCAGATGATCAAACTTGATCCCAATTATGCAGATGCATGGTCACTGATGGCTTCATTTTATATGCAAATAGCTGGTAAAACTATTGATACGATTAATGATGAGGTGAAAGAAAAATATGCGTTAGCCATGGAAGACGCAGAGAAGGCTATCAGACTGGATGCGAATAATGGTTACGGATGGGGCGTCAAAGGGGCGATTCATTTGCGGTTGCTAGAGTGGAAAGAAGCAGAAAATGCCCTAAAACAGAGCGTTTTGGTAGGTTCTAAAGATTCGGCTAACTGGCAGCGACTAGGGCAGTATCATGAAGCAGTTGGTGCAATTTCTGACGCGCTAAGAGCTTATAAAATATCATTGGAAATAAACCCTAATGAAGTCGGTTCGTACATTTCAATGCTCAGGGTTTTAATTAATCAGGGTAATATAAAACAGATCCGTATCGAACTTGAAAATTCCCGCTTTAAGGAATTAATCTTCTTAGCTAATATCAGGTTTCAATTATCAATAATGGAATTGGAACAGGATAAGTCCATCGAACAGTTTAATATTTGGCATCAAAACAATGGTCTTCCTTCTGAAAATATTGAACAGTTTATAAATGCCTATTATGATCCGCCCTCAAGGGAAGAAACTAAAAAACTTCTGCCGCCCCGTCGGCGATGATGATTTTGAGTGTGGCTGAATTATCTATTGCCGTTTAAGGATCAATACTGTTAATGTGCAGCCATAAATATTAATCACAAATATAAGAGGACAAAATGAGCAAAGTTATTGATGTTCATACGCATATGTATACTGCCGGATGGCTTGATTTATTGAAACGAAAAGGTGGGCCTGATTTAACGGTTGAAGTGGGCCGCGATAGCCCTGAGACGGTTTGTTATAAGGGCGCGAGCTTTTGTGTGCTTGAACCGCCGCATTTTGATTTTGAGCTTCGGGTGAAGAATATGGAAAAGGCCGGTGTTGATATGGCCGTTGTGTCCATGCCGCCGCCCGGTGTGATTTGGGGTAAAGGCGATGTGTGCCTTGAAGCGGCGCAGATGACCAATAACGAATTTGCCCAAGCACAGAAAGATCATCCCGAGCATATCCGCTGGATGGCTGTGCTGCCGTGGGAAACGCCTGAACTAGCCGTAGAAGAAATTAAACGCGCCTGTGATCTTGGTGCGGTGGCAGCGATTGTTCACGGTAGTATCAATGGCCGTCATTTAACCGATCCGGATTTTGCACCCGTATGGAAGGAACTTGATGACCGTGCGCTTCCGGTATTGGTTCATCCGACCTATCCTATCGGTACGGAACTTATGGAACTTGATCGCTATGCACTTATTGCATCAACTGGGTTTATGATTGATACGACGCTGGCTATTTCAAAGATGATTTTTGATGGTTTCTTTGACCGTTACCCGAATTTGAAAATTATCGCGTCCCACGCCGGGGCGACACTGCCTTATCTTGCAGGACGTTTTGACCGTGTTTATGACACAACAGAGCGCGCCAAAGTGAAGATTAGCAAGCCACCAAGTGAATATCTAAAACATATTTATTACGATAGCGTAACGTATGCACAAGACGCGTTAGAGCTTTGTGTTAAAGTCGGCACGCCTGATCATGTGATGTATGGTTCCGATTATCCGTTTAACCTTGGTGATATGGAAGGCTGTCTTGGCCGGGTTAATAACCTGCCGGAAGATCAAAAACATAAAGTGCGCGGCGATAATGCCGAGCGAATTTTTAATTTATAAGAGTAAAACCAATGACTGTGATTGATGTACACACACATGCCTATACCCGCGAGTGGTACGAAATAATGCGCGAGCATGGCGGCGACTATAATGTTCAGATGCGACCGGACGGTAAGGAAGAGATTTTTAAAAAAGACACACCCGTTGCTTTCCCGCAGCCGGGCCATTTTGATTATGACCTGCGCATTAAACAAATGGACGCGACAGGTATTGATATTTCAATCGTATCGCTGACATGCCCGAATGTTTATTGGGGCGGTGAAGAAATAAGCTGCAAAGCGGCCGTTGCCTCAAACAACAGCATGATTGAAGCACAGACCAAATACCCTGACCGTATTCGTTGGTACACATCACTTCCTTGGGAATACCCAGAGCAAGCGGTTAAAGAACTTGAGCGCACAGTGGCCCTTGGCGCGAGCGGTGTTATGGTGCTGGCCAATATCGCCGGTCGAAGCCTAACGGATCCGTTTTTCGCACCAATTTGGCAGGCGATAGATGATAAAGCGCTGCCTGTGCTCGTTCATCCAACGGACCCACCGGGTGCGCTTGATATGGATATGGGCAGATATGACCTTAGCTGGTCTGTGGGCTTTATGTTTGATACGACGCTTGCTTTTACCCGGATGATATTTGATGGTTTCTTTGATAAATATCCCAATATGAAATGTATTGCATCACATGGCGGTGGGGTGCTGCCGTATCTTGTGGGCCGCTTTGAAAAAGGTGATGAGGTTGAACTCGACGAACGCCGCGTCATGAAGAAAACACCGACGGAATATTTGCAGCATATCTATTACGACTGTATCAATTATGATGCGAGAGCCATGAATTATCTTATGTCTATCGTTGGCCCCGACCGGGTAATGTTCGGCACCGACTGGCCCCATCAGGTGTTTGACACACCCGGTGCCATGAAGCACACAGCCGCTCTTGCCGATGATCAGTGTAAGGCTGTTCGCTCAGCAACAGCGATTAAAGTGTTTGGACTTTAAATTAAGCTAGACATTGTTCTATTTTTGTTCTAACTTTTGTGTGTCTGTTATTCTGATTGGGGGAATCCTTAATGGTTGCACATATTGAAACGGTGGCTTTTTCTGGTATTGATGCCAGACCGGTAGATGTGCAGGTTCATGTATCGTCCGGTCTTCCTACATTCACGATTGTGGGTTGATTAACCCAGACAATCACGATATCTTTCAACCATTATGAAAGATAAAGCATACCCTTACGTTAGATTTAGTTCTGCAACTCAGGAAAGTGGCGATTCAATCCGTCGGCAAGAAGATTTAATCAATACGTTCATTATAAACCATGATCTTGAATTGGATGAAAGTCTAGATCTTAACGATTATGGAACTTCTGCATATCGTGGTGCAAATATTAGTACTGGTGATTTAGGAAGGTTCATAGGTCTAGTTAAAGCGCAAAAAATAAGAAAGGGTTCCTATTTATTAATTGAGAATTTTGATAGATTTTCTAGGATGGAGGTTCGAAAAGCTTTGGCTCCATTCCTCGACTTAATTGAGGCTGGGATTGATTAGTACAGATGGTATTAAGGTTGTTATCACAAAAAGCAAGTGGTCGGATTTAGCAAAGGCGAACAAAGTTTTTGAAATTGATCGCTCGGAACTAAAGGACGTTAAGTTCGGTGCATTTAAGGCGAGCTTTAAGTTTGAAAATAAAATTTCTGGATTAACAATGCCCAAAGTTCCCTACCTTATAAAATTGTTTACGCTCGGAATGTTTGTGTGTGTTTACCCTATTCTCAGGAAGAAATTCTTACAATTGCGTTTGGAAGATAAGTTTAAAAATCAAGAGAAGTTCGAGGCCTTAATGCAGGGCAATAGAGCCGATAATGAGTAAATTAAAGAAAGTTACCGACGTAAAGATCATTGATATTCCGTTTCAGGGATCAATGTTTATGATGTGGATACTTGGCACTCTGTTTTTTGGCGGAATTGGAATAGCG